>Ga0182017_10000517_pt1 | contig 30547 bp, 17 predicted proteins | sample 712E3DmetaG_FD_120492 | JGI IMG/M metagenome (GOLD analysis project Ga0182017, IMG submission 120492) | Permafrost microbial communities from Stordalen Mire, Sweden - 712E3D metaG | ecosystem: Environmental > Terrestrial > Soil > Wetlands > Permafrost | place: Sweden: Stordalen | collected... | reverse complement strand
GTCCAACAAGAGACGGCAAAACTAGAAGAATTGGAATTAATAATTAGGCAACAGGACGGCAACCGAACCTATTATAAGGCAAATATTGCACACCCCTTATATCGCGAGATTCATAATCTGGTTTTAAAAACCATTGGTCTAACTGATATCCTGCGAACAGCCCTCTCAATTGATGCAATTAAAATTGCCTTTGTTTTCGGATCCTTTGCCAGCGGGACAGAAAAATCAAATAGCGATATTGATGTTTTTATTATTGGAGATATAAGCCTTAGGACAATGAGCAAGGTATTGAAAGAACCAAGTCTGAAAATTGGGCGGGAAATAAATCCGCATGTAATGACGGTGAAGGAATTTGTTACTCGGAAATCGGAAAAAGAACATTTTGTCAAGAATATAATTGATTCACCTAAATTAATGATAATTGGAACGGAAAATGAGTTTACAAGATTGGGCGAATAGCGGATGGCTGCGTTCGCATAAAACAAGCAAGCAAGAGGTTCAGCAGCTCATGGCAATCGTTGATCGCGATCTAAAGGACGCGCGCCAAAAAGGCCTCTCAGCGGATTGGCGATTTGGGATCGCATACAATGCGGCACTCAAGCTATGCACCATCCTTTTGTATGTTGAAGGATTCCGTCCCGAAAAAACGCTTGCCCATTATCGCACCTTGCAAGCTCTTCCACTTATCCTTGGTCCTGAAAAGGATGACGACGCGGATTATCTTGATACCTGCAGAACAAAGAGAAACACTGTTGAGTACGATTATGTCGGAGGAGCCACAAATTCCGATGCCGATGAACTAATAGCATATGTCATGAAACTTAAAATTGAAGTTCTAGGCTGGCTCAAACAAAACCATCCAGACTTATCAGAATAAAATAGAGCTTATTGTCGTAGAAGTCATGGCTAATCATTCAGACACCCAACAGCGGCAAGGATATTTGCAAAGCCAAACGGCACCTGTGTCGCATACGTTGGTATTGAATTATAAAATAAAATACTTCGGAATCCGGTCGAATAAACTCAAAAGCCGCTTGTTCAGCCCAACCTTAAAACAACTCCACCTTGTTTCTTCCCGTTTCCTTCGCCCGGTAGAGCGCCTTGTCGGCCTTCTGGATGAGCGTGTCGATCTGCTTGGCGTGCTCCTTGTAGACGGCAATGCCGAAACTCATGGTAATGTGGATGTCTTCCCCGTGGGGGCCTTTGAAAACGTGCTGGGCAATGTGTTGACGGATGCGCTCAACGGTCTCGACGGCATTTTGCCCGTCGGTCTTCACGAGCACCAGCGCGAATTCCTCGCCGCCGTAACGCGCCACGAAATCCACGCCATCACGCGTCTTTTCCTTGAGTTTCGTCGAGATCTCCCGCAAAACGACATCACCGAACTGGTGGCCGTAGGTGTCGTTTACTTTCTTGAAAAAATCAATGTCGCACAGCGTCAGCGACAGCGGATCGTCGTAGCGGATGGCGCGGGTGATTTCATCTTTAAGCATGATCTGGAACTGACGGTGGTTGATGAGACCCGTAAGCCCGTCATGAGTGGCGAGCGCGTTTGCCTGCTCGATGAGCTGGAGTTTTTCTATGGCCAGACCGGCCGAAGTGGCAAGCCGCGCCAGCAGGTCGCGGTTTGAATTGGAGAAGGCTTTTTTCCTCGACGACTCCAGGAAAAAGGCCCCTTTGCACATGTCAACGCCTATGGGAAACGCGAGAAACGACGCAAGGCCGCCTCCGCGCGGTTCCCCCTCATAATACCGCGTTTCGTAATGGTCTTCCACGAAATCACGGTACAGGCTCATGTTGCGCGCGTAGACCAGGCTGATGAGCGTCTTGTCGTCCAGGGAAAAACACTTGTCCTTAAACTCCTTGACGTCCGCCCCATCATCAGCCTCGTCCCCGGCGGCGCCCCATGCCCGGCGAATGACCGCAAGGTTTTTGTCCGGGCCGCGCAGGCTTATGGTCAGGCGGTCGCAGGAGATTGCGAAGGGGATGATTTCAACCATCCGGTCAAGGATCGCGTCGATGGTAAGGTTCTGGAAAAAGTCCTTTTCGATGGAGCTCATCGCGGCGATCCGCTTGTGCTCCAGCCGGTGTTCGGTCGACATATACGCATAGTACACCGTGGAACCCACCAATTGAGCGACGCTGGAGAGATATGCGTGGTCTTCGTCGGAAAAATGCTTTGTCTCCGTGCTGTCGACAATAATGGCCCCGCGCTCCACGCCCTCGGCCGTGATGGGGCTGGCCATAAGCGATCGGATCCCGGCGTCTTTTTTATAATAATACAGGGTCATGGAATCGGTGACGATTTCATGAAGGTTGAGTTGTTTGAGCCCGTCCTTCAAAAAACTGCCGATGACCCCCACTCCCGGATAAATGATCGCTTCGTGGTTGATATGTTCGCTTTTTGAAAAGCAGCGCCTGATGCGGTACCCGCCGTCGCTCGTGGGAAAGAAGATCGCGATGGTGTGCCCGTCCAAACGGCTTCGCAGGACCTGTATGTATGTGTCAAGGATGCCATCGACGGTTTTTTCCGTGGCATTCCACTGGTCTTTCCGGAATTGGGCGCCCAGCGCCGAAACATTGACCTGAGAAACTTCTTCGGACACTTCCCGGCTAATGTCCTGGGGAAGTGTATGAAGAGCGGATTGGCTGTCGTCGGAATTTCCGGGGAAGGGCGGCGGCGAGGACTTGAAGATCTTTATCGACAGCGCCAGCCACACCCCGGCGCCGATCAATGATAGCGGGACGACGACCGATTGTACGGCGCCCCCGATACAGTGGGCAAGCAGTCCGGCACAGAGAATGGCGAACCCCGGCAGGCCCCTCCGCAGTCTGTGTTTCATCGGCTCCCTGCGATTGGATTATTACTTTTTGTTAAGAACATTACGAATGACTTCCAGAATGGCGTCTCGATTGAACGGTTTGGACACGACCCCGTTAAAACCCATGCTCAATAAGCTCTTCACGTTAAGTTTTTTTGCGAACGAAGTTATTGCTATAACCGGGACAAGGGAAATTTTCTGTTTTTTACGGAGGTTATTCAGGAATTTTATGCCGTCCATGACCGGCATCATGATATCGGTTATGATAAGGTCGGGAACGAGTTCCTCCGCCGTTTTCAGCCCCTCAAAGCCGTTTAATACGGAGGTGATCTCGAAATCGTCGTAGAGGAACACTTCGAGCAAATCGAGTATATCATGGTTATCATCGACCAGAAGCAGCTTCTTTTTCCCGCTCATCATTATATCCTTGCGTAAAGAAATATCGCAATGATCGAAAACAGGATATTGCCCAACCACGCCCCCAGAAGCGCGGGGATCTGGCCGTTCTGGGCGAAGGCCAGGCTGAACTGCGAGATGATCCAATAAGAGAACATCAGCAAGAGCCCTATGCCGAACAACACCGCGTCGCCTTTCCTTCCAGCCCGCGCGGAGATGGAGATCCCAAGCAAAATCACGATAAAATTCATCACCGGAAGGGCTATTTTAAAATACAACTGGGCCTTGTATCGCGACACGTCTTCCCCGCGCCGCCGCGTTTTATCGGCAAAATCGTTCAGCTCCCAGTAGCTCATTTCCTCGGGGCTTTTTATCTGCACGACCATGTCTTTGGGACTTACCCTTAAGATTGTATCCGAAAGCGTATCGAATGTCAATAGCGTCGACGAAGTTTTGTCAAATGAGCGATCGGTACCTTTTATAAATGCCCACGACCCGTTTTTATACTCGGCCCCGTCGGCGATGATTTTCCGGGAAATGCCGTTGCCCGCATAGGTCTCGCGCCACACGGAGCTCGCCTTTGCCTGACCGGTGCGGAATTCCTTGAAAAAGTAAATGGTATGCTCGTTTCCGAAATAGTAAAAATCGCGCCGGTATTCCTGGCCGGCGGGTGTCGCGCCTTTTTTCTGGGCCTTGTCTTTTCCCATGTTTTCGGTCAGTTCACGACGCAAAACATTGGCCCGTGGCAGGATTTTTTCGCCAATGTAAAACCCCCCGAAGGCAAGGCCTATGCCGAGAATGAGCAATGGAGCGGAAAGCTGCCTGACGTTCATGCCCGCTGTTTTCATCGCGGTCAGCTCGTTCCACCGGGTCATCGAACCGATCGAGGACATGGTGGCCAATAGGATCACCATGGGTAAAATGATCTGGATAAGCCACGGCAGGTAATACCAATAGAACAAGGCGATTTCGTAGAGAGAGGCGTTTTCAAACCGTCCGAGGTTCGAAACGTAGTCCACGACCACGAATATCACGGTGATCCCCAGTAAAAACCCTATGAGCCAGCCGACAAATTTTCTGATGAGATACGTCGGAAGGATACCGGCGACCAGGCGCACGAAAAAATAAGGAACATTGCCTAGCGCGCGTATGCCCTCGGTGATTTTGCCGCGCCCCCGAAGACGGTCCACGGCTTTCTTCCGGAAGAACCAATTCCACAATTTTATAAAGGGGGCAATGGAAATGAATTTAGTTTCCCGCTTCATCATCACCAGGAGGACGACCGCGCACGATCCTATGAGGATATTTCCCGACCACATGGCCATAAACGGCGAAATGACACATTTGTCCGCCAGCGCCTCGCCGCCGATGAGCAGCGCCCAATACACGATGAAAAAAAACACGCTGTAACTCGCGCCCACCGCAATGCCTCCGCGTTTTGCCATGATCCCGAGCGGCGCCCCGATCAGGACAAACACGATGCAGGCGATGGGCAATGAAAATTTTTTGTGCACTTCAACCATGTACGAGCTGATCTGCGCGTCCTGGAACTTGATCCTTGACAAAAGGTGTCCCGACGAGCTCTGTTCTTTCTTCGCTTCCGACAATGCCGGGGCCCCGGCGGGCCCGAAGCCCGCGGCCCATGCGGCAAAAGACTTAAGCGAGTCCGGCCGGACCGTGTCGGGCCGCGCCGCATGGCCCGGATGGGCCTTAAGCGAAAGCGAATCCAGGGCATGGACTCTGGAAATAAGTTTCACGATCCGCGCATTGTGCTCCTGGAAATAGGACTCCCGCGTTTTTTTATATCCCCCTATCTGATCGAGCATCATTTTCGAACTCATTTCCCGGTCGCTGCGGTACTCGCTGCTGGTGCGCCGCAGTTCGGTATCGGGGTTTTGAAGAAAAATCACCTGCCTTTTGAACTGCCCGACAAAATACTCCTTCTTGTTTTTGGCGTTGACCCGGTGGGTCTCCCCGTTGAAAAGTGTCAACTCCAGGTGCTTCTCATCGTGCGTCAGTTTCACCTCCCCCGATTCGGCAACGGTCGTCGACGGGTCTTCCCCCGGAACGTCGGAAAAGATCCGGACGGTTTTAAGCACGCCCGTCTGCGGATTCACTTTCTTTACCCAGAGCGCGTAATTGGGATAGTCGCGGATAAGGATCCCGGGTTCGATGAGGACCGCCGGCCTTTTCCTGCTGATGTCGGAGAGAAGGTTCGCGGCACGGTGGTTCGCGTCGGGTAAAATCATGTCGTTGAAAAAAATGTTGAGCACCGTAAATATGCACGCGGCGAGAAAAACCGGCGTAATGAGGAACGTCAGGTTCTGCCCGGTTGCCTTGACCGCCATGATTTCATTATCGGCGGACATTTTTCCGAAGGCCATGAGCGCGGCGGTCAGGATCGACATGGGAATGGCAAGCGCCACGATCCATCCGAGCTGAATGACGAATATTTCCAGCACCACCGACATCGCCAGCCCCTTTGAAATGATTTTGTCGAGCATCTGGACCGCGATCTGCATGGTAAAAATGAAGATGATGATCCCCATGGAATAGAGAAAAGGCAGGGTGTGTTCTTTGATGATGTAGCGATAGAGGATCATAAATTGTTATTTTTAAAATACCTCCTTTTATGAAAACCAACAAGAGATGATTGAAAATCCCAGCACTTATTGCGAGGTTTTTCATGGGTGTAGAAAAAATATTTATTCCTTGGTCAAAATCTGGAGGAATCCTTTTCATCCCGGCAATCCTGATTATTGTTGACCGGAATAAATAACTCAATGTATACTATATTTATGAAACAAAACAGAACTCCCGCAATTCCCTGTCTCCTGATTTTATGGGTAAGTCTTCTTCTTGGTTGCGCGGGAACAGCCGGACACAAACCCGTTTCCGAAACTATCCTCCCTGAAATCGATGTCGTGCAAGTCAAGGAAAACTCGGAAGAGGCCCTTAAAATCGCCCAGGAAACCAAACTTGACGTGGACGTGCTCAATAATAAGGCCACTGAATTGGACAACAAGGTCATTGCCTTGACGGAAGACGTGTCCAGCGTGTCTCTGGCGAAAATCGAAGAGATCGAAAACCGTTTGACGCTCCTCGTCGAAGCTTTCAAGGACCTGCAGGCCCAGGTAACCGCCTTGCAGAATGCGCCAATACAGCGCGCGACAAAATCCGCCGGACCGCAGGCGCCCGCGACATTTTCGCCCGCCTCCAAAACGCTGACCGTGTCCACCGAGTATGAAACCTATCAGAATGCGTTGCGCGTTTTCAACTCCAGGAATTACGAACAGGCCTTGAAGGCGTTTTCCGACATAATCAAGCAATATCCTCAAGGTGCATATCCCGACAATTGCCTTTACTGGAGCGGCGAATGCTCCTATGCGCTACGGGACTACGCGAATGCAATCGCGTCTTTTAAAAAGGTTTTCGACTATAAAAACAGCTCCAAAGCCGACGCCGCGCAGTTGAAAATCGGAATGTCGTATATGAAAATGGGGCAGACCGCGCTGGCGAAAACGGAGCTTAAAACCCTCATCGACCGTTATCCGGCAAGCGCCTATGTTTCGCGCGCGCAAAAATACCTTTTAGAGATGAAGTGATCTTCCACTTGCTTTTTTCCGCCTCATAAACCACTTTTATTAGTCTCTCTTGGCTTTCAAACGATGGTTTTTGTCGTTTGAAAGGTTAGAGAGACTTACCTGCCCTCAGGCAGGTGGTATCTTATATTTTTCTTTTCCGAATTTTATGTAAATTCTTTGATTAAATGGCCGTAATTATCTACACATTTCACAAAGACAAGCTTGTGAAAAGGGATTTCGTAATAGTTTACATACAACCTCACCTCATCACCCCTGCCCCTCTTCCCCTCTCCCAATGGGAGAGGGGAAGAGGGGTGGCCGAAGGCGGGGAGTTAGGGTGAGGTCAACACGGGGAAAAAAGTTTTTCTGACAACTTTTTGTCAGAAAAAAGACCCTTAGGGTCTATCACCATTAACACGAGCAGGTACATGAACAGACTATTAATTATCGGCGTTTCTATGCTGGCGATGCTCCTGGTTTCATGCGCATCGCAACAAAAAGTCAAGGCAAAGCAGCTCTACGATTGTTCCGGCAAAGTCCAGGACGCAATCAACAAATACAATAAAAAGAAATTTTCATCCGCCCAATTTATTTTGACCGACGTCATTACCAAATGTCCGGGGTTCAGCGCCGACGATACGGCCACGTATTATCTGGCAAAATCCTGGCTCGGAATGAAAAAGCCCGAAGAGGCCAAAACCGAATTCGACCGGCTTCTCCAATCCTTCCCGAATTCCGTTTTCAGCGAAGAGGCCCACTATCTGGCTGGTTATTGCAGTTACCTTTCCTCCAATCCCTGGTACCTGGACCAGGCAAGCACGAAGCTGGCCGAGCAAAAACTCAAGGAATTCATCGAAACGTTTCCCAAGAGCCTTTATGTCGACAGCGCGCAATTCTTTATAGTCCAATGCCAGGAAAAACTGGCGGAAAAGCATGTGCAGGCCGCGCGCTTCTATGAAAAAATCAACCAGTATGAAGCCGCCATCGTCTATTATAAAAGCCTCGCGGAGGATTTTCCCGACAGTAAATTCCTTGACGAATCAAAATTAAGCATGGCCGGTGACCTCCATAAACTCAACCGCAATGCCGAGGCCGACGCCGTTCTTGAAGAACTGGCCCTGCAGACGAAAGATCCTGCCGTTCTTAAAAAAATCGGAACGCTGAAAACGAAAAGCGTCGACAAAAAGTAGCGGAGGCCCCGCAATGGCACCCAGTGGCCCTCTCGGCATCATCGGCGGCTCTTTCGATCCGGTCCATTTCGGCCACCTGGCAATTGCCCGGCTGGCGCAGGAACATTTCAGGCTCCGGAAAATTTACTTCGTTCCCGCGTCCATGCCTCCGCACAAATCACTTCCGCATGCAAGCCCGCGCCACCGGCTCGACATGGTCAAACTCGCCATTAAAGGTGAAACAGGGTTTAAGGTATGGGACGGCGAAATTCGGCGGGGCGGGAAATCCTACACTCTTGACACCTTAAAATCGTTTACACGATCAAATCCTCATGCGCCGATATATTTCATCATCGGGTCGGACAACCTCAAGGAAATCCCCCTCTGGCACAAATACCCCGAACTGCTCAAGCGCGCAACGTTTTGCGTGGCGCACCGGCCCGGTCATTCTTTGGAGCTTCCCCGCGAACTGAGGTCCATGCGTATTAAAATTTTCCCCTCGCCGGAATGGAAAATAAGCTCCACGATGATCCGGGGCTATCTGGCACAAGGGTATTCATGTGAATACCTTCTGCCGAAAGAAGTGCTCGGGTATATAAGCAAGCACGGTCTTTACAGATAAGACAATAGCGGCGATTGAAAAATGAAAATAGCTGTTTTTATTGATCGCGACAAATCAAGATGTTGATTTCCCCCGCCGCAAAAAGGTTCTTTTCCCTCTTTCTTATTTCATTATCGGGCGCCTTTGCCGGGGTTCCAGAGACTCCGGATACTTTACAATCCGTGCAACCATCGGAAACACGCTCCCCATGCACCATGCCTCCCTGCGCCGATTCCGCGCGATGTCCGTCCAATGACCTTTTTACCCGCGAATTACCGCGCACCGAGGTCAGGGCGAAACCGTATGATGCAACCGTCAAGTCCGCCTCGATGACGCGGATGGACCACGACCAGATCATGAATACCGCGGGCACCGCAAACGACCTCAACCGCGTGCTTGCGATCAATCCCGGAGTAACCACAAACGGGACAATAGAGGACAATGCTATCGTCGTGCGGGGTGGCAGCAGCGCGGAAAACGCCTATATCATCGATGGAATGGAATTGGAAAATATCAACCATTTTTTCACTTTTGAAAGGACCGGCGGCGCGATCGGTTTCATCAATGCCGACCTCGTGGAAAAATTGGACTTTTACACCGGCGGAATACCCGCGTCCATGCCGCCGAAAATCTCATCCGTCATCGATATCAAATTACGCGACGGGTCGACCGAAACGCGTCGCGGCCAATGTGATCTGAATATTTCCGGGCTCGGGGCTGTTTTGGAGGGCGGCTTTTTCGGCGTGAAGGGTTCGTATCTGGCCAATTTCCGGTGGAACGACATGCGGTTTCTCAAGCGATTCATCACCGAGGGCGATATTCCGCGGTTCGGCGACGGACTGGTAAAACTGGTTTTTCATCCGAGCGATCGGCATGTACTGGAAGCTCTCGGCGTCGCAAGTTACGATTTTTTCCGTTCAATCCCGACATGGGAATCCGATCCGGACTCGAAGGTTTACCAAAAGGAACTTTCACAGGGCGCTTTGGGCTTGTCTTCAAAATTCACCGGCAACCTTTTTCAAAACGCGCTTTCCCTTTCCTTTACCTCCATTCATGACGAATACTTCGAGGATTATACCGGATTTATCGACACAATTGGCGGAAACATTCCCGGCCAGTTCTTGTCAACGCGGATATTCTCTGGAGAAAACCGGAGGGCCACTGTCGACCTTCATGAGGACATTTCCTTTTTTTTCGGTCCGCGATTGCGCCTTGACATGGGATGCCTCGGTCGATTCACCCGATACCATGTCCGCCATCAGGAAAATTATTTCTATTGGAACTCCTTCGGGGATTCAACGGTTGACGGAATCCAGACCGGCGGATATGCGCAGGGGACGCTAAAAACCGGGTATGTCACCGTCATCGCCGGTTTACGCGGTGATTATTATTCCCTGATTACCGATTACGGTGTCGCGCCAAAAATCGGCATTGCCGTCGCACCCCCGGATTGCGGGACATTTTCGATAAACGGCGGCATATCATACCAACTTCCCCCTTGGATCGACCAGCGTCTTTGGTATTTTCTGACTCCCTATCATGGGGGCGTTGCGTTCCATATGGAGGATTTCACGCTCCAGCGGTGCTGGCAAGGGGGAATCGGTTACGAAAAACCATTTCGTCAATCAGGCCTGGTGAAAACCGAGGCGTATATCAAATGGTACGACCGTGAATACCCGTACTGGTATCCCGAACAGGCGCACTTTGCCGATTCCATTCAGGAAATCGACGGAAAGGAACAATGGCGTTTGATATCTCCCCATGGGAAAAAGCGGGCCTTCGGACTTGAAGTGTCGCTTAAGCAGAAACCATCCGACCGGTTTTTTTATAACATGAGCGCGTCTTTCGCTTCAGTACGCGACCAATATATAAACGGCTTGTGGTATAACGATAAAAACGACGTCCAGGCGGCCTCGACTCTCATTCTCGGCTCCTCAATCGGTAAATACCAGCGAATATCGGTCAGGTTTTCGGCGTCGCAAGGGCGGCCTTATACTACATCGAGTTTCGATTCAACGGAATATTATACGAAACGTTTTGATCCGGTTTACTCCGTTAATGTACGATACGGCATCGACTATCAAGGCAAGCGCATGGGGTTTAGCGCCTATCTGGAAGCGCTCAATGTACTCAATCAAACGTCCTTCGTCTATCAAGAATACTATCAGGGTGAATATATGAACCGACGGATGAACGGAATACTTCCTCTCGCCGGGGTCACGGTTTCCTTTTAATAAAACGGAGGAAGGGGGGCCGACCGAAGTCGACCCCGCAATCGTTTGAGGTTTTCTTATCTGATTACTATTGGTCTCACGATCATTGTAGACCCACAGGTAATCCGAGCTATGTAGGCCCCGTGCATAAGCCTTGTGTTGAGGGGAATCATACGGCTTTTCGCAGCGGGAACATTCCATTGCCCGATAATTCGGCCGTGGAAATCGAAGAGCGTGATCACTACATTGTTATTGTTCATGTTGAGTTTTCCCGTATTGATAACAAGAAAGCCGTTCTTGACGATTATCATGTCAATGTCGCTTGCTGACGCACGGGGCGATTCGGTTTTCACGGCAAGGGCGTCGCTATAGTCGGGATATGTGGTGGAGCCTGTAGAATAGATCGGTTGCAGAAAAGGCATCATGCGGACCGGTTGATTCACGTCTGCCAGGGCGACATTTGGTACGGCTGCCACATTAGCGGCATCTTCAACAACAAAACGGACCCCAACGGGAACGGCGATGCCCCAGGCTCCGTATACGGACTGGCCCATCCGCTGTGGCGGATGATCAGACAACCACTGCGCAACCGGCGCTATGTGTTCATCGGCGGCAGCGAAAATATCGCCCGCCGCTAGCTCGGGCACGCCACGATTTTCATAGGACCGTGCGATGGAAACCGGAAGCGAATCTTCCTCCAGGGCCACGAGAGAATATTTCTTATCTATAAAACCTACCTGCGACGCTATCGAGGTCGGCATGTGCGCGGCAAGTGGAACCAGATATGAAGAGGAGCCGATCAATCGGGCGTACTGCATCCCATCGGCAATCTTCGCGACCCGGGGCGATTCAATAAACTGGGCAACCAGGTTTGCCCCTTGTAAAATAGTCCACTTTATTTTCTTGATTAACGGTTGGTCGCTATACAAATGCATTTCCGTGGTCCGCACTCCGGAATAATATGACGAGCCCGTCGAGGCGGAAGATACGACCGGAATGTTACCCGTATCGACGCCATTACCGACGGTAGCGCAAACGCTTAATCGCGAATAGTTCTTTTGCAGGAACCCGCCAATGTCGGCTCCCGGCCAGTATGCCTGTTGAAGGGGCATGGTAACCGACGCATCAATTTCTTTTTCGTTAAGGAAGGAGCTCAGCATGCCGACATCGATCGTTGAATCCCAGGCAATAGTCTGGGCCGAGGTATAGCTCGATACCAACTGAGGGCCGGCTGTAAGAATCAACAGGTGCTTGAGCGAAAGGACATCTTTTTCAAAAAGGTTCATTGCTTCCTGGACCGCCGCGTTGAATTCCTGAAGTTCCTGAGCGGCGTCAAAAGAGATGTTCAACTGTTTGTAGCTAGTACTCATTGGCGGATCGACGACCGTTTGCCCACCCAATGAATCAAGGTAGGCAACCATGCGGTTAAACTCCGTGCCGCCTTGTTTGTCGAGGTGGAAGGCGACCGGGCTTTCACCCTCTTTGGAAATAACCAAGGCCGCACGTTTATTCGCGGCGCTCAGCGTGGCGAGGAATTTCTTGAGCACAATCGATTGTTCTAAAATCTGACGGGCATATTTTGCGAGGATTTTCGGGTGGTTCCAGCGCCATAGAATGACATAATCTTCTTTTACCGATGATTGAGTCAGCGCTTGCTCGGCGGTCATGGTCGTGATATGGCACATTTCGCCGCTGAAAGACGGGGTGGAAAAGGAACCGCAATATATTGTCGATCCATTGGACGGGCCAAAGAGAACGGGAACAATGTAAGAAATCGTCTGACCGCCTTGTCCACCGTATGCCTCAAAAGAATACTCGTTGTTGTCCAGGATAGCGGGAGTGTAATTGACAAATTGCTTTTTCGACAAATCAGTTTCGATCACGTAACTCGCTACCCCTTGTCCCTTTTTAATGGAAACTACCGGATTGGGTGTAAACGAGTAAGGATAGGCAATTTTATTGACTCCATCAACGTTAAAAGCGGGGATCAGGTATCGTATGCGGACAGTCCGGGTTGAATCGAATGACGCGGGAAAGATGGAGATGTAGTAGTTATCGTCACCCCATCCATATTCAAAAAGGACCGGATCACGAGGTGGCGGCGGGCAGGCCGCGCTACGATCAACCACATTCTCATATTGCTGCTTTGCAACTGAATCCGTTTTCAGTTTGCCTTTCAGGATCTTTCCCTTGTACCAGGTGATCAAGCCGACCACAGTGGAATGCGCGTCGAGGTTGAGATTGCCTACAATTTCCAGGGCATTTTTAAAGGTATCGGGTGGCGTGCCGCCGACTTTAAAGACCCACTCCAGGTCAACATCGAGATAATCGGGATACACGGTGATATCGAATTTCTCGCTGCTGATCGTTGCTGTTCCCTGCCACGCGGCCCCCTGCGTGGATTGGCTCCTGAAAACCCCATGTTGAGAACCGATCGCATGAGACCCGGCAACCAAGAGAAAAACTGCGGATACAAGACAACACAGCTTGTTCATGATGACCTCCTCTGGAAAAGTTTCTGTTAAAAATCGAAACTACCCACGTTCCCTGAGCGAAGCCGAAGGGAACTCATTTACATGCCTGCTCACTTCGGCTTCGCTCAGTGGGCGGTGCTGGATAATTACTAAGAATTTACAAATACACCATGTTTTTGTCAACAAAAATAAATATTTAACGTATTCAATAGTATACACTAAATAATTTGATTAAATATAACTAATTGATTATTAAGCAAAATTTGAATACTATTAAAATAAATATACCTTAATAGTCGACGGAGAATTATAAAAGGTTCAATTTAATTTAAGGGGACAAGCGCATCGAATGAACTACCCCGAAGCAAGCTTCGAGGAATTAAACCCATTGAGAATAAAAAAAACCGCAGGTAATTGCCCGCGGTTTTTTTTGGAATAACTGAAATCCCGGAACGTTTTCCAAAGTGCCGAAGGCCTACCTCAATAGTTTCTTACCTTCCGCCATTTCGTCTTGCAGGGCCTTGTTATTGGGGTCGAGTTTCTTGGCATTTTCAATATGCATCACGTAATCAGACTTGTTTTTCTCAACACGTGCGACTTTCGCGAGCCCGATTTCGGCCAGAACATATTTCGGATCGGATTTAAGGGCGCGTTCGTAGAATGTCCTCGCCCATTGTATTTTTGATTGCATGAGATGGATTTCCGCCCGTTCGTAAAGGCCCGGAGCGTAATTGGGATTGATGTAGGAAACCTCCTTGAAGGTCTCGAGCGCATCGTCCCATTTTCCCTGCACGCCCTGGATCTTTCCCTGGAGCATGAGCGCCGCAAGATTTTCGGGCTCGGTGGCGCGAATGTCCTTGATGGTGTTTTCGGCGTCGGCATATACGCCGTTTGCATACAGGGCCTCGGCATATTTAAGCATGTATTTGCTGTCATGCTTCCGATCAACGATCTGCTTCATTTCGCTCAGCGCATTTTTCGTATCGCCTTTTTTCTCATATAAGGCGTAGAGCTGCTCCCTGATGGCCATGTCGTCGGGCCGCAATTTCTCCGTTTTTTCAAGCAGATCTATGGCCTCGTTCGGCCGGTCGGTCTGCAAATACCCCTTCGCCAGAAGCATCATGTAATGCGCGTCGTTGGGCTTGAGCGCGTTGGCCGTTTCCAGGAAAACCATCGCGTCATTGACATTATGCTTGGCAAGAAGGATTTCCCCGATCTTTCCGCTCGCGTCGGGGTTCGTGGGATCGCGCTGGATGAACTGCCGGTACGCTTCAACTTCGTCCTTGTCCTTGCCGAGCCTGCCGTAGACCTGGCCCAGTTCCATCCACACCACGGGAAACGAATCGGCAAGCGCGGTGCATTTTTTCAGGAGGGCGAGCGTTTTGTCGGAGGCCGACTTTTGTTTTGCGTAATAGAGCCCCGCGTTGAGAAAATTCCGGTAATCCTGAGGAAACAGCAGGGTATTGTCTTCATACATTTTCGCCGCGAGCGCGGGATTTGTCTTTTCAGTCAACTGGGCCTTCCTGAAAGACGCTTCCTGGTCCCTGACTCCGGCGATCCTGGTATAACCGATATACAGGGCTACCGCCCTGGCCGTGTCTCCCATCCTGTCATAGGAATCGGCCAGCATTTTAAGAATTTGCGTGTTGTGCGGAACGGGCTTGCCGCCCGCGCCAGCCCTTATGCGCTCGAGGATTTCGATTGTTTTTTTAAAGTTTTTTGACTGTGAAAGCGCGTCGTTGTAGCATGCCGACCCATAGGTAAACAGGAACTCAAGGTTATTGCCTTTGGAAGGCAGCGCTATTCCAAGGTACTTCACCGCGTCGGCATAGTTCTTTTCCTTCAGGGCGTTTTCGCCGACGATCGAGGCCACCTCGATGTCATGCGGCGCTTTCTCCAGGTACTTGCGGTACATTTCAAGCGCCTGCGGGGGCTTGTTCTGTTTCATGTAGAGATCGCCGAGCGCCTTATACTCGGCCTGGGCCGCCGGGTTTACGGCCACGGCCTGCTCGTAGGTCACCACCGCGTCGTTTATTGCCCCGGTTTTTGCCTGGCATGCCGCCAGCAAAGGAAGGATGGCGTTGTTTTTGGTGTCCAATTGCATGGCTTTCTGGTAGTACGGTATGGCCTTGGCGCATGCATTTTGCTGTTGATACATTGAGGCCAGCGCGGCGTACATGGGTCCATCGGCCTCGTCGGCCTTGATCGCCGCCGTCAAGACGTTCACGATCTGCTCCTGCGTTCCTTTACCTAAGACAATCTCGCCGTACCGTTTGAAAAAACCGTGCTGCGTCGGATCGGCCCTGAGCGCCGCGCCGTATGCGGCCATGGCCCCGGCCATGTCCTTCTGGTCATACAGAAAATCGCCGAGCTGTTTCTGCGCCGCGGCATCGCCGGGTTTGATCGCCGCGTATTTTTTAAGCGCGCCGATGGCGTCGGCCGTGCTGCCGTTTTTCATCGAAATGTCGAACAGGGTCTTGAATACGTCGGCGTTCTGGGGCATAAGCACTGCCAATTGTTTGAAAATCGCCGCTGACTTCGTGCAGCTCTTGCTCTGGTAGCAGGCCTGACCATACAGTAAGAGAAACGACGGTTTTTGCGCCTGTTCGCCGTGTACCATGTTCAGATACCTGATGGCTTCGTCAAAATCATTGGCCTTGTATTCAAAATCGGCGACGCTCATGACCAGCCCCCCGTTCGAAGAGTCCTTTTCGAGGTATTTTTTATACGCGGCAATGGCCTGGTCTTTTTTGTTCTGCTGGAGATAAAGGTCTCCAAGCGCTTTGTATTCCTCGACCGCATTGGGTTTCATCGCCAGCGCCTGTTCGTAGGTAACAATGGCCTGCTGGACGTCGCCGCTTTTCGCCAGGCACAGGGCCAGCGCGGAGAGGATGGAAATATTTTTCGAATCGAGCTGGAGCGATTTCTGGTACATCTCCACGGCCTTTGCATACGCGGCCTGTTTCTGGAACGACGAGCCGAGTTCGCTGTACATGCCCGCGTCCGCCTCGCCCGCCGCGATGGCCCCGGTCAGGGCCTTCACGATTTCTTCCTTTGTACCGCGCTGCATGACCATTTCAACGTATTGTTTGTAAATTCCCTTGATACCCGGGTCCGCCTTTATCGCCAGACGATACGCGGCAAGCGCTCCGGCATAGTCTTTCTGATCATACAGAATATCACCCAGGTTTTTTTGCGCCGACGCATCGCCGGGCCTGAGCGCCACATATTTTTTCAGATACGTCGTCGCATCCGTTTTCATGGTATTGTCGTGGGAGGCGATATCGAAAAGAATCCTAAAAACCTCGGCATTGAGCGGAGTGAGCGCCGCCACCTGCTTGCACAGTTCAACGGCCTTCTTGTAATTTTTTGCATTGTAACAAGCCTGACCAAAGCGGAATAAAAAGTCGGCTTTTTTCGTTTCTTCCCCTTTGATCGCTTCGAAATATTTCGCGGCTTCCTCATAATTTTTCTGGGCGAAGGCATAGTCCGCAACCGTCCGGGTGATCCGCATGTCCGAGGGCTTTTTTTCAAGATATTTCTTGTACATGCCGATGGCCTGCGACTGGTTGTTCTGCTGCATGTAAAGGTCGGCCAGCGCCTTGTATTCCTGCATTGACCCGGGGTTCATGGAAACCGCCTGTTCGTAGGTAATAATAGCGTCTTTTGCGTTACCGCTTTTTGCCTGGCACTCGGCCAGCACGGACAAAATGGCAATGTTTTTCGGGTCCATTTGCAGCGATTTCTGAAACATCTCGATGGCCTTGGGAAAATTTCCGGTTTTATGATAGTGCGCGCCGAGCGCCGCATAAACGCCCGCGTCGGCCTCTCCCGTTGAAATCGCTCCGTTAAGCGCGGGAATAAGCTCCATCTGTTCGCCCCCCTTGGTCAGGAGTATCTCGGCGTAATGTTTGTAAACGCCTTTTAAATCCGGGTCCAGTTTCGACGCGGCCCGGTAAGCCTCCAGCGCCCCGTCGAACAGTCTCTTATCGTAAAGAAGATCGCCGAGGTTCTTGTGCGCCTCCGCCTCGTCGGGCTTAAGCGCAACGTATCGTTTCAGGTAGGTAATGGCCTCGTCCTTATTGCCTTTTTGCAAAGATACATCATAGAGGTAATGAAACGCTTCCGCGTCTCCCGGCGCCAGGGTGGTAAGCTCTTTATAAAGATCATAGGCGATTTTCGCGTCGTTCTGGCCGGCGCTGTAACGCGCAAGACGCTTGCGTGAGCTGATGTTCCTGGCATCCAGGGCGATGATCCGCCTGTCCGCCTCGGCGAGCCTAGATAGGTCCTTGGTTTGCTCGTAGCACAGGGCAAGCTGCTGCCATAATTCCTTGTTGCCCGGCTCCTTTTTCGCCATCGCGTCCACCTGATCGATGGCGTCCTTGTAATTTTTTTCCTTAAGGTAGATCTTGGAAAGCACCACGCGCGAATCGTACAGGTTCCCGTCGATGCGCAGCGCGGATTCGGCCGCGTCACGCGCCATGTCAATGCGGCCGAGCGCCATCGCGCTCAGCGCCATTCCCTCGGCCGCCTTCGCGGTCCGTTCGACCGTATAGCTTTTCTGGAAGTATTTAAGCGATTCCTGGTATTTTTTCGCCTTGAGGTAATACTCGCCGAGCATCATCTGGACCTTGTCGTTATTGGGGTTGATCGAGACCATTTTTTCGTATGTCAAACGGGCCTTTTCAGCCTGCCCGTCCTTGGTGTACAAATCTCCGAGGTGCGCGTACGCTTCGACATTGGAATCGTTCTGCCTGATTTCCCGCTCCCAGCAGCTTATCGCCTTAGCCATAGCGCCCACCCCTTCGTAGCACGCGGCGAGGAGGCCGTTAATGTCCGCTACGAGTTTTCCCGTGCTGTCCTGGGCATAGACGGCCTGGAACTGGATAAGGGCGTTCTGGAAGTTCTTTTTCTCCAGCAGCCGCTGTCCCAGTCCGGCCTTGCTCAAGAGCGCTTCCTTGGATTTGGAAGCGCCGAATTTGTCAACCGCGGCCTGGTATGCCCTTGTTATTCTGTCCGTCCCCGCGTTTGTTTTCTCCAGGCAGACGGCCCATTGATAGTAATCCATGGCATCACCGGCGTTCTTCGAAAGGCCCTTGTCATATTCGCCTACGGCGGCGTCGCATTTCTGGAGCTTGAAGTAGATACCGCCCAATTCCAGGCTTGCTTCAGGCATTGACAATCTGCGGCCATTGGGGCCTTTCAGGTATGCGAGCGCCGAATCGACGCTGCCCGCTTCATCATAGGCCTTGCCGATCCTGAAGGCGATCGATTCGTCGGGCTGCTTCGCATAGGCGGTTTTCAGAAGGTCGATTGACTTGTCGTACGCTTTTTCGTTATAGTAAATGAGCCCGAGCTCTTTCTGGGCCGCGACGTTTTCAGGATCGGCCTCAACCACCTTTTCAAGCGCTTTTTTCGCTTCGACCGACTTGTTAAGCGTGATGCAGGCGCGGGCGAATTCCCAGCTCGCCTCGCTGGTGTTTTTTAATTCCAGGGCTTTTTTCGCCGCGGTCGCCGCGTTTGCGGGCTGGTTCAATTTGTTATAAATCCGGGCCGTACCGATCAAGGCTTCGTAATTTTTCGCGTCCATGCGCGCGGCGACCATGTAGCACGCTAATGCTTTCTCAACCAGCCCCTGCCCTTCATTGGCGCGACCGAGCTTGGTCCATGTCTTGGAATCGCGCGAAGGCGCCGGAATTTTCGCGTCCGCGTAATTCAAGGCCTCGGAAAAACTTTTGGAGTCGATGAGCTTGTCGAAAGTATCGTCCGAAAAAACCGCGTACGCATACGCGCACGCAATCAGGGGAACTGCCTTTAACCAGGCCTTCATTCTGCCGGTAATCATAGTAAATTCCTTTCTTCGGACGGATTGATCACACTATTCCATATGGTTTGATGGAGACTCATAAAATAATTAAATAAAAGACTATAAGTATAGTAAGTAGCAACGGTGCGTGTCAAATAATCATTTCCGCCGAACGGCGGGCTTACTAATAAATCCATTAATGCAGCAAGAAATAGAGGTTTCATTCGTGAAAAACAAATTATATTACTACCATATTTTTATACCATGACTTGTGTCCTTTTGCCTTTAAACTACCATATATGATGCTGGGCCATGAATAAAACCGCGGCGCCCGTTTACGACGAAAAAACGATAAAAACCCTCAGTTCCCTCGAACATATCCGTTTACGGCCAGGAATGTATATCGGCCGCCTGGGCGATGGGTCCAACCCCGACGACGGCATTTACGTGCTCCTCAAGGAAGTGATCGACAATTCGATCGACGAATTCATCATGGGGTTCGGCAAAAAGGTGGAACTGTCGATCGAGGAAAGCATCGTTTCGGTGCGTGACTTCGGCCGTGGGATCCCTCTGGGCAAAGTCATCGAGTGCGTTTCGGTGATCAATACCGGGGCGAAATACAACGACGAGGTGTTCCAGTTCAGCGTGGGGCTCAACGGCGTGGGCACCAAGGCGGTCAACGGCCTGTCCTCTCACTTCCGGGTCGTTTCATTCCGCGACGGCGAGTACTTTGAGGCGTCGTTTGCAAAAGGCAAAATGCTCTCGAAACGCAAGGGAAATTCCCCAAAGGAGCCCAACGGTACGCTCATCGAATTCAGGCCCGACGAAGAGCTTTTTAGCGAGTACACGTTCAATTTCGAATACGTCGAACGAAGGCTGTGGAGCTACGCCTGTCTCAATACCGGGCTTCGGCTCATTTTCAACAAGCAGACTTTCGAATCGAAAAACGGCCTGTTGGACCTGCTTAAAGAGGAGGTCGGCGACAACGTCACCTACCCCATCGGCCACTTCAAGACGAAGTTCCTGGAGTTCTCATTCACCCATACGCAGAACTACGGGGAGACTTATTTTTCATTTGTCAATGGCCAATTCACCACCGACGGCGGCACGCATCTCTCCGCTTTTCGCGAGGGCATTTTAAAGGGCATCAACGAGTTCTACAAGAAGGACTATTCGGGGCTTGACGTACGGGAAGGACTGGCCGGCGCGATTTCGGTGAAACTGAAGTCGCCGGTGTTCGAGTCGCAGACCAAAAACAAACTCGGCAACACGGAAATCCGGAGCTGGGTCGTTTCGGAAGTCAAGTCCGGGGTGGTCGATTTCCTCCACAAAAACCCCGAAAGCGCCAAGAGCCTGGAAGAAAAAATCGCCCAGAACGAACACCTCCGCAAGGAACTCAACTCGGTCAAGAAGGAGGCCAAGGAGGCCGCAAAACGCATTGAGATTAAAATCCCCAATCTCAAAGACTGTAAATACCATCTGGGCGGCGAAAAACACGGCGAAGAATCCATGCTTTTCCTTACCGAAGGGCAGTCTGCCGGCGGGTCGATCATCTCCGCGCGCGACGTACTCACCCAGGCCATCTTTACGCTCAAGGGAAAACCCGAAAACGTTTACGGCAGGAACCGGGCAATCATCTACCAGAACGAAGAGCTGTACAGCATGATGATGGCCCTGGGCATCGAGGAGTCCGTCGAAAACCTGCGGTACAACAAAATCATCCTCGCGACCGACGCGGACGTCGACGGCTTCCACATACGCAACCTGCTTATGACTTTCTTCCTCAATTACTTCGAGGAACTGGTCATCACCGGCCATGTGTATATTCTGGAGACCCCGCTGTTTCGGGTCCGCAATAAAAAGGAAACGCGTTATTGCTATACGGAAAAAGAGCGTAGCGAAGCCTGCAAGGCGCTTCGGGACCCCGAAGTGACGCGCTTTAAAGGTTTGGGCGAAATTTCACCCAAGGAATTCGGCCAGTTTATCGGCGACGATATGCGGATTGTCAAGATGGACATCAAATCGGTGCACGCGGTGCCCAAGACCCTTGAATTTTACATGGGGAAAAACACGCCCGAGCGCCGCGAATTCATCATGGAGAACCTGCTGTAATGGCCTACATCGACAAGGTATTCAATAAAAACTTCATCGAATACGCTTCCTACGTCATAAAAGACCGGGCAATCCCCCACATCGAAGACGGCCTGAAGCCCGTGCAGCGGCGCATTCTCCACTCGCTCTACGAAATGGAAGACGGCAAGTTTCACAAGGTGGCAAATGCCGTGGGCCACTGCATGAAATACCACCCCCACGGCGACGTGTCCATTTACGCGGCGCTGGTCCAGATCGCCAACAAGGGCCTGTTTATCGACAAGCAGGGAAATTTCGGGAACATCTACACGGGCGACCAGGCCGCCGCGCAACGGTACATCGAATGCCGCCTGACCCCGCTGGCGAAGGAGGCGCTCTTTAATCCCGAAACGACCGTGTATGAAGATTCCTACGACGGCAGGAACAGGGAGCCGGTCGTGCTCCCGGCAAAAGTGCCCGTCCTGCTCGCGCAAGGCGCGGAAGGCATCGCGGTGGGGATGTCGACAAAAACGCTCCCCCATAATTTCATCGAACTTATCCAGGCGCAGATCGCTTATTTAAGCGAAGAAGACTTTACCGTCTACCCGGACTTCCCCACCGGCGGGCTTCTTGACATGTCAGAGTACAACGACGGCAACGGCAAGGTCCGCGTGCGCGCGCGCCTGGACACGCGCGACCCCAAGCACATCCTGATCAAGGAAATTCCCTTCGGCACGACCACCGAAAGCCTCATCGATTCCATCGAGGCGGCCGCGCGCAAGGGCAAGATCAAGATCGCGGGCATCAGCGATTATACCGCCGAAAACGTGGAGATCGAGGTGCGGCTCGCGCGCGGGGTGCACACCGACGACACGGTCGATGCCCTCTACGCCTTTACCGATTGCGAAGTGTCGACATCGGTAAACCTTATTGTCATCCGCGACAACAAGCCGGTCACTATGAGCGTGTCGGACGTGCTCAAATACAATTCCGACCGGCTTGTGGACTTGCTTAAGGCAGAGCTCAAGATCGAGGAAGGTCATCTCAGGGACAAGTTGCACGCAAGGACCCTGGAACAGATTTTCATCGAGAACCGGGTGTACAAAAAAATCGAGGACAAGACCTCGCCCGAGGCCGTGGTAAAGGCGGTGCTTGACGGACTCAAGCCGTTTACCGCCGAAATCAGGCGCGAAGTAACCGTGGAAGACGTGGAAACGCTGCTTAAAATCCCCATCCGCCGCATTTCGGCTTACGACATCAACAGGGCACAGCAGGAAATGGCCGACATTAAAAAACGTCTTAAGGAAATAAAAGGGTCTTTAGATAATATAATCGGGTTCAGCATTTCGTTTTTGCAGGGCCTCATTACAAAATACGCAAGCGAATATCCCCGCAGGACCGAACTAGTCTCCTTTGAAAAAGTCGATGTGCGCGAAGTTGCGCAGCGTAATTTAAAGCTGCGCTACGACCGCGACACCGGATATCTTGGTTACGAGGCCAACGGCAACGTGCTTTTCGACGTATCGCAATACGACCGGGTGCTGGTGATAAAAAAAAGCGGCATTTATTCAGTTGTCAACGTCCCCGACAAGCTGTTCGTTGACAAGGGCATGCTCTGGTGCGGTTTCATCGACAAAGACGCGGTATTCACCGTCGTGTATAAACACCCTACCAACAATAATCCCTATATCAAACGGTGTAAAATCGAACAGTTCATCCTGCAAAAAACTTACTGGCTCGTGCCCGAAGGCAGCACCGTGCAACTGTTTACAACCGAGACCGACGGCTCGATTTTCGCCGAATACAAGCCCAAGCCCCACCTCCGTGTCCTGGAGGAAAAGTTCCCGCTTGGTGATTTTCTCATCAAAGGCGTCAAGGCCCAGGGCGTGCGGCTTGCCAACAAAGAGGCCAAAAGCGTCAAGTGGATAAAACCCGGGCCGGGCGAGGAACAGACGTCGCTCAGGCTGTAGGTTTTCTTTTTGATTTGACTGTTTTTTTTAGGATTATATCTTACAGAATAACTTCCTGATTTACTTCTTGAGAAGCTCCATAAAAACATCAAGGGACAATCCGGCCTGCCGGATTATTGCCCGAAGGGTTCCCCGCGCAACCTCACGATGGTTCGGAATAGTGAGAGGCGGAAGTATAGGATGGCGAAGATGGACATGCGAACCTTGCTGGGACCGGATATAATATCCAATTTTCCCGAATGCCTTAATCAATTGCGCACCGGAAACAACAGGAAGCTTTGGACTCATAAAGCAACCGAAACCAGCGTTTCCCTAGCGTCCTTCTTGCCATTTATAGGAAGACCGTCCTCAGCGAGTGTGTGAACGTGAAGTTCTATTGCTTCCTTAATGTTTTTCAATGCCTGCTTTTCAGTTTTGCCCTGGGATATGCAGCCCGGCAATGCCGGAACAGTGGCAACAAAATATCCATCTTCATCTTTTTCCAGTAAGACCTTGATATCCATAGACAGAGGCTCCCTTAAAATTGTGCTTCCTTAAAAATAGCATATTCGCACTAATCTCGGAAGGCTTTAATCGAACAATTTGTTTTACTGAAAACCTATTAGCTCGCTCGCAAAAAATTTTGATTGTTAGATATAGTCTGTAAATTGTACTACAAATACAAACATTCGCATGTTTTGTAGCACAACACATTTAAGCCCATTATTCTAAAAAAGCTTTTTATGAAAGAATGTATTTTAAAAACTCATCAATAATAATTTTATAAAACATAGAGGAACCCATGATAACCAAAGAAGACGCATTAGCCTACCATTCGCAGGGCCGCAAGGGTAAAATCGAGGTCATTCCCACGAAACCGTGCAAGACCCAGCGCGACCTTTCGCTAGCCTACACGCCGGGAGTGGCGCAGCCGTGCAAGGAAATCGAGCGCGACCCGGAACTTGCATTGGAATACACGGCGCGCGGGAACCTCGTGGCGGTGATCAGCAACGGCACTGCCGTGCTGGGCCTGGGAAACATCGGACCGCTAGCCGGAAAGCCCGTCATGGAAGGAAAGGGAGTGCTGTTCAAACGCTTCGCCGACATCGACGTTTTCGACATCGAACTTGACGCGCCGGACGCCGCAGACGTCATCAAAATCGTCAAAAGCATGGAACCGACCTTCGGCGGCATCAACCTTGAAGACATCAAGGCGCCCGAATGCTTCATCATCGAGGAAACCCTCAAGCGCGAGATGAAAATCCCCGTGTTCCACGACGACCAGCACGGCACGGCCATAATTTCCGCCGCCGCGCTTGTAAATGCAGCCCGGCTCCAGGGCAAGGACCTTGCGGACATTACCGTGGTTTTTTCCGGCGCGGGCGCGGCCGCCATTTCGTGCGCCAAGCACTACATCAGGCTTGGCGTAAAGCGCGAGCATGTTTTATTAGTTGACACCAAGGGGGTCGTGCATGATGGCCGTACCGAAGGCATGAACGAATACAAACGATTTTTCGCCAATCCCACGAAAAAACGCACGCTTGCAGAGGCGATGGAAGGGGCGGACGTTTTCGCGGGCCTCAGCCAGGGCGGGCTGGTAAACACGGCAATGGTAAAAAGCATGGCGCAAAAGCCCATCATCTTCGCCATGGCGAATCCCGATCCGGAAATAGGGTATTGGGAAGCGAAGAACGCGCGGCCCGATCTGATCATGGCCACCGGGCGGTCGGATTTTCCCAACCAGGTGAATAACGTACTGGGTTTTCCCTTTATTTTCAGGGGCGCCCTTGACGTTTGCGCAACGACGATCAATGAAGAAATGAAGGTCGCCGCCACACGGGCGCTGGCTTCCTTGACACATGAAGAAGATGTTGCCCAATTCGTGCTTGATGCGTACGGCGTGAAAAGCTTGCGTTTCGGACCGGATTACATCATTCCGAAGCCGCTTGACCCGCGCGTGCTGGTCGAGGAAAGCCTGGCGGTCGCGAAGGCCGCCATGGACAGCGGCGTCGCGCGAAAGCCGATCCGCGATTTAGACGCCTATCGACTTCATTTGAAGGAACTGGCGCAGAAAATCCAGAAATTATACTGATTACCGCATCGATTACCCGGTCAGCGAAAAAGGATTACTTTCTTTTCTGCTGTTGCGGTCTTTTCGCCTGGACCGGTTGCGCGGATTTTGCGGCAACTGGAGCGGTCGCAGGCTTTGCAGCCGGGGCTTCTTTTATGACCGGCTTTAATTCGGCCATAATTTCCTTTTCGGCCTGGTCCCAATCACTTTTGGCATCACCCGGCTTACTTCCGCGCTTTACAAAAATTTCATACGCGCGCTGTTCGATTTTTTTTCTTGTTGCTTCGTTCACGATTTCCTCCTTTAATGGGAATTTGAAAAAAACTTCGTTGAAATATAAGTATACTACTTCGGGACTGAATTCGACAAGGGACATGTTGCATTTAAAAATCCGCAAGTTACTTTCCCAGGAAGCCTCAATAAACTATTTTAAATGCCTACTCAAACAAAACAAGCTCGTTACTTTTTTTCAGGAGGATTTTATCGTATGGCTAAAGAAACAATCGTATCCAATTTTACTTTAAAAGGAAGAGAAATCCTTTCTTCCTATGCCAACTTTACCTTGGAAGGCGCTATGACCGCCAAAGTCGTCCGTGGAAAAGAAACCTGGACCATTGAAGAACGCAACGGCATCGCCAAAGGTACGTCGGACGGGGAAAATGAGGCCATTTATATTGATAACGATAAAGCCATCAAATCCATACAAAAGAACATCGCCCCCTTGCTCCCGAAAAAAGTCGTGATAAAAAACCCGCGGGACATCATCAAGGCATGCGATGAATTCGATTTGAAAATGGTGCTTGGCGCGGGCCCTAACAAAAAGGTTTGGGGCGGCAACGCATGCCTTGCATCATCCACGGTTTTTTTCCAAACGCTTCTCAAGGCCTCGGGTTATAAGGCCTGGCAGGTTTTCGCACCCAAAGGCATGAAAACGTTCACCATGCCCAACATCGCCTTTAACATGGTGTGCGGCGGCGAACACGTTCCCGGCACCAAGCAAGACATCCAGGAGATGTTCTTCTTTGCCATGAATGAAAAATCGATCAAAGGGGTATTTACCACGGGCACCAAATTTTTCCGCCAGTTCGAAAAGAACCTGGTGCGCGACGGACTTCCCACCGGCACAGCGAAGGAACGCGGATTCGTGTTTCCCGTCAAGGACAATTTCGAAGGCCTAAACCGCATCAAGGAATGCGCGGGACAGCTCGGGCTTAAGGAAACCGATTACGCAATCGGTACCGACAACGCCTTCTCGGAAATCCAAAAAGGCGATGAGCTTCGTGCTTCAGGCATGTACGACATGCGGTTTTCCGGGCTCGGCCGCAAGACCCGCGAAGAACTCATCGAGTTCGATTACTCGGTCGTGAAAAGCGCGGACAATTTCGTGACCATGGAAGATCCGGGTTCCGAAACCGACGTGATCGCGCACAAGCTCATGAACGAAAAATACGGCGACCGCGTGCAGATCGTCATCGATGACGCGGCCGTGACGCAGCTCCGTTACATTATTCCGTTCCTCGGAGCAAAAGACCGGAAAGACCGGGCAGGAAATTCGGTACTCATCAAGCTCAACCAGGCCGGTACCTTTACCGAGACCTGCCTTGCCACGGAAGTGGTGCTTGGACTTGCCGATCCCAAACGTATCAAGAAATTCCTCGATGCGCGCGGAGACACCACGCTCGTGCTTGAAGAGCTCGCCAAAGTCGGCGTTTCGTCGCTTGAAGAAGCCATTGAGAACATCAAAAAGAACGGGTTCTCCGCGTTCTTCTCGCACCGCTCTACCGAAGGATCATCGGAGTTTCTCCCCTATATGCCGCTTCTCTACGGCTCGGTGTCCCAAAAAACATGGTTCAAGGCCGGCGCGCCCAACGGCGAGCGGAATTTACAGAACTATAACCCGCTCATCCGCGCCGAAGAAGAAATGGGCGACGCGGGAATCAAGACCGTGGTGGCCGGATTTAAAGGGCTGCCCAAGGGCGTTAAAATTCCCGCGGTGAAATAAAAAGGATTTTATTATGAAAAAGGTCGGTTTCGTCGGCTGGCGCGGCATGGTCGGTTCGGTGCTCATGGAACGCATGAAAGCGGAGGGTGATTTCAAGGGATATGAACCGGTTTTCTTTTCCACGTCCCAGATCGGCGGCCAGGGGCCGTCACTCGGGTTCGATGTTCCCTTGCTTAAAGACGCCCGCGATGTCGCGTCGCTGTCCGCGCTCGACATAATCGTGACCTGTCAAGGCGGCGATTACACCAATGAAATTTACGGCAAGCTGCGGGCCTCGGGATGGACGGGCTATTGGATCGATGCCGCCTCGGCCCTTCGCATGCGCGACGACGCCATCATCGTGCTCGACCCAGTCAACAGGAAGGTGATCGACAAGGGCCTGCGGTCAGGCGTAAATACATACGTGGGCGGGAATTGCACGGTAAGCCTCATGCTCATGGCGTTGTCGGGCCTGTTCAAGCACAAATGCGTCGAATGGGTCTCTTCCATGACGTACCAGGCGGCATCGGGCGCGGGCGCGAAGAATATGGTCGAACTCATTCGTCAGATGGCGCATCTGTCAAATGCGTCAGCGGCCGTTTTGAACAATCCCGCGTCGACCGCCCTTGACCTTGACACGCTCATAACCAAGGAGCTGCGCGGCGGGGCGATGCCTACGGAAAATTTCGGCGCGCCGCTTGCCGCAAGCCTCATTCCCTGGATCGACAAACCGGTTGAAAACGGCCAGACCAGGGAAGAATGGAAAGGCGTTGCCGAGACCAATAAAATCCTTGGAACGAAAAAAACAATCCCCGTCGACGGGATTTGCGTGCGTGTCGGGGCAATGCGCTGCCATAGTCAGGGACTGACCATAAAGCTTAAAAAAGACATCGGCCTGGATGAAATAACCGGCATGATCGCGGGAGCGAACGAATGGGTGAAGGTCGTTGCCAATACAAAAGAAGCTACATTAAAAGAACTTTCTCCCGCCGCGGTTTCAGGAACGCTGTCGGTACCCATCGGCCGTATTCATAAAATGAACATCGGGCCGAAGTATCTTACCGCCTTTACCGTCGGGGACCAGCTTTTGTGGGGGGCCGCCGAGCCGGTGCGAAGGATATTGAATATCGTGCTGAAGAAGAAATCCAGGTGACGGCGAGAATCCTGCTATTTTTTCCACATTTATTTGCAAATGTTATACGAAATTGCAATCAAGTTGATTCTATTTCCATGCACCCTTCGAGAACCTCAGGGTGCGCATTATGTTCATCTTGAACGCAATTTCGTATTAGACAATTTTGTCTATAATACCATAGTATTTTAGACAAAAAACAGCCAATTTACCATACAATAATGGTCAATGTCAGAGCAAAAAGATGTCTGACAGAAAGCAGAATCCTTTAAACGCATTTCCGTTGGATAAGCCTTAGTCCACCTTTTTCAACAAGTTGAAAAAGCCGGTTTACCGGAGGGGTTGGTTTAGAATATCCGCGTTCCCATTTTTGAAGAGTGGGTAATTTGATATTGCAAACGGATGCAAAAACCTGCTGACTCATTTTAAGGTAATGGCGAACGGAAAGCGCCACCTCTATAGGTCCCTGCAAAGATAGTGCCGCCGTTATTTGCAAAAGAGATGACCGTCATATTCGAAAGGCCGGAATTGATCGCGGTCCAACTTGCACCGTTATCGGTGGAAAGAAAAACACCACCGCCAGAAGTCCCAGCAAAGATTTTACCGCCGCTTACTGAAAGGGAATTGATATTATTATTCGTGAGGCCGGAATTGACCTGCGTCCAGCTTGTGCCGTTATTCGAAGAAAGAAAAACACCGCTACCGTTAGTTCCTGCAAAAATATTGCTGCCAATCATGGCGAGAGAGGAAATGTTATTTGTGGTATCCAGTCCGAAATTAACGGGAGTCCAACCTGTACCATTATTGGTGGAAAGAAAAACACCACCGCCAGAAGTCCCTGCAAAAATATTGCTGCCGTTCACTGCGAGTGCGGAAATATACGTATTTGTTAGCCCGGAATTGACCGCGGTCCAACTTGTGCCATTATTAGTGGAAAGGAAAACTCCACCAGAAGTCCCTGCAAAGATATTACTGCCGTTCACTGCAAGAGAGAGGATATTCCTATTTGTTAGGCCGGTATCCACCGTATTCCAGCTTGTGCCGTTATTAGATGATAGGAAAACACCGTAACCTTGGGTCCCGGCAAAGATATTACTGCCGCTTACTGCAAGAGACCTGACATCTGTATTTGTAAGGCCGGAATTGACTGCTGTCCAGCTTGTACCGTTATTGGTGGATAAGTAAACGCCATTACCGGTTCCGGCAAAGGTATTGCCGCCATTCACCGCAAGAGACCAAACCGAATCGTTCGTAAGGCCGGAATTAACTGCCGTCCATTGATACATTGATTTAAAAACCGCTATTATCACGGCATTGTGACCCGGCATATACAGCGAATCGGAATGCATTGATGCGCTGTCTGCGCCGCCCCAATGGTCGAACACATACCCGCCATTGGCCGTCCTGGTGAGTTTGATTTTCGCGCCGGTTGCGTAATTGCCGCTCGTCGGAGAAACCGACCCCATTGTGTCATTGTTGGTTGTCGTGGTAAGTGTATAGATGTTCGCCCTGAATACCGCCATCACGGCCGCATTATGAGCAGGCATATAGAGCGTATCGGAATGCATCGATGCGCTGTCCGCGCCGCCCCAATGGTCGAACGTATAGCCGGTATTGGCCGATGCATAAAGCTTGATCTTTGCGCCTGAAACATAGTAACCGCTATCGGACGCCGAACCCATCGCAGCGTTGTTGACCGTTTCTGTAAGGGAATAGGTATTCGCCTTGAACACCCCAATAACCGCCGCATTATGCCCAGGCATATACAGTGTATCGGAATGCATCGAAACGCTGTCCACGCCGCCCCAATGGTCGAACATATACCCTCCATTCGCCGTCCTGGAAAGTGGGACCTTTGTCCCGGAAGCGTAATTCCCGCTTGTTGGGAAAACAGTTCCCATCAGGGTGTTGTTGACCGTTGCGGATAGCGTATAGGTAACGGAGGCCACTTTAAACACGGCTTTAACCGCCGCATTGTGCCCAGGCATATACAGCGTATCGGAATGCATCGAAATGCTGTCCGCGCCGCCCCAATGGTCAAACATATACCCGCCATTCGCCGTCCTGGTGAGTTTGATTTTCGCGCCGGTTGCGTAATTGCCGCTCGTCGGAGAAACCGACCCCATCGTGTCGTTGTTGGTTGTCGCAACAAAGGTATAATACGTGACCGCGACCGCCTTGAACACCGCCTTCACCGCCGCATTGTGGCCCGGCATTGTGAGAGTATCATTATGTATCGATCCGCTGTCCGTGCCGCCCCAGTGGTCGAACGTATACCC
>Ga0182017_10000516_pt1 | contig 30576 bp, 31 predicted proteins | sample 712E3DmetaG_FD_120492 | JGI IMG/M metagenome (GOLD analysis project Ga0182017, IMG submission 120492) | Permafrost microbial communities from Stordalen Mire, Sweden - 712E3D metaG | ecosystem: Environmental > Terrestrial > Soil > Wetlands > Permafrost | place: Sweden: Stordalen | collected... | reverse complement strand
GCTCTGATTCTTTTCATGGATGTGCCCTTACAATTCCTTAATACCTTTGCTGATCGTCCACGCTTCTTCCACCGGCGTAATAAAGATCTTTCCGTCACCGAATTGGCCCTTGGCTCCTGTGCGCGCATGTTCAACAATAGTCTTAATGACATACTCTTTATCATTATCATTCACAACAATCATCAGCATATTTTTCGTCAGCTCATCATAGGTAATGTCGCCGACCTTCAGGCCGCGCTGCTTACCGCGTCCATAGACTGTCATTTTTGTAATGGAGGGAAATCCGCCTTCAAAGAGCGCTTTCATAACAACGGGAGCCTTTTCGGGACGGACTATAGCTTCAATAAGTATCATACATGTTCTCCACGGTTCATCTCCTGCCGATTCTCAAGGAAGACAGGATGCGTTGATAAATTAATTGTTCAAGCCAAACGCGATGAGCAATTCTTCCAGTTCGTTCATTTGCAACGGCTTGGGCTTGACCATCATTGTATTTTGATCGATCTTCCGGGCAAGCGTGCGATATTCATCTGCCTGCGTATGCTGGGGGTCGAATTCGATGACGGTTTTGCGATTGATTTCTGCGCGCTGCACAATATTGTCACGCGGGACAAAGTGAATCATTTGTGTGCCGAGTCGTTTTGCAAATTCTTCGATCATGGATTGCTCATTATCGACTTTACGGCTGTTGCAAATCAATCCGCCCAAACGCACAACGCCGGATTGCGCAAATTTGACTATTCCTTTACAAATGTTGTTCGCGGCATACATTGCCATCATTTCGCCGGAACAGACAATGTAAATTTCTTCCGCTTTACCGTCGCGAATCGGCATGGCAAATCCGCCGCACACAACATCTCCAAGCACATCATAAAAGACATAATCCAGCGCTTTGTCTGCATCGTACGCACCAAGCTGCTCTAAAAGATTGATCGAAGTGATAATACCACGCCCTGCGCAACCGACGCCCGGTTCAGGCCCGCCGGATTCGACACAGCTTGTTTTTGCATAACCGCCTTTCATCACATCCATCAGGTCGAGATCTTCGCCTTCTTCGCGCAATGTATCGAGCACAGTTTTTTGTGCCAGCCCGCCAAGCAGCAATCGTGTGGAATCTGCTTTTGGATCACATCCGACCACCATCACTTTCTTTCCCATCTCCGCCAATCCTGCAACAGTGTTTTGCGTTGTGGTACTTTTTCCGATACCGCCTTTACCGTAAATCGCTATCTTTCTCATTTTCTTTCTCCGAGTTATTATATGATCCTTCTCTTAATTTATTGCACGTGCCGTGCCACTAGAGTAATAATGATTACACAAAAATAATTTCGCTGAAAACAGAAGAGAATCGATAATAATGCTTAAGAGAAGAAATTATTATGATGTGAGCGCTTTAGGAAAAGAGACGATTATGTAGTTACACAAAATGTGGGCTACAAAAATGTAGGAAATTGGAAGAAGAATGATGTTTCAGACAAACGAAATCCTTGCGACGAAAGCGGGTTATATTTTTTTGATGATAGGATTGAATGCTTTGGAATACACCAACACGTGGTCGCCGGATGAAAGTTGTCTGATATCGTCATCGAAGGCGATGACTTTAACAATGCTGTTGCTCCCCGTTATTACAGTAACAATGTTCACAACATCCTGTTTTTCGATGGCAGCGATTTGCCCCGTTACTTGAAATTTTCCACTAATGCTCGTATCGGAAAACAGGTGCTGTGGATTTCCTATTGCGGTAACCTTGCCCTGTTCAATGCAAACGACGTTATGAGCGAGACGAAAAACTTCGTTGAGATCGTGACTGACCATAATAGTCGTTGATTCAAACATCCGGTGCACTTTCGCTATCTCATCTTGCAACGCAACGCGCATATCGGAATCAAGAGCTGAAAGCGGTTCATCCAGGAGCAATAATTGCGGCTTGCGTGCAATGGCACGAGCAAGTGCCACGCGCTGTTTTTGCCCGCCGGAAAGATGTACCGTCTTGCGCTTTGCAAATTCTGTAAGATGCAAAACTTCAAGAAGCGTTTGTGTGTATGAATGATTTTTTTCATCCTGCGCGAATTGGATATTCTGCTCCACCGTCATATTGGGAAAAAGCGCATAATCTTGAAACATCAATCCAATGCGGCGTTTCTGTGAAAGAACATTGATTTTCCGTTCGCTGTCAAACCAAACATCATCGCCGGACTGAATGATGCCGGCATCGGGTTTCGTGAGTCCGGCAAGGATTCGCAGCAACGTTGTCTTGCCCGCGCCGGATGGGCCGAACAATGCCGTCAATGTTCCGGTGTGAATATCGATCTTCACCTCAAGCGTCATCACGCCTTCCGTTGAGAGTAATGTTTTTTTAATGTCGATATGAATCAAAGCATTTTCCATGAATCATGTTTTTTGTTCATGCTGAAAATGATCGTCAGAAGAACGAACGAGATTGCAAAAAGAATGAACGCATAGTGGTTTGCCGTGCTGAAATTGAGCGACTGCACTTCATCATAAATCGCAACAGATGCAACACGCGTAACGCCTGGCATATTGCCACCCACCATCAGCACGATACCGAACTCGCCGATGGAATGCGCGAACGTGAGTGCAATCGCGGTAATAAACGACGACTTGATATTGGGAAGAAGCACTTTGAAGAACGTGGCAGTTTCCGATTTGCCAAGTGTGTATGATGCCTCGCGCAGACTTTCCGGCAGCGAACGCAGACCGCTTTGCAGGGGTTGAACCATAAACGGAAGTCCGAAAATGACCGAAGCAATGAGTATGCCTTCAAATGTAAATGCAAGCCGCACATTGAACACGCGACCCAGCCATTCGCCAAACCAGTAACGAGGACTGTAGGCAAGCAGAATGTAATATCCTAATACCGTCGGTGGCAGCACAAGCGGCATGCTCAGCAGCGCTTCGATAATTGGCTTGAGCTTGAAACGTGAAAACGCCAGAAACCATGCAATCGGCAATCCGATAACAACAAGGATGAGCGTGGTTGACAAAGCCAATTTAAATGTTAAAAGAAGCGTCTGGATAAAGTCGACGTCCATTGAGCTATGCCTTCAATTCTGTGAGAATGATTTCGTTCGCTTTGATGAACGCGGTTACACTATCACCGGTTCGAATTTTTAACATATCTGCCGAGCGTGTTGTAATTGCCGATATGATAGTGTTACCGGAGACTGCCAATTCGATCACACTCAGAATTTCACCCCGCTTTACACTCTTTACCACACACGGAAGCTGATTACGCAAACTGATCTTACCTGTAATGTTTTTCCCGATCGAGACTTCAGTCTCTTTGAAGATCAAACCGATGGAATTTCCTTCGTGCAGCCATGACAGCGCTTGCGGCAGGTCGATCATAAGAGCGGAATAATTATAGCCGACCACATCAACATCCACCAGCATAATGCTGCCTGATTGCTGGATGTGCGATATGGTTCCTGTTAACTGATTCATACTTCCTCCGTTCTCAAGCACTCAATACCCATAACAATCTTTTTAAGGAAGAATAAATCCATATTTCTCAAAAATAGGTTTGCATGCATCGCTTAAAACAAAATCCATAAACTTCGATGCTTCGGAATTTCGTTCCCATGTTTTCACCAGCACGCATGCATGATCAATGGGTTTGTAACTTTTCGTATCGAGCAAGAAATATTTGCCTTTGTCTTTCATATCCGGCGCAAGCACTAAAGCGAGCGCAAGAAACCCGACTTCCGCATTTCCCGTTGAAGCATATTGTGCCGCCTGCGCGATGTTATCGGCATAAACAATTTTATCTTTCACTTTATCAAACAGACCGTAGTATTTAAGGCATTGAACGGCGCGTTCACCGTACGGTGCAACATCCGGCTTTGCCACGGCAATGTGAACAACAGAACTATCTGCAACGATATCGATGCCCTTGCTCACATCCACAACACTGCTCCATAGCGCGAGTTTCCCGAACGCGTATGTTTTGACGTCACCGGCTGCCGCTCCCTGCTCTTTCAATTTATCGGGAAATGTTTTATCGGCAGCCATATAAAAATCGAATTGTGCGCCGTTGAGGATCTGTTGAAGCAATGCGCCGGATGCTCCGAGAATAACATCGACTTTTACGTCCGGATGTTTCTCTGCATACAATGTTTTTATGTCATCTAAAACATAGCGCAAATTTCCAGCAGCGGCAATACGAACTTTTTGCGCATACAGGTTTATGCTTACGACAATGACAAAAGTTATAATGAGTATTCGCTTCATTCTTTCTATTCCTTGCATTTTTCTTTTCTGATAATAATGATTTAGTTAGAATTTTTAAAAAATACCGGTTTCACCGTCAACATCACATACGCCCACTGCGGTGCATACGTGGACGTTGTGATGGAAGAGAACAATGTTGTGCTGGTTGAAGGAAAATATCGGCTGTATCCGCCCTGAATCGCTACTTCCTTACTCCATTGATAATTGAATGTCAGGTCAATCTCGCTTCCAAGGTCTTTATTATTGAGCAGCTTCTTCCCTTGGTACATATTCTCTGCAAGAAAAAAGAGGTGACCGGTAATATCCAAGGATAGTTCTTTACTAATTTTGTATGTTGCACCGGCATAATAATCCATCAACCCGCCGCTGGGAAGTGTTGTCCAGTATTCCATCGAACCGTTGAAGCTGTGATTCGTGCCATAGAGTTTGTTGAATGTGTGTGATGTTTTCGTTCCGACTCCAACAGTATCCGAGTAACTGGTCCCGGAATAATAATCAATTCCTGCCTGTGCGCTCAGTTCATCCAGGATCTTTGCCATTCCTTTCGCAGCAAGGAGATACGCTCGCAATGTTCCCATCTTCGCATCTCTTCCTGTTTGATAATATCCAGTCAGCATCCCGCCAAACACGGACGCATCATTTTGAAAGACAAGATTGCCCCCGTACGTAAATCTTCCGAATGTCATTGTTGAACTTGAATCTTTTGCCGTTTTGATCTTCAATGTTCCCGATGTTACCATACTCCGTGGCAATCCCTCGCCAATCCCGATCAAAGAAAGATTGAGCCCCGGCAGCACTTCTTTGGACAGCCACAAGATTCCCATTGTTTGGTACATTCCGTTTACATTGTATTTATAGGTAAAAAGCGTGTCATTCGCATTATTGTATGCAAAACCTGCATGTGCCTGCATAAACGAATCTTTGTATTTTAGAAGAAGTACGTCGCAGGCATTCCCCGTATTGCTCCAGTTCGACGGAGCGAACAATCTCTGGTCATCGTACTTGAGCGCCTGCCGTCCTGCTGCGACAGAAACTCCGGATGTGATTAGCAATTCAACCCATGCTTCGTATACAGAAACTTGCGGGGACGAAGAAGACTTATCACCTTGCCCCCAGATACGAGCATCTTGGAGCGTCAGACGCGCGTTGAGAGAGTTGCTCCTGTAGTCGGCATTCAAACGCGTGCGTTGCAAAATGACTGCGTTAAAAGCGAGTGTATCTACTAACGGCTTTCTAAAGCCTTGCCGCATTTCTGTGCGTGGGCGGTATTCGGCATCAATCGTCACTGTCTGTGCAAATACTGATGCCGATGTCAGGAAAAAACAAAGAAAAAGAAAAATACGGTTGCAAGTATTCATAGTATTAACCTTGAAAGATTAGTGTTTTTGTTGCGTTGTTTTGATGAATGTTCATTGTTCTATATTTATCTCCTTCGTTATACACTCAACAGGATAACGACGAACAAACCAATGTGTTCAAATGTGTTTCTATGTTTCACAAGAAAATTCTTAATTCAATCGTTATAAAGTAATGGAGATAACGATGGAATAAAAAAAGTTATAGATTAATTTCTGTGTTCAGCTGCTTCAAAAACTTCTGTACTTCCGTTTCGATAAGCTGGAATTCGCTCAGAATTCTTTTACCGTAATCTGTAAGCATAGCTCCACCTCCTCCGGCGCCGCCGCGCTGTTTGATCACAACAGGATACAAGGCGGCCTGATTCATTTCGTCAATAACGCTCCATACGTGCTGGTACGACATGTTCAATTCTTTTGCTGCAGTCCGCAAACTGCCGCCGCGATGTATTTCCCGCAGCAAATAAATTTTCCCGGGTCCTAATAACAGCCTACCGTTGCGTTTGATGAAAATCTGCAGATCTACTTCTGTTCTTCCCACCATCGGCCCGGCATCTAATCTTTACCGATCATAATTTCCGTGGACTTGATAACCGCGTATGCCATGTCATTTACTTTCAATTCAAGATCCACAATCGCTTCACGGGAAATGATCGAGGTAACGACATTTCCGTTTCCTAAATCAATCTTAACTTTCGCAGTGATCAATCCTTCTTCCACCGCAATGATTTTTCCCTTTAATTTGTTGCGTGCGCTTAATTTCATAATGGCTCCTTCTTCTTATAAAAAGACAATTACCGTGCCAGTGGGTCTAGTCATAGTACGCTCAAGAATCAACTTAAAAACAAAAATTCGTTTTTTAAAAAACTACTATTATGTAAAATGGGAAAGTTTATCCTACTTTATTGTAGGATGGTAGAAGATTAAAAAAGCAAATCGGTATTACAGATACTTTGTCCAAAAATGCATCGCTGGTTTTGTATCATGAAAACCGAGACTTTGATAAAGAGTCTTTGCGGATAGGTTGTCTTCACGCACTTCAAGATTCACTTTGCAATAGTTTCGGAGTCGAGCGAGAGAGATTATTTCATTCATCAACGCCTTGCCGAATCCTTTTCCACGATTCGGTTTTTCTATGAATATGTCATGAATATTGATATACCGTTTTGAACGAAACGTGGAAAAATTAATAAAACAAGTTGCCAGACCGATTATGTTATTGCGGTACTGAATGAAAAGAACAAAACTCGATGGATGATTCGCCAGCCCTGCAAGCAGGTCGGCAGTTTTCACACCAGTTACCTGATTAGATTCTCCCATTGGATCATTCATATACTGGCCAATCAATTCAACCAAACGCTTACAGTGGGTATCATTTGTGTAATCACAAAAGAAAAATCTGATTTCAGACAGACGATCCGACGGTATTATGTCTTGTTTTAAATCGTTTTTGATCGATGTCATATTTTTTTATTCGTAATCCTATGATTCGTTCCGTAATACCAAGAACTCCTGCGGCTTTGGAAAGATTTCCTTTCGTTGCAAGCAGCGTTTCAATGAGCATTTGCTTTTCAACACCACCCAGCACAGCTTCAAGCGTGCCTGAAACTTTTGTGTGTGACGACACTGCCGTTTGGAGTGTCGGAGGTAAATTATTGGACCGAATAACATTATCCGTGCTAAGAATGCTGGCACGTTCTATACAATTCTCCAGTTCTCGAATATTGCCGGGCCAGTGATAGACCATGAGCATATCAATTGCCGAAGACGAAATGCGCTTGATCTTTTTGTTATGCGTTTTGTTAAATTTTTCTATGAAATGATCGATGAGACCCGGAATATCATTTCTCCGCTCTCGCAGCGGCGGAACAAAAACAGGAAACACATTGATTCGATAGTACAAGTCTTCGCGGAATAAGTTTCTCTCTATCAACTCTTCGAGATTACGATTTGTTGCGCAAATGATCCGAACATCGGCAGCAATAGGTGTCGTGCTTCCAATACGCTCGAATTCCCTCGATTGCAGAATCCGGAGTAATTTCACCTGCGTCGAGGCCGGTAAATCCCCTATTTCATCGAGAAAGATTGAGCCGCCTTCCGCGGTTTCAAATCGTCCTTTTCGCAAAGCCGTGGCACCCGTAAAGGCGCCTTTTTCGTGCCCAAAGAGTTCGGTTTCGATCAGACTTTCAGGAAGGGCCGCGCAATTGACTTTGACAAATGGTTTGTTTTTTCGCGGACTGTAATAATGTATTGCATTGGCAATGAGTTCCTTGCCCACCCCGCTCTCTCCGCGTATGACAACGGTGGCAGTCGTCGGAGCCACCAAATCGATGAGGTCAAAGATAGCCTGCACTTTTCCGGATTTCCCGATCATGTTCGATGGATGAATCCGCTCCTTGAGTTCAACATGGAGCTTGAGATTCTCTTCCTTCAAATGCTCAATTTCCTCGATATATTCCTGTCGCGTGCGCACTGTCTGCGCGATCATAGACCCGACGATTGAGAGAAGCCGTTCATCTTCAGCAAACGTCATGTGTTGATTATACGCCTTGTGGATGCTGAGCGTTCCGATGACATCGGATTCTTCACGAATCGGCACACAGACAAATGAAACATCCCGGTCGTCAATTCTTGCCGGTGCGCCAGTTTTATTGAGAAATCCTGGATGTTCGGAAATCTTAGGAATAATTATGGCTGTGTTGGTTTCCACGACTTTGCCGATAATCCCTTCGCCTATTTTGTATGTCCCACGTGATTGTTCTTCTTCGCTCAGGCCATAGGAATGTTCGATCATGAGCTGCGAGCTTGTTCGATTGAGAATTGTCAATATTGCTCTATCAGCATTAAGATAACTGGTGAGCAATTCAATCACACGGGAAAGATTGTTTTTCAGATCTCTATGGTTCTTATTCAAAAGCGCGCTGATCTCGAACAACAGCGTGAGTTCCCTGATCCCGTAACAATCGCTATCTGTTTTCCTGCAATAAACCGGCATAAAACCTTACTATTATAATGTTATTGTTTATCTTACCTTATATAATAAGATATTTAATGTCAATGTCAATATATTATTAAGCTTTTAGTGGAATATTGCTTTATTTATTACAGTTTACATTGTCTGTGCATTTATTCTTTTTCCTGTCAAGACGTACTTCGTCGATGGAAAGTTTTACTCAGTATCTTCTTATAAAGAATTCATTCTATTTCTTGCCTCCATTCTTTCCAAAACGTACATTGTAACCCATAACCATGAATCAACGTAAACGAGGTAGTAAACCATTATGTCCCAAAACATGAAAGGTGATGACATGCATCCAATTGCAAAATTCACGTTACCATTCCTCAGTCTGGCTTTTTTAACACCAGACACATCTCTGGCACAGGAGCGCGATCGCAGTAAAATTGCCGACCAATATAAATGGAATCTTACCGACATCTATCCATCGGATGCAGCATGGAAAGAAGCAAAGCAGCGGCTTACAGAAACCAACCCGGCAGCGGAGAGAATTGTTTCAATTCCTGCACTGAAAAAATATAAAGGAACGTTGGGCTCATCCGCTCAGCAATTGCTTGGATGTCTTGATCTCATCACCGAACTCAATAAAGAATTCTCCCGGCTCTCTGCGTATGCCAATATGAGTTTTGATCAGGATACGAAGGTACAATCGTATCTTGGTATGCAGCAGGAAATGAGTCAGATTGGAGCATCGTTCGGTGCACAAGCAGCATTTATCGAGCCCGAAATTCTCAAAATCGATCCGGTGAAGGTACAGGGATTCATCAAAGGTGAAAAGAAGCTTGAAATTTATCGCCATTATTTAGATGACTTGCTTCGCCGCAAAGCTCACACAGGCACCGAGGGTGAAGAGAAGATTATCGCAGACGCAGGATTGATGTCGGGTGAACCTTATAATATTCACAGCATCTTCGCGAATGCCGATTTCCCCTATCCGGAAGTTACACTGAGCGACGGGAAGACCGTCAAGCTTGATGCGGCAGGATTTGCTCTCCAGCGAACCTCTGGAAACAGAGAAGATCGCAAAAAAGTCTTCGCAGCATTCATGGGCAGGCTGAATGAATATCGCCGAACCTCCGGAACATTATTGAATGCGCAAGTAAAGACAGACCTCTTCTCTATGAATGCAAGGAAATACAACTCGTGTCTTGAAAGTGCTCTCGATGCCAACAACATCCCCACACAGGTATACCACAGTCTGGTCGATAACGTCAATAAGAACCTTAGCACCTTCCATCGCTATTTGAGACTGCGGCAGAGAATTCTTGGCGTCGATACATTGCATTATTACGATCTCTATGCGCCTCTCTTAAAAGATGTCGATCTCAAATACACGTACGAAGAATCACAAAAACATATTCTCGCAGCGTTGAAGCCGTTAGGTTCGGAGTATACCGATGTTCTTAAAAAGGGATTTGCGGAACGCTGGTTGGACGTCTATCCGACCGAAGGCAAACGTTCCGGTGCTTATTCCAATGGTTCGGTATATGATGTGCATCCATATATGTTGTTGAATTACAACGGTAAATATGATGATATGAGTACCGTTGCGCATGAATTCGGACACTCGATGCAAAGTTATCTTTCCAATAAAAATCAACCATATGCCACGTCGCAATATCCGATCTTTGTTGCAGAAGTTGCTTCCACATTTAACGAAGCCTTATTGATTGATTACATGCTGAAGCAAATCAAAGATGATGATGCCCGACTCTCGCTGCTCGGCAGTTATCTCGAGGGCATCAAGGGAACTGTCTTCCGGCAAACGCAGTTCGCAGAATTTGAACTGCGCATTCACGAAATGGCGGAAAAAGGCGAGCCGCTCACCGGCGACGTGCTGAATAAAGTCTATAACGAAATCGTCAAGAAATATTACGGGCATGACAAGAACGTATGTATCGTTGACGACGAAATAAAGGCCGAGTGGATGTACATTCCGCACTTCTATTACAATTTCTACGTTTATCAATACGCAACATCATTTACTGCTTCGGCAGCATTGTCAGAACGAACCATTGCCGGCGATAAAGCATCGACAGAGAAATATATAAAGTTCCTTTCTTCCGGCGGCTCCGATTATCCAATTGCATTGTTGAAAAAAGCCGGTGTCGATATGACAACTTCCGAGCCATTCGATCTCACCATGATTAAAATGAACCGCGTCATGGATCAGATGGAAAAGATATTGGATAGAATGAAGAAATAAAGCATGTGGTTACAAAGAAAGGATGCAACCAGCAAGATCCTCAGTGGTTTTTGCCATTGCATCCTTTTTTTATAAAGATTGTCCAAACAGTTTCTTATAAAAAACATCACCCATCTATCATGAGGAACTATGAAACGGGTTATACGAATCACTCTCTATAGTATCCTTACAATTATTGGTCTTGCAGCAGCCGGCATTGCATTTTTCTTTTTGAAATACCCCAATGTCGATCCTCCTTCGACGATTACTATTGAACGCACACCCGATCGCATCGCTCGTGGAGAATATCTTGCTACCCATGTTTCAGGATGTCTTGACTGCCATTCGACCCGTGATTGGAAATATTTTGCAGCGCCAATCAATCCGGGAACTGAGGGAAAAGGTGGAGAAGTCTTTGATGAACATGAAGGCGTTCCCGGAAAGCTCTTCGCCAGGAATATTACACCGGCCGGTATTGGTACTATGACCGACGGTGAATTGCTGCGGGTGCTGACATCCGGTGTGGACCGGAATGGAAAAGTACTCTTTCCGCTTATGCCCTATTCCAATTTTAATGAAATGTCTGATGAAGACCTCTATTCCTTGATAGCATACATTCGAACGCTTCAACCGATAGAAAATGACGTACCGAAATCACAAGTAAATTTTCCAGTCAATTATATTATCCGAACTGTTCCGACCAACCATCAGCTGCGGCCGGAACCTAACCGAAATAATCCGTGTGAATATGGAAAGTATCTTGTTGAGATTGCAGGGGTCTGCGACGACTGTCATACCCCTCGAGTTAATGGGAAACCACAAGAGGGGATGAACTATGCAGGAGGGATGGAATTCGGAACTCCCTACGGCACAATTCGATCTGCCAATATTACACCGGACGAAGAGACAGGGATTGGATTGTGGACAAAAGAAGATTTCACTGCTCGGTTCAAAAGTTTTGGTACGCCAAAATCAACATCCATAAACCCGGACAGTATGAATTACTACACCATTATGCCTTGGACATCATTTTCAGGAATGACGGAAGAAGATCTTGGTTCGATCTATACGCATCTTCGCACCCTCACACCGGTCAAGCACAAAGTGGAACACTTTACAGCATTAAAAAAATAGTATCCAAGCTGTTTTGAGAGACGAGTTTTTCTTTACATAAAAGAATTCGCAGATACCATTGAAGGAGGATGTATGTTTATCGGTCATTTTGCCGTGGCGTTCGGTGTTAAGAAACCCGCACCAGAGATCAAACTCGGGACCCTTTTCTTTGCCGCTCAATTTCTCGATTTCCTCTGGCCGCTCCTGCTTATCACAGGAATCGAACATGTCCGCATCCTGCCGGAGAAACTTCCTTTCTTGCGGCTTGATTTATATGATTATCCCATATCGCATAGTCTTTTTACCTCGCTGATATGGTCGGGACTCTTCGGCATTATATATTATCTTATCCGAAAAAACAAAAGGAATGCATTCATAGTCGGATGTACAGTTTTTAGCCATTGGATATTGGATTTTATTTCTCACGCTCCGGATCTGCCGCTTGCACCCGGTTCGTCGACGTTCGTTGGCCTGGGATTGTGGAATTCGACACTTGCGACCATCATGGTCGAGTCTGCATTGTTTTTCCTCGGTATCTTTTTGTATATTCGTACCACAAAAGCTAAAAACAAGACCGGTGTAATTGCGTTCTGGGCACTCATCATCTTCCTTGCAATCAGCTACAGTGCGAGTATTATAAGCCCGCCGCCGGCTGATGCCGGACCGGTCGGATTCATGGCTTTGTCTATGTGGCTCTTTATACCGTGGGGATATTGGATCGATAGAAATCGAGAGACACGGTGAAATCAGATTGATTAGTCCAACACAACGACAAGCGCTTGATTTATGCTCTCAAATAATAATCTTGCTATTCTCATCGGCGTACTGATGGGACTTGTTATCGGGCTCGGCTGTTATACTTTTATTTACGCAAAAGGGTATTCATATCTCACCGATGATCCTTCTGCATGCACAAATTGTCATGTCATGAGCCAGCAATATAGCGGATGGATAAAATCCAGTCATGGGTCGGCGGCGAAGTGTAACGATTGTCACACCCCGGCGGGTTTCTTCGGCAAGTACACAACAAAAGCATCGAACGGCTTTTGGCATTCGTTCTATTTTACAACAGGTTGGTTTCCCGATAATATTCAAATCACAGATCGTAATATTGAAGTTGCAGAACAGGCTTGCCAAAAATGTCATCAGGATATTGTCGAAGCAATCGACGGCCCGCACCGGCAGGGAAAGAAAACGCCTTGCATCGCCTGCCATAAATCTGTCGGGCATATGGAATAATATCTTCATCAAAATAAGTACATATACATGGATTATGAATAACGATCTTGGAGAATACAATGGAGGATGGAACAAAAGGGAAACCGCGCCGCACATGGAGATTGATTGCTCTGGTCGCTGTTCTTACAGCAGTTGCGACACTTGGCGTCGCTGCTTTGCTGATTACTATCTTCGAACATAAGCAGGAAGCACGAAATCCGTTCTACCGTGTGGTCGAATTACAAGATACCACCGAAGCACCGGAAATTTGGGGAAAAAATTTCCCCATGCAATATGACGACTATCTTCGTACTGTTGATCAGGAGCGGACCAAATACGGCGGGAGCGAGGCAATGCCGCGTACACCGACGCAGGCGGACCCGCGTTCCATTGTTGCCCAATCCCGTTTGGAACAAGACCCACGGTTGAAAATAATGTGGGCGGGATATGCTTTCTCCAAAGATTTCCGAAAAAAACGCGGGCATGCGTATATGCTTGATGACCAGATGTACACGGAACGGCAAATCGTAACGCACCAGTCGGGAACCTGCCTGCATTGCCACGCATCGATATATCTTCCCTATAAAAAACTTGGCGATGGTGATTTAATCAAGGGATTCGACAAGATGAACCAGCTGCCTTATTTCGAAGCACGCAAGCTTGTTACGCATCCGGTTTCATGCATTGATTGCCATGATCCGAGTACCATGCAGCTGCGCGTTACGCGGCCTGGCTTTTTGGAAGGTATCCGTGCATTCAAAGCATCGCAAGGCATTAAAAATTATGATGTCAATACCATGGCTACGCGGCAGGAAATGCGTGCATTCGTTTGCGGACAGTGCCATGTAGAATATTATTTCAAAGGACCTGAAAAACGCCTCACGTATCCCTGGGCAAAAGGAATTATCATAGACAGTATTATGGCATACTATGAAGAGATCAAATTCAAAGATTGGGTTCATGCAGAGACCGGCGCCGAAGTATTAAAAGCACAGCATCCGGAGTTTGAAACATGGAGTCAAGGTATTCACGCGCGCTCCGGTGTCGCTTGCGCTGATTGCCATATGCCCTACAAACGGGTTGGTGCTTTAAAAATCAGCGATCACAATGTCCGCAGTCCCATGCTCGATATCAACCGTGCATGCCAGACGTGTCATAAATGGAGCGAGCAGGAATTAAAAGAACGAGTCGAGATTATTCAGGACAGAACTTTCCGCTTACGCAACCTTGCAATGGATGCTCTCATTGCGCTCATTGAGGATATCAAGGAAGCAAAGAAAGATGGGAAGACAGATGCGGCACTGGCCGTGCCAAGGAATTTTCAGCGCAAAGCGCAATTTTATCTCGACTTTGTTGAGTCGGAGAATTCCACCGGCTTCCATGCACCGGAAGAATCAGCACGTATTCTCGGCGAATCAATAAATTTCACAAGGATGGGACAAGTTGCAGTCAGGGAACTCAATATTCAATGAATCTACAGAATATAATCATCCATAATGAGAATAACGACATTGATTGATCGTATTGGAAATCATTCCTTATAAGGATTGACCACATTGGAAACATTCAATTGCTGCATACACCAAATATGACAGCAGTCCCTTACACAGGATTCTCGCATTGGCAGTTCGTTGCTTCGGCATATTGGATTAACCGGCATAGGAGTTACCATGACTGAGCACATTCGTATTGAACATAAAAAGTTGATTCGACAGGTCGAAGAAGCACTTCAAAAAGTTGGCGTGGCGCCGCACATCGCTCACGTCGAAGCAGAGATTATGACGGAATCAGATCTTATGGGAGTTCCTTCCCATGGAGTTCGTATGCTGCCTGCTTTATTGGATGGAATTCAGAAAGGCAAAGCCACGGCAAATCCGAATATTAAAATTGTGAAAGAACATAAAGCAACGTGCGTGATCGATGGTGACAACGGCCCTGGTCGCTTCGTATCGATTCATGCAATGAACATCGCGATTCAACGTGCGAAGGAATTCGGTATCGGCGCCTGCAGTGCGATCCATGTAACACACTGGGGACGCGCATTTGCATATACCTCTAGAGCCGCTCAAGAAAGCACCATCGGTATCTGCACAACGAACGCAATTCCGAATACCCTGGGCTGGAATTCCACAAAACCATTATTAGGGAATAATCCCCTTAGTATCGGTGTACCACGGTATGGTCAAGATCCTATTGTCCTCGATATTTCTATGAGTCAAGCGGCACATGGAAAAATCGCAACATATGCCCGCGAAGGAAAGGAAGTACCGTTAAGCTGGGGATTGGATTCCGAAGGGAAGTCCACAACAAATCCGAATGAAATACTGAAGAGCTTTCGGCTTCTCCCATTTGGCGACCACAAAGGTGCGGGACTTGCTCTTATGATGGAACTTCTCACAGGAGCTCTTGCGGGAAGTATGCTCTCGCACGAGATTCTTCAAACTGAACGAGGCTCTCTCAATCCCGGGACTACCAAGTTGTTTATTGCGTTGGATGTTCGTTCATTCAGTTCGCTTGAAGCTTTGGGAACAAAGATCGAACAATACGTTCACTGGCTTCATGAAACAGAGCCGGATCTTCACATCACTCTCCCCGGTGATCGGAGCTGGCAGATGCGACGAGAGAATTTGCTGAATGGAATTCCCATTCACCCCGAGATAGCAGCTGAACTTAAAAAAATTGGTCTTAACTTCTAAAACATTTTTTAAAGGTGAATTTTCATGTATCGCACAATTCAAGATTTTTTGACTGATTGGACTCAAGAGAGTGAATCCACGTTGAAAATGTTTAAGAATCTCACCGACTCGTCGCTCAATCAAAAAGTATCGGCAAATGGCCGTACACTGGGTTTTTTAGCATGGCACATTGTGCTAACGCTTGGTGAGATGGGTGAAAAAGCCGGATTAAAGGTTGATGCACCTCCCGAAAACGAACATGATCCAAAGGAAGCATCAGTCATCGTTGCAGCGTACGAGAAAGCAGGAGCATCTGTTGCAGCAGAGGTAAAACAAAAATGGAACGACGGAATGCTGGCTGAAGAAATCGATATGTATGGAGAAAAATGGACCCGTAGTGCCACACTCAATAGTCTCGTCAAACATCAAATTCATCATCGTGCACAATTGACAGTGCTTATGCGGCAGGCTGGATTGATAGTGCCTGGAATCTACGGGCCATCGCGCGAAGAATGGTCTCAATTTGGGATGCCCGCTCCTCAATAAAATATTACGGAGAACATATTCCCGTTCACATACTTTTTTGATACTTTTAACCTATCTTCATTCCCAAGGAAATACGATTGACAATACACAGGTACGTACCATCATTTTCAATTAAAGGATCTACTATGATTAAACGTATACTCTTTTTTGGTACACTCGTAATGCTTCTTGCACGCGCAGGCTTTGCACAGGGCAGAGGACTCGGACTTGGATTAACAATCGGCGAACCGACCGGTATCAGTGTTAAAGGCTGGGTTACCAATTCAGGCGCTCTCCAGCTCGGTATCGGATATCCGTCATTGTCGTCAACCAATGGCACTGCAATCAGTGCCGATTATCTCTAGCATGCGCATGTCTTTCAGTCGCATAAATCTTTTCCATTATTCTACGGAATCGGCGGAATTTTTGGAGTGAGCAGAACGGATATTCTGGGAGCACGGGGTGTATTGGGAATTGCCTGGTGGCCGCATCAATCTTCACTTGACGTTTTTCTGCAGATGGTACCGACGTTCTACTTTGAACCGTCATCACAATTCGATTTCGGATTTGGCGTCCGATATTTCTTTTAACGTTCTATCTTCATGCGATGCTTTGCCGGAGTGCTTCGCATAGTGTGTCATGGCAATGCATCGCAATGTAAAATTATATCACCGTTTACCGATTCCTCTTCCCTGTTTGCCGAAATCGTTGCAACCTCTTGAGAATTTCCGTGTATCATGATACAGAACAAACTTATAGAGGAGATTGTCTATGGAACATATGAAACATCATTCGTATCGTCATCTCGGTGTCGGAATTTTCTTAATAGTTGCCGGTATTGCTTTGATGCTGGATAAATTCGATATATTCAACGCCGGATCCGTTTGGCATTACTGGCCGGTCATTATTATTGCTGTCGGATTGGGGAAATTGTTAGATGCTGAGTTTGTATCGGAGTACCGAAAAGCTTGTTCGATGCTTTTTATTGGATCGTGGTTGTTTCTGTCGGAATTACATATATTTGGATTCGATTATCATAATTCTTGGCCGATTCTGCTTATAGGTGTAGGCATAGGAATGTTATGGAAATCTGCCTACCCTTCACATTTTAGATTTGCAAAGGATCACGGCAATGGAAACTAAACAGAATTCTTTTTTTGCCTCGCGGATAGTGTTAGGCCTTGGAATTATTCTTATTGGAATTCTTTTCCTTCTCGGCAACATGAACATCATTGACTCGCATGATTATGTGCGTTACTGGCCTGTCATTATTATCATAATCGGAATAGCATATATCATTCAATGCCAGCATGGCCCCGGCCGAATTTGGGGAGTCATTCTCACTTTTATCGGCACCGCGATGTTGTTGGATCGGCTTTACTTTATTAATTTTAATCTATGGAATTACTGGCCTCTCATTCTCGTTGCTGTGGGAATCATGATGATTCTCAAAGCCTCTTCCCATCGCCGCCATATGACATTTTCGGAAGCTGAAACCAAAGATGCAAATTCCTATATCAAAGCCCTTGCAGTCATGGGAGGATTTAAACGAATGAACAACTCCCAGGATTTTAAAGGCGGAGAATTAACTGCTATTATGGGCGGATTCGAACTAGACTTGAGAGACGCTTCTATTCATGGAGAAGCTGTTATCGATATCTTCACGATGATGGGCGGTATGTCGATGCAAATCCCTGAAGATTGGCTTGTCATCTTCGATGTAACTCCTTTTATGGGTGGGTATGATGATAAAACTCATCCCCCAAAAGATAGCACGAAACGCCTCGTGATCAGAGGAACGACCATCATGGGCGGCATAGAGATTAAAAACTAACCGTGCATCCGATTCTTTCTAACAGGCGAACGCTTCTTCTCTATCTTGCCGTCTGGTTAACTATCGGACTGCTCATTGAGATTCCGTTTATATTCCAATATAAAAGTCAATGGGCAGCGTTCCTTTTATCCGACATACCTCTTAATCTTTTTTTTGCGTTCATTTGTCTTTCTTCATATTACATTTGCAGAATTTTCCCTGTTAAAACCACACAGTGGTATAACCTGCTTTCTATGTTCATTGTCGCCGCATGTATTGCCGCCGGTCTTGAACTCGCTCTTGGATACGGCTGGGTACAACTGATCGATTCCTTAAAAATCGCATCATCCATTGCGCCGATGTATGAACCCTGGATTGCAGGCATCTTCAGTTTGCTTGTTCTCATCTTCCTTCTTATCGCTGCAACTCATTACGTCATCATCTCCTTCGAACAATCTCGTGAAACCGAACTCCAGACTTTCGAACTCAAGGTCCTGGCACAGGATGCTGAACTGCGTGCGCTCCGCGCCCAAATCGATCCGCATTTTCTTTTTAACAGTCTCAATTCCATTAGCGCGCTGACGGCAAGCGATCCGGCCAAGGCAAGAACAATGACGTTGCTTCTCGCTGACTTCTTTCGGAAAAGTCTTGAGTTCGGCGGGAAAAAAAATATTTCTTTGGAGAACGAGCTTTCACTTGTCTCAGACTTTTTAACAATCGAACAAGTTCGTTTCGGTTCACGCTTAAAGGTAGAACAGGACATTCAAGAAGAGTGCAAAAAAGCTTTAGTCCCGCCACTTATACTTCAACCTTTGATAGAAAATGCGGTCCGTCATGGAATCGCACATCTAGTGGAAGGCGGGACGGTACGGATTCATTGTGAAGGACGCGGCGGGAAACTTTGTCTCCAGGTTGATAATCCCGTTGACGTGGACCGCCCCAAACGCAAAGGCACTGGAGTTGGCGTACGAAATGTCCGGTCGCGATTGGAAACTCTCTATGGAAATGAAGCACGAGTGGATGTTGAAGAAACGAATGAGTACTATCGAATAAAGTTGTCGTTCCCTAAACATCGAGTATAACGCATGCCATCTCAATCTCTTATTCGTACCATCATTGTCGATGATGAAGAACCGGCCCGGCTCGTTCTGCGAGAATTTCTTTCTGCTCACAAGGAAGTCAAGATCATTGCCGAATGCGCCAACGGATTTGATGCGGTCAAAGCCATTACCGAATCCAAGCCTGATCTTATCATACTCGACATTCAAATGCCCAAGTTAAACGGCTTTGAAGTGCTTGAGCTTGTTGAGCAGCCGCCTTCAATAATTTTTGCAACCGCCTACAATCAATTTGCAGTTAAGGCATTTGAAGTACACGCTGTGGATTATCTTCTCAAACCATTCAGCAAAGAACGATTGTCTGAAGCATTGGAACATGCGAAGGGACATGTAAAGAAGAAATTTATTCCTCTTCAAGAACTTGCCTCTGCCGCAGGAATGAAAACTTCACCGTTGGAAAGAATTTTAGTGAAGGATGGTTCAAAAGTGTACGTCATACCGGTGGATAAAATAGATTATATCGAAGCGCAGGATGATTATATAGCCATCAAGTCGGATGGCAAAACGCATTTGAAGCAGGAACGCATGGCAGTAATAGAAAAAGAGCTGGACAGTTCTAAATTCGTCCGGGTCCACCGTTCCTATATTCTCAATCTCGAACGCATCGCCCGCATCGAGATGTATGCAAAAGACAGCCGCATGGCGATATTGAAGGACGGAACGAAACTTCTTATCAGCCGGGCCGGATACGACAAGTTGAAAGGATTGTTGTAGCAAAAACCTCCCTCCTACGGAATCTACTTTAATCTTATCATGGATTTCCTTCATGAGCCCTTCCATCACTTCTCAGAAGCGGTCGGAGAATTTCCAAGGATCGGCATTGTCCTTATCTCACCGTATACGTGAATGTCAGCATGACGTATCGGGTCAGGACCTCGTTGCGGGAATCTTCAACGTATGAGCTTGTAATATTCCGTGCGAGACTTTTATTCTGCCCGAGCAGATCGTTGACGCTTAATTTAATCTCTCCAGCTTGTTTGGCAAAAAGTTTCTTTGCGAGGCTCATAGTCCAGAGAAGAGAATTCTGATTATATCCGGTTCCCTGACCATTGTTCAACGCATTCGTCATTTCATTATGGAAAACAATTCCATCCCAGAAAATCCAATTGAAGCGCAGCCCAGCCGTATGCGAATAATAATCGGAGTTAAGGCTCGACTGTAATGTATTGCAGCTGATGTTGTAGTTTCCAGCATAGGTCACGGTAAAATCGAGGTTCGGGCTAATATTACTTCCGATAACAGCACCTAACGTAAACGTGTAACTGTGCGCGATATTCAATTCAGTATTAATACTGCCTGGCGTTTGTGTGTAATTGATGCCGCTGTTCAGGTTCATAGTACTGCTGATGAAATCGATGGGAAAACCGTATGTAAGGAACGACCGGACCGACCAGTAACCGTCAAAATTTTGCGGCAAAGTAAACTGCGCACCGGGTGCGACGTGCGTTCCCAAAACGATCGTGTCACGGTTCGGTGTTATCGATGCAGTGCCGATATAATCAAGCGTATAGTTGGCAGCAAGAAGAAGGAAAATACTGTTTCCCTCTTCGGGATTGGTGATGGAATAACGAGACATGAGAGTATGTGTATACGATTGCCTGAGATCCGGATTGCCGTCTGAGAGCAATAACGGGTTTGAATTATCCACGACATTCTGAAGCTGCGTGATAGATGGTGCACGCGTAGTTGTCTGGTAATACACGCGGAGGTTCTCCCGGTTCCCGATCTTCAAATTGAACAGAGCATTAGGGAGAATACTTGTGAACATTCGGGACATGGTCAAAGAAATGGGGAATGTCTGATTGTTCCAAAGGTTTGCTTGCTGATATCCAATGCCGATATTCAGGTTGGTACCCTGACTGCTGAAGCGATAAGCGATACCGCCGCGCTGCGTCGTGTACCGATTTTCGTACGTGTTCGACAACGCTGAATTAAAAATCGAATATTGCCCGTCCGTTGTGTCGAAGTTAAACATTCGCTTGTCCGCCGTTCCCCGCGATATCGTCGGCTGGTAATTAACTTCGAGTTGACTGTTGAGACCAAGGGGCTCGGTATAGACGAGACTTTGTGTGACAGAGATGCTTTGCCACATACCGCCGGATTGTTCGTTGAGCGTACTTGCCGAATCGATGATGTTGTTTCCATAGATATTTAATGCAGTGAGATCGCCCGAGCTTTTTTTCAGACTTTCCGAAATGTTGACATCCAGTGAAATCGTGCGGCCGGGTGTCCTGAACTTATGTCTGAATAACAGATGGCCTGATAAACTGTTTCCCCTTGTCGTCGTCTGGCTTCCTGTCTGCGATTGCGACAACTGAACGCCCGACGGAAGCGAGTTCACGACATTGAGAATATTGGCCGATGAGTTGTCTTGAAAAAGAAGCTGCGGGGTGGCTGTCAAGAAATTCGATGAGTCGAACGCATAATCGACCCGTGCATTGACACGATGATTATAATTTTCCCCGGTTATGTCCGATTGCTGGTTGTACAGAGTGCTGGAATCCCCCGTCAGCAAGTATTGTCTGCTGAGAGATTGATCGTTTTGATTGTTTGTCTGGTTGAAAAAATAATTCGCATGCAGGAATGTGTTGTCTAAGACCGTGTCGGAATAATTTCCGCCTAGCATGCTTGTTGTATTGATGCCCTGCTGTTGACCGATAAGAAGATTTGATGGCGCACCTCCGCCGCCGGGAGTAAACATCCCGCCGCGCTGCCTGTTTCCCTGCCGCTGCCCGCCGCCTCCCCTGCCGCCCCCACGCTGCTGGCTGTTGCCTGAAAGAACACCGAGAAGGTCTTGTGTTGAAAAATTTTGAGTATTCGTGTTATTGGAAGAGCCCAGCAATGATATACGCGAGTTGCCATCGAAAATATTCATGTTCCCGCTTGCGTTGTATCGGCCGTCATCGCCATAGCCGGCCATGAGTTTGCCGAAATCGGAAGATGCATTTTTCCGGCGCGTGATAATATTCATCGTCTTTGTATAATTCCCATCGTCGAACCCGGTGAACTGTGCCTGATCGCTCATCTGGTCGAAAACCTGAATTTTATCGACGACCTCGGCCGGGAGATTGCGCATTGCAAGCGTGGGGTCGTCACCAAAAAAAGGTTTGCCATCTACGAGAACCCGCTGCACTGTTTCGCCGCCGGACTGTACTGTGCCGGTGTTGTCCACCGTAATTCCCGGCATTTTGGTAATAAGCTCTTCTATGGTCGCGTCTGGATGTGTCTTGAAAGCATTGGCGTTAAATTCCGTTGTATCCCCTTTTTGAACGGCAGGTGGAACTCTTCCGTGGATGACCACATCTCCCAGCTTTATCGACGTTTCAGTCATGACGAAAGCACCGAGATCGGCGTTTGGATTGTCCACCCGGATCACTTGCATAAGTTTTGTGTATCCGATGGAGCTTGCTTCTAAGCGATGGACGCCTTTATGAGAGTTGTAAAAATGAAAGACACCGTTTGCATTCGTCGTCGTGATGTATGGCTTTGTCGTATCAGCCAAATCGTAGAGCCAGATGTGTACGCCTTCCAAGGGGATCGCGGTGTTGAGCTGAATTCGCCCGTGCAAGTCGGTTTCCTGGGCAAGAAGCGGAAATACAAATCCGGTGCTCAAAATAAAAAGGAGTATTTTTTTCATATGAATCAGTCGGGAAAGAAATCGTTGGCAATATCGGTCGGAATTAAAATCTATCAAGTCGCAGAATATGTCACATATGGTTATCGTTGTTGTACCCATTTAAAATATTGCCCTGCTTTTGACGTCGTATTTTTCAAAAGACGCTTATTGAATAAACGAAAGAAATATGCATTAGTTGTGACCAATGTTTCGAGGACAAAGAACACAAACATCGATCCGTTTACTTCATACACTCTTTGAGGAGAATGAACCTCAAAAGGTTTAAGAAAGTTGAAGAACTTTATATATGTGTGGAGCAATTAAAAAATGTAAATAAATGGTCAGCGATACATAAAAGAAAATCCGCCGTACTGACGCATCAATCCCACATACACTAGAGCAATTTTAGATTTCTTATTGCACTTTCTATCCTTTTTACGGAGATTTCATCAATAGCAACAAATCAATCAGGTGATGTTATGAAAACGTTTATATATATATTTGTAATCATTATTTTCCCATTCATCCTTGCACGTGGACAGGAATCAAAGGACGAAGCAATACAGTTGATGCAGCTCGACCGCAATTTTGATAAAGCGACAGCCGAAAAAGGTGTCGAGGGCTGGGTTGCATATTTTGCACCGAATAGTTCGATGCTTGGAGATACAAACAAACCTACAACCGGTCCGTCTGCCATCCGTGCAGAAATGGGTCCTGTTTTTAAAGATACAACGTTCACCCTCCGCTGGTATCCAACAAAAGCCGAAGTTATGATACCCGGAGTTATTGGATATACTGTAGGCAGATGGGAAAGAATACAGATGAACAAAGAAGGCAGATGGATGAAATCCACCGGTACATACTCGACCACCTGGAAGAAACAACCGGACGCTTCCTGGAAGATTGTACTTGATTCCGGAGTTTCAGATGGCCCACCTGCTGAAGTAAAAAAGTAATCTCAAAGAGAAAGATCTCGGAACGGTGACAAGAGGATAACGATGACAGAAAAAACATTTGGTGGCATGGATCCGGAAGAGTTTCGTAAGCTCGGAAAAGAAGTCGTCGATTGGATGGCCGATTATCTGAACAATGCGGAAACGTATCCGGTATTCTCGCAAATAAAACCGGGCGATATTAAAAAGCAATTGCCTGCAGCTCCGCCCGCATCACCGGAGAACATGGAATCAATACTTGCGGACTTTCATCGCATCATACTTCCCGGCATCACGCACTGGAATCATCCCGGATTCCTTGCATACTTTGCCAACAGCGCTTCAGCTCCGGGAATTTTGGCCGAGATGCTCGCCACCGCACTCAATGTCAATGGGATGCTTTGGCGTACATCTCCCTCTGCTACGGAACTGGAAGAAGTAGTGCTTGACTGGTTTCGGCAAATGCTCGGCCTGCCGTCTGAATTTCTCGGTGTCATTATTGATACAGCATCTGTTTCCACACTTGTTGCGCTGACGGCAGCGCGTGAAGCAGTTCACAAACGGGTGCGTGAGCAGGGATTATCCGGACGAACAGATCTGCCGCGGCTTCGCTTATATTGTTCGGAACACACACACTCTTCTATTGAAAAAGCTGCCATTGTACTTGGCGTCGGGCAGGAAGGTGTGCGAAAGATATCATCCGATGCAGAATTTAGAATGAATGCCCAAGCACTCGCCGCCGCCATCGGAGAAGACAGGAAAAACGGCTGGCTTCCGTTCGCCGTGGTTGCAACTGTTGGAACAACTTCCACTACCAGCATCGATCCGGTACCTGCAATTGCGGATATTTGTCAAAGAGAAAATCTTTGGCTTCACGTAGATGCTGCATACGGCGGATCAGCGGCAATTATGCCGGAGATGCGCTTTGTACTTGATGGATGCAACCGTGCCGATTCTTTCGTCACTAATCCGCACAAATGGCTCTTCACGCCGATGGATTGCAGCGTATTGTTCACACGGCACGTCGATACACTGAAGCAAGCATTCAGCCTCGTACCTGAGTATCTCAAAACCACCGACGGTGAAGTGAATAATTATATGGATTGGGGTGTCCAGCTCGGCCGCAGGTTCCGTTCATTGAAACTCTGGTTTATCATTCGTTCGTTCGGCGTTGATGGTCTCGCCTCACGGCTTCGTGAACATTGCCGGCTGGCGCGCGAATTCGCATCCTGGGTCGATGCCCATAAAGATTTTGAGCGGTTCGCACCGGTTCCATTCAGTGTTGTCTGTTTCCGTTATCATCCAAACGGAATTTCAGATGAAGCAATGCTTGAACAAATCAATACGAACATTATTACGCACGTGAATGCAACCGGCGAGGCATTTCTTTCCCATACAAAATTGAACGGCCGATACTCAATTCGGATTGCCATTGGAAATATTGCAACAACCGGGAAACATATTCGACGGGCATGGGAATTGGTACAGGCGGGAGCAGACAAATGAAAGTGAGGCAATAAACCAACGGTATTTGCAAATAGCCGCATAATTTCTCCTCCTGTGACGAAAGGAATTGATATGGAAACAGTCTAACACAGTGCCAAACCGACATCACAATCTGCTTGCTCTTCAGCAATCCTCTCCATAGATTTACTTATAAATCCTTCCATTCCTACATTTATAAAGAGGTATGTATGAAATCCATCATTCATGTTCTTCCCATTCTCATTTCGATTGCATTGATATCCTGCTCGATGATGAATGATGAGAAAGACTTGCGTGCGTTCATTGACAGGCATCTCAAAATAATAGAACCGAAATTTAAGGCATTAAATCTGGCCAGCTGGAATGCCAGCGCAACAGGTGAAAAGAAATTCTACGATGAGCAAGCCGCTGTCGAACTCGAAGTGCGCACTATTTTTTCCAATAAACAGGAATTCGAACAATTGAAGCAATGGAAAGATGCCGGAAACATCAAAGACTCGCTTCTTCAGCGCCAGCTGATCATCATCTATAATAATTATCTCACGAATCAGAACGACACGACGCTGATACGTAAAATCGTAGAGAAAGCCGCCGCTGTTCAGAATAAATTCAACATCTACCGTCCTCTCATCGACGGGAAGGAAGTGAACGATAATGAAATCGAAAACATTCTCAAGACGGAAAAGAATTCCGCCAAACGGCAGAAAGCATGGGAAGCGAGCAAGGAAGTCGGTAAAGCCGTTGCCGACGATGTTATTGAACTTGTGAAACTGCGCAATGAAGCAGCGCGCCAGCTAGGATTCAAGAATTATTACGAGATGTCGCTCGTCGCGAACGAGCAAAGTGTTAAAGAAGTTGTCGCAATTTTCGATGAACTGAATAAACTTACCGATGAACCGTATAAAAAACTCAAGTCAGAGATTGATGGAACGTTAGCGAAAACGTACGGTATCAAACCGCAGCAGATGATGCCATGGCATTATCAGGATCGCTTTTTCCAGGAGGCTCCGCACATGGGAACCGTGGACATCGACAAATATTTCAAAGGCAAGAAGGTCGATAAACTTGTCAGTACATTCTATGAGAATATAGGCCTGCCGGTGGAGAATATTTTAAAGAACAGCGACATCTACGGCCGCAAGGGAAAATATCAGCATGCATTCAGTACGGACATAGACAGGCTGGGTGATGTACGCACGATGCAAAGCGTCGTTGATAATAAATATTGGACGAGCACCATGCTGCACGAACTCGGCCACGGCGTGTATAGCCTGAATGTTCGGCGCGACCTTCCATTCTACTTGAGAAGCGAAACGCACATTTTCGTGACGGAAGCCATTGCCATGATGATGGAGCGGCAATCCGAAAATGCCGATTGGCTGCAGGCGATGGTCGGCGTCAGCGGCAAAGATAAAGAAACCATCCGCGCTGAAGGACAGGAAAACCTTCGGATGCACGCCCTCATTTTCTGCAGGTGGACACAAGTGATGATGCGGTTTGAAAAAGCAATGTACGAAAATCCGGATCAAGACTTGAACAAGTTGTGGTGGGATCTGGTGAAGGAATATCAGATGATAACACCGCCGGAAGGTCGCAATGCGCCGGATTGGGCGGCAAAAATTCATTTATCACAATCACCGGCATATTATCACAACTACGAGCTTGGCGAGCTGACGGCATCGCAGCTCCAGCATTATATCGCAAAAAATATTTTAAAGCAGGAAAACACAAAAGAAGTCTGCTTCGCGAATAAACCGGAAGTCGGCACATACCTCAAAGAACGGGTATTCGCACCCGGCGCTAGTTTGCGATGGGATGCATTAATACAAGAAGCTACAGGCGAGCCGCTCTCGGCTAAATTCTTTGCAGAAGAATATGTGAAGTGACGGATGTACTCGGACGAGATCGTGAAACTTCTCTGAACTGCTTTAAAAATTATTTTGATCAGACAATGATTCATCATACAAAAGGAGACTATCATGGATGAAATAGGAACTTCAATGAACAGCCTTTACATTTTTGCGGGAATCTTCGTCTTTTTCATATTCCTCATAGGCATCAGACTTGTCCGTCCGACAAATCGAGCACTTGTTGAACGACTGGGGAAATATCACCGGTTTGCTGACCCTGGATTTAACTGGGTCATTCCAGGCATCGATAAAATGTATCGTATCAATATTACCGAGCAAATGGTCGATGCAGAGCCGCAGGAAATCATTACCAATGACAACCTCAATGCTGTCGTCGATGCACAGGTCTATTTTAAGGTGAAACCCGACGAAGAGAGCGTGAAGAACTCCGTCTATAATGTCAATAACGTAAATTTTCAAATTGTGAATCTTGCACGAACCACCCTCCGAAACATCATCGGCACGCTGACATTGAAATCAGCAAACAGTGAGCGCGGGCGCATCAATGACGATCTTCATAAAATTCTTATTCAGGAGACAACAAATTGGGGCATCGACATTGTTCGGGCAGAGTTGAAGCAAATAGATCCGCCTAAAGATGTTCAGGAAACGATGAACAAGATCGTAAAGGCCGAAAATGAAAAACTTGCCGCGGTCGATTTTGCTACCGCAGCAGAAACAGCAGCAGATGGAAAGAAGCGGGCCGCTATCAAAGAAGCAGAAGGAATTCGGCAGGCACGTATCCTTGCCGCAGAAGGCGAAGCTGAAGCCATTCAACTTGTGAATGATGCCGCCAACAAATTTTTTGTTGGAAATGCGCAATTATTAAAACGCCTCGAAACTGTTCAGGTTTCATTACAGAATAATGCGAAAATTGTTGTGCCGGCAAACACTGAACTGGTCAATGTTATCGGTGAATTGGCAGGGGGTATTTTACCGCTGAAGAAAGAGAAGTAGTGCATAAACCATGCGGGGCACTTGGAAGTGCCTCGCATGGTGAAGGTGGATGAAACTATGGATATCAAGATAAGAAATGTTCAAAAGCTGGATGCCGAAGATATAACAAGCATTATCCGGGAAGTCGGCTGGTTCGAACATTTGAAATCTGAAACCGCTCAAGCAACAACAGAGCGTGTTCATCAGCATATTTCTCTCTGTCTCGCTGACGACAGTCACTCTGCATTCGTCGCGGAAGATGAAAAACATAAAGTCATTGGATACTCTTCCGTGCATTATCTTCCTTACCTCTTTCTACCAGGGCCGGAAGGGTATGTTTCTGAACTTTTTATATCTGAAAAATCCCGAGGAAAATGAGTGGGTACTGCATTATTGGAAAAGATTATTGCCGAAGCCCGAAAGCGCGGCTGCGCAAGACTTTCCCTCATTAATAGCCGCACCCGCGAATCGTATCTGCGTCATTACTACGAAAAACACGGCTGGAAAGAACGCACTGAAGTTGCGGCATTCGTTTTACCATTGATTTAAAGTACTCCTAGGTCTTCAATACGATTATGCGTTGCGCTTCAAGCCACAAATTGTTAGCTTATTTCAGGCTGAATTTCTCTTTTTTGTAATGCAATAAACTTTGCCGAGAACATTGGACGATGCCGAACACAATCCTTATCATAGACGATAATGCGGAATTCAATTCGTTATTAAAAATGCAACTGGAAACAGCAGGGTATACGGCAATTTCCGCATTGAATCCGATCATCGGCTGGAAAGAAATGGAACGATGCCAACCGGATATTATTCTCGTTGATTGGGAAATGCCGGGAATGAGCGGTATAGAATTGGTAAAACTTATTAAAGCTGATGCCGTTCACCGCAGCCGCTATGTTATCATGATTACGGCTCATACGGGAACGAAGAACATTGTTCAGGGATTAGACGCAGGTGCGGACGATTATCTTATCAAACTTTTTGAAATCGATGAATTGTTGGCAAGGATTCGTTCGGGACTGCGTATCCGTTTATTAGAACTACGGATCTCGGAAGAAACAAGACGTTCAACGTCGCTGGAAATGGCACTCTCGGTAGCAGACAAAATCGGCAACCCCATTGCCGCCGCGAAGATCTATCAACAATTACTCGTGGAAAACAAAGATGTCGTGAAACTTGCCGACGCTCTCGAATCACTTAAAACGATCGGTCATCTTATAGATGAAGCTTTATCTCTCATCAATAAAGTTCATTCTATAAAACCGTCGGAACCGCTTTTATAACCGGATGGTAAAACGATGAGTGTACCGGAGGAGCATTTATAAATTTTAGAGGATACTATGAGGACTATAAAATCGGAATTGCATTGTTTGAGTTGTGAAAAGCCGGAAAGTGAGACTCCGCTTCTCCATCTGCATTACAGCGGAGAAGAACTTTGGATCTGCTCCCAATGCCTGCCTACCCTCATTCACGCGCCGCAAAAATTGGCAGGTAAAATAAAAAACGCCGACCATATAAAACCGGCAGAACAGCATAAACATTAACATTGCTCCGTGGCACATCAATCGCTTAAATCCGGTTATGCTCGACTTGTTGACCGAATAAATCTTTTTCCTCAGTACGCCCCACCATCGAGCGTGCTAAATGAAATCCTGAAGATGCTTTTCAGCGAGCAAGAAGCTAAACGAGTATCGCTTTTGCCGATCAAGCCATTTACCACCAAGCAAGCAGCATATCTCTGGAAAATAGATTTACCAGATGCACAACGTATGCTTGATGAATTAGCAAGCCGTGCTATACTTCTCGATGTCGACGGCATCTATTCTCTTCCGCCCCCAATGGCAGGTTTCTTCGAGTTCTCAATGATGCGCATAAGAAATGATGTTAACCAAAAAATATTGGCGGAGTTGTTCTATCAATATCTCAACGTTGAAGAAGATTTTATCAAAGCATTGTTTGCAACAGGTACGACACAACTGGGACGTACGTTTGTTCAAGAGCCTGTACTTTCAAGCGAGAATGCCCTGCATGTGTTGGATTATGAACGAGCGAGTGAGGTCATTAAGACAGCGACACATATCGGTATTGGCACATGCTATTGCCGGCACAAAATGAGTCATCTTGGCAAAGAGTGCAATGCACCGATGGAAATATGCATGAGCTTTAACTATACAGCCGCTTCATTGATAAAACACGGTTATGCACGGTCCGTTTCCACTACGGAATGTTTAAAGCTGCTTGAAACTGCATATGCGCATAACCTCGTGCAATTAGGAGAGAACAATCAGCGGCAGGTAAATTTCATCTGTAACTGCTGTGGATGCTGTTGCGAAGCGATGATCGCTGCACGAAAATTCGGGATTCTGCAACCAGTACATACAACCAACTTCCTTCCGCAAATTTCCGATGATAAGTGCAATGG
>Ga0182017_10000515_pt1 | contig 30581 bp, 24 predicted proteins | sample 712E3DmetaG_FD_120492 | JGI IMG/M metagenome (GOLD analysis project Ga0182017, IMG submission 120492) | Permafrost microbial communities from Stordalen Mire, Sweden - 712E3D metaG | ecosystem: Environmental > Terrestrial > Soil > Wetlands > Permafrost | place: Sweden: Stordalen | collected... | reverse complement strand
TGAATGCACACATCGACAGCAATTCGGTTATTCAAAGTATCGAAGAGAGCGGATCGTTCCGGACGGAAAGCGACGTTCGAAACTGGCACTCTTCGACGGAACACCTGTACGGGTTTTGCGCCGAGACGAATCCAGCGGAAAAACTGCGCTGCGGACTTTGCGGATACCGGGTGATATACGACAATCCCTGTGTTTTATCCGATACAGCCGGCGGCCCCCGGACATCGATCGCTGCCGCAGGATTCAATGCTGCCTATTCGTCCTCGATATACGACGCGTTCGGAGAGTGTGCGTGCGATGCTGAAAAAAGGACGGCATTTCTTGGCGGCGTGCAGATCCGTCCGAGTTCTGTTCTTCTGATCAGCATCCTTGGCAGGCACTATTCGGAAAATTATGAAAGCCCGTACGGCAATGCGTTCAGTGAGAGCAGCGGCGGAAAGGAAGAAAGCGGCATCTATATGGGATTTTTATGGACTGCAAAAAAGCAAATCCGTATTCTTTCGTTTTACGATCAATTTGTGTGCGGCGCAGTGAGCAAAGGGATGAGATATGATAATACCGGATATGATTGTATGGCCGGTGCGGAATGGGATATCCGAAGAAACTGTGAAATCGATATCCGGTGTGAAAGCAAGAGGATACGGGCTCTCGATCAAACGGAAGATTTGAACAGCCGGGAAATCGATTTTATAGCTCCGCGCGTCCAAAACAATTATCAGATCGATATGCTGTGGCACTTTTCGCACAGGATCGAAACGACGACCAGAATCGGCTGCGTCTCGGTGGACTACAGCGGAGAAGCCAAGAGCGAATCGGGAATCCTTCTGCTCCAGGATGTTGGCGGAAAGCCGTTCCCGGGCTTTACAATGAATATACGCTTCGCCTTTTTTCATACATCCTCTTATGATTCCCGGTTGTACGTATATGAAGCGGACTTGCCCAGCGCGTCAAGCAGCACTGCTTTGTATGGAGAGGGCTTCCGGTGGTACTTGATTGCGGGCGTTGAGATTTTCCCAAAAGCTTTACTGAGCGTGAAATACCTACAGCTCAAAAAAAACTTTGTCGATTCTATCGGTTCGGGACAGGATAAAATCGACGGATCTGTTTTTCGGCGAATCGGAATTCAATTCGATTATTCAATTTAGAAACCTTCAGGATGCGGTGTTTCCGATTCAGGCGGGCGAACAATATGCTGCTGCTCGTGAGTCGATAGGTCGTTCCCTAATAGAGTCCTTCAACTTCTGATGTTATGCAGGAAAAATGCGGTTCTATGGTAAGACTGTCGAACCATGAGCCTCTGTGACTCGTTATCGAGGAATTTTCTTCCTCGGAAATTCTTTCGTATCTTTCTTGTATGGAACAAAAAGAACGTCCATCGGTGGTCGTCGGGATGAGCGGCGGCGTCGATTCTTCGGTTGCTGCAGCGTTGCTGCTTGAGGAGGGATTCCGTGTTATCGGAATAACGATGAAGACGTACGAGTATGACGAAGTCGGAGGGAATGTCGAGAATGAAGCGAGCTGCTGCGGACTCGGTGCGGTCAACGATGCGCGCATGGCTGCGGCAAAACTGGATATTCCGCATTATGTGGTAGATTTTCGCGCAGAGTTCGGCAAAACGGTTATCCAAAATTTTGTTGATGAATATCTAAAGGGCAGAACCCCGAATCCATGCGTCATTTGCAACAGGGAGATCAAATGGGGAGCGCTGCTGAAAAAAGCGGATGCACTCGGTGCACAATTCATCGCGACGGGGCATTATGCGCGTGTGCGGTTTGACGAAACCACGAATCGTTCCATCCTTTCCCGCGGATTGTATGCAGAGAAAGATCAATCGTACGCGCTTTGGGGAATATCCCAAAATGCCCTGAAACGCACATTGTTTCCTCTTGGCGGCAAAAAAAAACCGGAAGTACGGGCTCTTGCTGAACAATTCGGGCTTCGGAATGCTCAAAAACAGGAAAGCTTTGAAATTTGTTTCGTTCCGGACAACCGGTATGACCGGTTTTTAACCGAGCGTGTGAGAAATCTTTCGGAAAATGTTGCGGGTGGAGAGATTGTTCTCGACGGAAAAGTCGTCGGGAAGCATCAAGGATATCCGTTCTATACGATCGGTCAGCGGCACAATATCGGAGCGTTCGGGAAAAAAATGTACGTGACCGGAATCGACAGCAGGACGAACACGCTGACGATCGGACCGGATAAGGAGTTATATCATCGATCCCTTCTTGCCGGGCAGATCAACTGGGTCGCACTCATCGGTATTGAGAGACCAATGCGTGTACAGGCAAAAGTGCGCTATAAGGACGAAGCTGCCGATGCGATGATTTATCCTGCCGGAGAAAATAAGATACGGCTCATTTTCGAGGAGCCGAAAAGGGCCGTTACACCGGGTCAATCGGTCGTGTTTTATGATCATGACGATGTTGTGGGCGGTGGAGTAATAGAAGAAGCCGGAGAGTAGCAGGAATCTGAGAAAAATCCGGGTATAAACGGCGTCGAAGCTCCAGATGAAAAGATGCGGTTTTTCTGCGGAAGGAAAAGATTTTCCCCGGTTTTATATGCGGATAAAAAGAAACATTTAAGGAAATGACTCGTTTATACGATGAAAGTTGAACGACAGGCAGCAGAAGATTACGAGCTGGTTCGGGCAGTGCAAGCCGGTGACGAAAAAGCTTTTGAAAAACTGGTCAAAAAGTACCAGCGGCAGATAGCCAATATCGTCTATTTGACTCTGGGCAACCGCGATGACGCGGACGATGTGACACAGGAAGTTTTCATCCGGGCGTACCGCTACCTGCCTCGATTCACTTTTGATGCTCCGTTCTTTTCATGGCTGTATCGCGTTACAATGAATCTTTGCTTCGATGAAACGCGGAAACGAAAAGTAAAACGTATTCTTTCGCTGGATTTTTTAACAGAAGAAGGAATTGAAGAGCATCGGCAGGAGAAACAGAACATCTTGCCTTCCGATGAACTGATCATGGAAGAAGATAGGCAGGTCGTTCGGCAGGCGCTTCAGAGGATTTCCGAGGAACATCGGCAGATATTGATTTTACGCGAATATGAAAATTACGGCTATAATGAAATTGCAGAAACGCTGAACATTTCATTGGAAGCGGTGAAGTCCCGTCTTTTTCGGGCACGAGCGGAAATGCGAAAATTATTGCAGGGATATTTCAAGGAGCAGGTATGAAACACACCGATCTACAACTCTTGGTCTCCGCATTTGCAGACGGAGAGATCAGTCATACGGAACGTATGATGGCCGAAGAGCACCTGAATGTTTGCAAAGAATGCCGTGACTTTCTCGCAGAGATTCAGGCCGTGCATACTCATATACGCCATGAAGCGCATATCCAGGTTTCTCCCGGTTTTGCAATGCGCGTGCTGGATCAACTGCGCGAGAAGGAAGAAACTCAAGTCCGTTGGTCCGATGTCGAAGCGGCAGCACGGTGGACGGTCGTGCTTCTAAGCGGCGCTGCAGCGCTCTGGATCGCTGTTCTTAGCTTTCAGAATTCGCTGCCGACGACGTTTATCGCAGATTCTCGGATTAAGGTAACAAGCGATTCGGCCGTATCGGCGGTACTCCTGGCTGGTGACGAGACATTGCGGAACGACGTCTCAATGGCAATGATGAGCAAATAGCAATGGAGATTTTTATGAAACCGAAAACAAAAACTATTCTCTTTATTATATTCAGTTTTATACTCGGCGTGTTCTGCGGCGTTCTGGTCGCATTCAATCTGTTTGTTCCCAAAAAGCCTTTGACACATGTAGAGTTTATAAAAATGTTTCAGGAACGTGTGAAACTGAGCGATGCACAGCTGGCAAAAGCGGATTCCTTGTTCTTAAGCATGAAACCTATCATGGATGCTCATAGACAGGAAATGTCGCGCATTAAAGATTCGACGCGTGCGATGGTAAAAGATTTGTTGAACCCCGAACAAAAACTTCTTTTTGATCAGTTCTACCAGGATCTTAATAAAACGAATAATAAGAAAAACGAAACAACTGCCAAAGACACTTCCGCAGCGAAGAAGAAGTAGCAAAAGACGGAACTTGTACATGAAAGGATTTTAAAAAATAAGGATTTATGGAAAACAAAATAGGGAGCAAAAAAAAAATATTCTGGGGATTGGGAGTTCTTCTTGTACTTCTCGTAATTATTGTTATTCGATTTGTTGTTACATCTTCTGATTTAAATTCCAGGCGGCAGGGAGTCGCACTGGTAAAAATCCAGAAGCCATTCCATGAAAATGTACAGTCGATTTTATCCTACACGGGAGACGCTCTTCCTATACAACAGGCGGCAATTTATGCAAAGGTCGCCGGCAACCTGGACAGGAACTATGTGGAAATGGGAACATTCGTTCATTCGGGAACGCTGCTTGCCTTAATAGATACAACGGAATTGTATCAGATTTACCAGCAGACGGGAGCGACGCACGACAACACGCTTCTCTTGTTCGAGCGGACGAAACAACTCTTCGATAAGAGCCTTGCATCCCAGCAGGATGTCGATAATGCAAAAGCGGCGATGAAAGTTGCAAAAGCAAATTTTGATGCAGCTGCAACACATCTTAGCTATGCTCATATTATCGCACCGTTCGACGGGTTTGTGACGGCACGATTCCTGGATGCCGGCGCGCTGGTAACGGCAAGCACTACAACGCTCTTTACTATGATGAACCTCGACAGCGTAAAAATCATCGTTTCGATCCCGGAAAAAGATTTACAGCAGATGTACCGCGTGCAGACAGCATCGATCATGTTCGATGCTTTGCCCGGACAGAAATTCACGGGACATGTCAGCCGTTTTAGCCAGGCCGTGGATCTCTCGACCCGTACGATGGCTATAGAAGTGGATATTCCCAACCGGTCGCGGGTTATCAAGCCGGGAATGTTCGCTACTATTGTATTCGCTGTCGATCAAAAGACGAATGCCGTCACTGTGCCGAGCGATGCTTTGCTCAAAGACGATTCGGGATATTACGTATTTACGGTAGAAGAAAGCAAGGCGCATAAAATTTCCGTAAAAACAGGGGTCGAACAGAACGCTCATACAGAAATTCTTGCAGGCTTATCCGGTGAGGAAACAATTATCATAATTGGACAGCAATTCGTTAAGGACGGATCCGCAGTCTCCATTCAAAAATAATCGAGGTTTGTTATGTGGCTGACGCGGCTCGCTCTCCGATATCCGATTTCTACATTCCTCTTTGCTCTCACGATCGTTTTACTCGGATTCGTCTCGCTTACACAGCTTCCAATCGATATGCTTCCGAATATTACGATTCCGGTTGTAACGACGGTAACGTATTACACGGGTGCAAGTCCCCTTGATATGGAACAAAGCGTGACGCGTTTGATAGAACGAAGCGTCAGCTCGATCAACGATGTCGATTACGTACAGTCATCGACACGCGAAGGTCTTTCCGTGGTACGCGTTAATTTTAACTGGAATGCCAACACCGATGTCGGTCTGGTCGACTGCGTGCAGCGGGTGAATCGCGTTCTGAATCAACTGCCAACCGGTATCACACAGCCTTCAGTCCTTCGTTTCGATATCACAAATTTGCCGGTCTGTCTTGTGGCTGTCGAAGGGGATATGGATGAGCGGGATTTGTACGATCTTGCCTATAATGTCATCGAACCGCAGATAGAACATATTACGGGTGTCGCTTCAGCCGGCGTATCCGGAGGAAGAATACGGGAAATTCATATAACCCTGGATCGCAACCGGATCCAGGCGCTCGGATTGTCGCCGGTTGCGATTTTTAATGTTATTGCAAACTCCAATCTTATTATGCCTTCCGGCGATCTTAAAACCGGTCCGTTTGATTATACACTGAAGACTGAAAGTCTCTTTAACGTTGTCCGGCCGATGGAAGATATCGTAGTGGAAACGGTTCATAATGTTCCTGTCCGCATCAAGGATATCGGTTCTGTCGAAGACAGCTATCAGGAACAGACGGAGATTGTTCGTGTCAACGGAAAACCGGGTGTGATGCTGCGCGTGCTGAAAATGTCGAGCGCGAATACGGTTGAGGTTGTCGACAATGTTATCCGGAATGTCCCGAAGCTGACAGGAATTCCCGCCACCGTCAAATTGACGGTTTCTTTCGATCAATCCGTCTACATACGCGAGACGATCTCCGGATTGCAGCGTGAGGCCATGCTGGGCGGTATTTTAGCGATGCTTATTATTATTCTGTTTCTCCGCAATGTAAAGGGAACCTTGATCATCGTCGTCGCTATCCCGCTGTCGATCCTCATTACATTTATTTTATTCCGTTTCGGCGGCATTACGCTGAATATCATGACATTCGGCGGTCTGGCGCTTGCCGTCGGACGGTTGGTCGACGATTCGATCGTCGAACTCGAAGCGATTTCGCGGCATTATAACATGCGCAAGAAAGGTCAGACCAAACTCGATGCGACGCTGGACGCTGCCAGAGAAGTAGCGTCGCCGATTTTTGTTTCGACGCTAACAACCGTCATCGTCTTTTTACCTGTTATCTTTTTGAGCGGCATTGCGAAATTGTTGTTCATACCGCTGACTATTACTATTGCAGTGGCTTTATTCGGATCGTTTTTCGTTTCCCGGACGGTGACGCCGCTCATGTGTCTGAACTATCTGCCCCCGGAAAAAGAATTAAACCGCACATCGTTAAAATTCTCCGATCGAATGAGAGTTCTTTTTTACGATATTCTGGAACGGATCGAGGATTCTTATGAACGCATGCTCCGGTGGACAATGCGCAACAGGAAGTTTATTGTCATCAGCATTCTTTTGTTTGCTCTCTTATCGTTCGGGTTGATTTTCTTTATCGGGACGGAATTTTTTCCCGATCAAGACGAAAGCAGATTTACCATCAATTACAAATTGCCTGTAGGTTCCCGGTACGAGGGAACGGATACGGTTGCGCGTAACCTGGAAAAAATCATTCTTTCTTCTGTTCCGGAAACACAGGTGATGGTAACGGATGTCGGCATTACGACAAATACGAAGACGGCCGGCGGAATTGGAGGCGGCAATTCCGGAAGTCATGCCGGCAATATTCAAGTGGGACTTGTTTCTCCGGAAGCTCGCAATCGATCCGTTTTTGATATTGCGGCCGACCTGCGGCGGAGGCTCGCCCGCATTCCCGGTATCCAGACCTTTGTCAATCCGGGAGGAATTTTGCGCTATCTTCTCAATTTCGGATCGTCCGCTCCTATCGATGTTGAAATTAGAGGATTCGACCTGGAGACCGGCAGCGCGCTGGCAAGAGAAATTGCATTGATGATGCGTTCGGTTCCGGGGGCAGCAGACGTTCAGATCAGCCGCGACGATAATCTGCCGGAACTTCATATTAACATTGATCGTAATAAAGCCGGTGCACTGGGGATCGATGTCGCGACGATATCCAATACGATCAATATCTGTATGAATGGATCCGCTGCATCGGTTTTTACGGATCCGGTTTCGGGAAATCAATACAATATTCTTGTTCGGCTGAATCAGGACTATCGCAATCAAATCGAAGACCTGAAAAAATTGACGATCACGAGTGCAGGCGGACAGCAGGTCTTGCTCGGCAATATCGCAAACATTGAGCGGAAGGCCGGCCCTGTTCAGATCGACAGAAAATATCAGCAGCGTTTGGTTGAAGTCACCGCCAATGTCGTTGGACGCGATCTGGGAAGTGTTTCCGATGATATCCAGAAGAAGCTCGATGGACTGAATGTTCCGCCGGGATTTGAAATTAAACAGACGGGAAATGTCGAGCAGCAGAAAAAGACATTCAGGGATCTGGGTCTTGCATTTGCACTCGCTATCATGCTGGTATACGTCGTTATGGCGTCGCAGTTCCAATCCTTCATTGATCCGTTTATTATTATGTTTACCGTCCCTCTGGGTATCGCGGGTGTTTTCTGGACATTGTTTTTAACACATACGACGCTGTCGGTTACGTCGTTTCAGGGGGTCATCGTCATGGTCGGCATCGTGGTCAGCAACGGAATTCTTCTGGTCGATTATACGAACCATTTACGTGCAAACGGTGCAGAGCTGCATGATGCGGTCGTACGGGGCGGCAGGACTCGTTTAAAACCGATTCTTATGACATCGCTTGCTACTGTTCTGGGTCTTATTCCGATGGCAATCGGGCTCGGCGGTGAATCCACGCAGGCTCCGCTTGCTATTGCTGTCATCGGCGGATTGTCCTTTTCGACTATTCTGACGCTCTTTTTTGTTCCTATTTTATATACAATTTTTGAGGAACACTTAAAACACACCATTCACAATGAAGAAGAGGGAAAAACCGGAGAAACATAACTTTCTTTTGCAATTTTTCATCTTTTTGTGTATCTTAAATGTCAGAAAATTTGAAAGGTAACGCATGAAAGAAGGAATTCATCCTGTTTATAAGAAATCGATTGTCGCATGTGTATGCGGTAATACGTTCGAAACCCGCTCCACTGTCGGCAACCTGCACATAGAAATTTGTTCCAGCTGTCATCCGTTCTTTACCGGGAAGCAAAAACTTCTCGATTCTGCCGGACGTATCGAGCGCTTTCGAAGGAAATACGCGAAAAAAGAGGCAGCGCCGGTTTCTACAGGAGCATAACGAAAATTTGTCAATTCAGAAAGCGGAATGTATCGGAAGAATGCATTCCGCTTTTTTATTCCGCCGGGTTTTTTGAGGCACACGAGTGAGAGAAGGCACTCTCCCGCACACAAGGAGGGAACCATGGTACGCCACATCTGTATTTTTGAGGATTCCCAGCACATACAATTTTTACCGCTTGTATACTTCCGTCCGGTCTACGATCTGAGATGCGGAATATTCCAGTTGAAAGAAAAAATTCTTCTGCGTGCGCCGAAGACCGGCATTACACTCCAATGCCGTTCATATTTGGCCGGGAGCGTTCAACGCGATAATCCCGGTGTGTTCGTTAATGAAATTCCTTCCGACGAGTGTCTTTTTATAAACGGCAGAATCATCGCTTCTCAAAAGCTTATCAAAAAAATCTTTTCGGCGGCCCCAAAGGATACAGTCTATATACACGACTCTCAAGTTGTCGCCGCATTTGTGCACGGTGAGAACTTGAAAAAATTGCGTGCAAGGCTCTCTGCGCCGCTTTCTTTTTCTGATTTCTCCGGTATCGCATCGGAAGATATCGATGCCGAACTTGTTTCGTTTCCATGGGATCTCGTTCAGAAAAATTCCGGTCAATTAGCGGAGGACTTTACATTCATGGAAAAAAGGTCCGGCTCAAAAAAGAGAATCCGGGGAAAACTTGCACCGGGAACATTTCTCAGCGGAAAGAAACGAATCATTATTGAACAGGGATCCCTTCTGCAGCCTGGGTGTGTTCTGAATGCGGATCGAGGACCTATCTATATCGGAAAAGGCGTTCAAGTTTATCCGCAGACGATTATTTTTGGTCCTGCTGCAATTCTTCAAAATTCAATATTGAAAGCCGGGGCGCAAATTTACGAAAATACGACCGTTGGACCGGTGTGCAAAGTCGGGGGCGAAATCGAAGGATCGATTATCCAGGGATATTCCAATAAGCAGCATTCAGGATTTCTCGGACATTCGTACATCGGATCCTGGGTCAATCTTGGTGCGGGAACCAATACGAGCGATCTTAAAAATAATTACAGTACGGTCAAGATTGCACTTGCCGGCAGGCAAGTGGATACGGGCCTGCAATTTGTCGGATTGACGATGGGCGATCATTCGAAAACAGCAATCGGCTCGAAGTTCAATACGGGCACAGTTGTCGGTGTGTGCTGCAATATTTTCGGATCGGCATTTCCGAAAAAATATGTACCTTCGTTTTCGTGGGGCGGGGCAGGCGAGGGAACCGCTGTGTATGGGATTGAAAAAGCCATTGCAGCGGCAAAGAAAGCAATGGAGCGGCGGGGCATCGAGCTGTCATCTATCGATGAAAAAATATTTCGCGTCGTGTATGAAGCGACCATGCAGGAACGCCGCAATGAAGGACTTGAGGAGAAACAGACAACGGAATGAGCACACAGGACGGTACGATCACGAAAGAGAATATTCAGCCGGCAGGAGCTTACACCGGCGCACGGGGTGTTGCGATAAAAATCTTAAACCGCTTCGAGCGGTCAGACGCTTATCTCGACAGGCTTATAGAAGCCGAATTATCTTCGGATGAGTTGAACGAACTCGATAAAGGCTTGATGAATGAAATTGTCACCGGAGTAGTTCGCTGGAGAATGAAATTAGATTGGGTTCTGACGGGTTTTTTCCACGGAAATTTTACAAAGGCGGAGACCAACATCAAAAATGCTCTCCGGATAGCTTTGTATCAGATTATGTTCCTCAACAGGGTTCCTCAATCCGCCGCCGTCAATGAAGCGGTCGAATTTATGAAGAAAGTACGGGGACAGAAGGTTGCCGATCTTGTCAATGCTATTCTCCGAAACATTATTCGCAACCTGGATGGAATTCGATATCCGGACCCGGCAGAAGATAAGGTTCGCCATCTCGCGGTGGTTGAATCTCATCCGATCTGGATGACCAAACGCTGGATCCAGCGGTACGGATATGAACAGGCCCGGCAATTGATGGCTGCAAATAATACGATTCCCGCTCTTTCCTTGCGTCTCAATTCGCTGAAAAAAGACAGCGCATCATTTCTCGATGCATTGAATAAAAATCAGATTCAATATGAACCATCGAAATATTTACCGAATTTCGTGCGGCTCCATCACATGGCGGGTATCGGTAAATCGGAATTTTTCCGTCAGGGTTTTTTTTCAGTGCAGGACGAAAGCGCCGGTATTCCGGTTGCACTTCTTGACCCAAAACCGGGAGAACGTATTCTCGACCTCTGTGCAGCGCCGGGAGGTAAAACGACGTATATCGGAGAACTGATGAAAAACGAAGGCGAAATTATTGCCGTCGATAGGTATGAAACGCGTCTTCATTTGGTCGAAAAAGCATGCCAGCGTTTGGGCATAACCAATGTGAGCTTGATTGCTGAAGACGCGGCAGCCATACAGCTTGCACCGGCAGATAAAGTTCTGGTCGATGCTCCCTGTTCGGGGCTGGGTGTTATTGCAAAAAAACCGGACGCAAAATGGCTCAGGGAGCCGGAGGATATACCCCGGTTGGCGGATATTCAATCGAGAATATTGGAAAATGCGGCACACCTTGTCAAACCCGGCGGCATTCTGGTTTACAGCACATGCACAATTGAACCGGAAGAAAATATCGACCTTATAAAAGGATTCCTGCTGCGCCATCCGGAATTTGAAATTGATCCGGCGCAATCGTTTGTGAAGCCGGAGCTGGCAGCGGCAAACGGAACGGTTGAAACCTTCCAGCACGAACACGGGATGGACGGATCCTTCTGTGTAAGGTTGAAGAAAAATATGGATGGCGGAAAATGAATTTTACAGAAGCGGTTCTGGCAGAGTTACAGCGGCTCGAAGAAGGCAATCTGACCAAATACGAAACCGTCCTGCAGTCGCCGCAGGGAGGGACGGTGATGGTCCGGGGCAAGAGCGCTGTTATGCTTGCTTCCAATAATTATCTTGGTCTGTCGAATCATCCTGCCGTATGCAAAGCAGCTATCGATGGAATCCGGACGTACGGCTACGGATTGGCATCCGTACGGTTCTTGACCGGAACTCAGACCATTCACCTGGAATTGGAAAAAACCATTTCAAGATTTTTGCATACGGAAGATACAATTCTTTTTTCTTCTTCTTTTGCGGCCAATGTTGCATTCTTTCAAGCGGTGACGAACGAAAAGCTCGGATGCGAATCGTACAAAGATGTTCTCTACAGCGATCGGCTCAATCACGCCAGCATTATCGACGGACAGCGGCTGTGCAAACCGGAGACGACCGACCGTAAAATTTATGCGCACGGCAATATGCAGGATCTCGAACGGCAGCTGGATGAAGACAGGTCCAAAGGATACCGGTTCCGTCTGATTGCGACCGACGGCGTGTTCAGCATGGAAGGGGATCTTGCTCCTCTTGCGGAAATATTTGCACTGGCAAAAAAATACGATGCGCTTGTTTTTGTTGACGATGCGCACGGTATCGGCGTCTGCGGAAAAACCGGCAGAGGAACGGCGGAAGAGTTCGGACTAACGGGCGCCGTCGATGTGACTGTCGGTACTCTCGGAAAGGCCGTCGGAGGGGCAGCCGGCGGATTCATCAGCGGTTCAAAGGCATTGATCGAATACATGCGCCAGAAAGGACGGCCATATATTTTTTCAAATACTCTTCCTCCTGCGATTGTCTGCGGGTCGCTTGCTGCGTTTCATCTTCTGGTAAAAGATACATCGATTGTCCGGCGTCTCCACGAAAATACGGCATATTTCCGTAAAGAGATCGCCGCACTCGGTTTTCGCATTATTCCGGGAACTCATCCGATTGTCCCTATTATGCTCGGAGAGGCTTCGATTGCTCAAAGCATGAGTGCGGAATTATTGAAGGCAGGAGTGTACATCAAAGGCCTCTGGTATCCTGTCGTTCCAAAAGGGGAAGCCCGGTTGAGAGCGCAAATATCTGCAGCTTTAAGCAGGAAGGACATCGATCGTGCACTGGAAGCTTTTAATAAAGTCGGTAAAAAGATGAAACTTTTATAAGCGGTTATCAACCCGGAAACAAACAATTTCACGCAAAGACTCATGGCAGAAAAATCCCGTTTTGTCTTTATCGATTTACTGCGCGGCTGGGCAGTCATGGTCATGGTGGAGGTTCATGTTTTCAATGCTTTTATGATTCCTGCTTATCGCGAGACGCAATGGTTTGAAATACTGAATTTTATCAACGGGCTTGTAGCTCCCAGCTTTATTTTTATTTCCGGTTTTGTTTTTCTCGTAGCCAGTCAGAGAAAATTGGAATCGTTCCGCACCTTCGGTTCCGATTTCCGGCGTCAGCTGTGGCGGATCGGCCTGGTGATGATCGTCGGCTACTACCTGCATCTTCCGTTCTTTTCGTTTCATAGAATGATGACGGAAACGACGGAATCCGGATGGCTGCAGTTTTATCAGGCAGATGTTCTTCAGTGCATTGCTGTCGGGTTGTTCATTTTGTTTATGGCGCGCATTTTTATCCGGAACGATCAACGGTATAAATATGCACTGCTCGCTTCCGGACTTTTTGTATCCGGTGTTTCCCCGTTTCTATCCAATGTCGATTTTGTCCGGTTTGTGCATCCATCGATTGCAGCATATATCAACGGCAGACATTTTTCCTTGTTTCCGTTGTTTCCGTGGATGGGATTTATGCTGTTCGCCGGTTATTGCGCTGCGTTGTATATGGAAGCGCGCAGAGACAATCGTGAACGAATATTTATTATTCGCATGGCTTTTGCCGGAGCCTTTTTGCTTGCAGCCGGTATGATACCGCCGTCGTGGCAGTATGAAATTCTCGGCAGATTTTCAGATATACGGTCCAATCCGTTTTTCTTTTTCGAACGGCTGGGCATTGTTATCCTGCTCCTTGCTCTCTGCTGGCGGTATGTCGAATGGAGAAAAACGACGACGTCGTTCATTCTGCCGCTCAGCAGGCAATCGCTGCTGGCTTATGCAGGGCATTTGATTGTTATTTACGGGCAGTTATGGCGACAGCGAAGCCTCTGGTATTATTATGGTCATTTATCCGGGCCTCTGTTGTGCTGTCTCTGGACGATCCTCCTTCTTGGAATCATTATTCTCGTGTCTTCGGTGTGGGACTGGCTCAAGCGAAAACATCTTCCGCTGGCGCAAACTATTTTCGGCGTTGTCGCCGTTGTAACGACAACGTTATTCTTTTTTCGGTAGAGGAAAAAATGGAAATCGTATCTCTCAGTATTTCGGTCATGGTGGGTCTTTTGGTGTTGGTGCTTTTTTTCCGGCTCATGCGTTCGGGCACGGGAAAAAGCGAAGCATCGGCTTTGATGGTGCAGCAGCAGATCGATGCTATGCGCGGCGAGGTGAATCAAAATTTAAAAAATACGACAGACACGCTGGCCACGAGCCTCAAGAATACGACTGACGTCGTCTTCAAGAGCCTTCAAAACACGGCGGAGACTATGAACCAGCAGCTTTCCGTTGTGACTGTACAGCTCGGTAATGTTGCGCAGCAGATGCAGAATAATACCGGACAGATGGGTCAGCGGCTCGATACGGCGGCAAAGGTCATTCAAGAAGTTCAGGGAAAGCTCGGTGAATTGGGCAAGGCGACACAGGAAATTAAGGAATTAGGACAAAGCGTTTCAAAGCTTGAAGAGATGTTAAAAGCGCCGAAATTGCGAGGCGGACTTGGTGAACTTTTGCTCGAGGATTTGCTGAAACAGGTCCTTCCCGTCAATGCATACAGCATACAATATACATTCAAGAACGGACAGACTGTCGATGCGATTATCCACACCGCAGGAGGTAAAGTCCCGGTCGATTCAAAGTTTCCCCTGGAAAATTTTCGGAAGATGCTGGATGCAAAATCGGATCAAGAAAAGAAAACTGCAGCACGGTTGTTCAGGTCGGACGTCAAAAAACATATTGATGCTATCGCTGAAAAATATATCGTTCCGGATGAAGGCACGTTCGATTTTGCGCTTATGTATATTCCGGCGGAAAACATCTATTATGAAACTATTATCCGTGAAGAATCGTTTGGAGATGAAGACGGGCTCTATGAATACGCAACGCGGGCACGCGTTGTGCCGGTTTCTCCCAACAGCTTTTATGCGCATTTGCGGGTTATTGCGCTTGGACTCAAAGGACTCCAGATTGAGCGCGGAGCGAAAGAAATATTCCAGAATCTTGCCCGCTTGAATACGGAACTTCAAAAGTTTTCGGGAATTTTCGACACGCTGGGTAAGCATCTGAATAATGCAAAAACGAATTACGATCTGGCGGACAAGCAGTTCGGCGTGCTTTCGGAAAAAATTGCCGCATCGCAAACACTGCCGGAATCGGAAAATATAAGGCAAATTGATGCATTTAAAAATTCATAAGAACAATATCTGTAACTCAGCTTATTCTGAAACAATTGTTTTTTGCTCAGTTTTCAATCCCCGTGAAGACATAGATGTGATTCAGTTATCTCATTTGTAACATGTTCACACATGTTAATATCTTTATGTCTCCGACTGGCGCTTTTGAACAAAAGGGAGTTGGAAACATAAAAATGAATTATGCGAATGCATGATACTTAATTTCCCTAATTTACGGGGGATTTTTGATCTTTTATTATCACGCTGATTAGAACCAATATCTTTACAATTTCCTTGTTGATTTTACATACTGTTTTTTCAATATTGATTCAAAGAAAAGTCATTGCCACATCTAAACTTCTATAAAGGAGAAACTCATATGTCAACTCATGTACACGACGAAGCTCAGCTGCATTGGAAATGGGTTATTCTTTCCGTCATTGCGGGATTAATTGTCGTCGGCGCTTCGTATTTTATCGTCGCACCGACATTTCACAGCGCCGAGATTCAGGCACTGGTCATGCTCGTCGGATTTGTTATCCAGGGGGCGATTATCGGATATTTCTCGCCCGGTATAACCATCAAAGAAGCGACGATAGGCGGTGCTTTTGTCATGATTTTGATGCTCCTTCTTCTTTTTGCAGTGCAGGCGGCCGATTTGCAGCAGTCTTTTTTGAGTGATTTTCTCCTGCTTCTGCTTGGTGTCAGTTTTTCGTGGGTCGGCGGATGGGTCGGCGAAAAATTGCAGGGAGATGAATCTTCTCAGGCAGAAAAGAATCTGACCCACTTCCAGTGGAAGTGGGTTCTGGTCGGTATTGTCGTCGGATTTGCTCTGAATATATTTTTTGTATTTCTTCTTTCCACAATTTTTCTCGACTGGCTTCTCAAATCCGCTTTTGTCGGTTTTGTCATAAGCTTTGTTGTCACCGGATTTGTCGTCGGGCTCAAATCGCCGGGAAAAACCATTCGGGAACCCGCCGTCGCAGGAATCGCTGCGGTTATTCTCGATTGGATATTTCTGGGAATTATCGTCCATCTTATGGTTCCTGTGACGTATCTTATCGTGGGACTGGTGCTCGGCTTTTTGCTTTCCTTCCTCGGAGCATGGCTTGGCGAAAAATATCAGGACAGCATTGAGAAAAAAGCTTCAGCGTAACTCGGAATTTAACAAAAGCCTCTTTGGCCGCTGCTGGAGAGGCTCGATTGCCGGGAATCTGGATTTAATGGGTATATTTGCGTACCTTTTTAAATATGACGTTTAGAATCATGATACTTGAAGAGGACGAATGAATAGTAAATTACGACGAATTGGAATTTTGACCGGCGGCGGCGACTGCCCGGGATTGAATGCGGTTATTCGCAGTATTGCAAAACCAGCTATGACCGAATACGGCGCATCCGTTATCGGTATTCTGGATGGATTTGAAGGCTTTGTCGAAGGCCGAATGCGGGAACTTACACCGAAAGACATTGCCGGAATTATCAATGTCGGAGGAACGATTCTCGGGACATCAAATAAAGGCAATCCTTTTATGTTTCCCGTGGAAACTCCCAAAGGAATCGATATTCTCGATTATTCGCAGCATGCAATTCAGAATTATCAAGACTGGAATTTGGATGCTTTGATCGCAATCGGCGGTGATGGGACCATGCATATTGTCGATAAATTTACCGAACTCGGTTTGAATATGGTCGGTGTGCCGAAAACAATCGATAACGATCTGGCTTCGACCGATGTGACCTTCGGGTATTATTCTGCAGTTTCCGTTGCGACCGATGCAATCGATAGGCTGCAAACGACTGCTTCCTCCCATCATCGCGTTATGGTTGTCGAAGTGATGGGACGCTATGCAGGCTGGATAGCGCTGGGCGCCGGTATTGCCGGAAGTGCGGACATCATTTTAATCCCCGAGATTCCTTTTCGATGGGATAAGGTTTACGAACACGTTCTCCTTCGAAGTAAAAGCGGGAACAGGTTCAGTATTGTCTGCGTCGCCGAAGGTGCAAAAGCGGATTCAGGAGATCAAGTCGTAAAAGAAATGGACAAGAAAAGGACTGATCCTGTCCGGCTGGGCGGGATCGGCGAGCTGGTCGGGAAAAAAATTGAAGAGGAAACCGGCCTGGAAACTCGTACCGTAGTTCTGGGCCATATCCTGCGCGGCGGCAGTCCGACTCCGTACGATAGAATCCTTGCGACGAAATACGGCTGGATGGCCTTGAAACTTGCTGCAGAAGGAAAATTCGGTTATATGGTCAGTTTGCGCGGTGATGAAGTATCCTCTGTCCCGGTAAAAGAAGCAATTCTCAATCTTCGGACGGTACCGCTTGATTCACAAATGATCCAATCTGCACGTGCAGTCGGCGCCTCGTTCGGCGATTGACGGTTCGCTTCGTCTGGAAATATCCGCGGGCAAACAAAACCTGTGCATGCTGCAAACGATTATATTATCGATCCAAAAGATTTGGTGAGTGCTTACTGCTCGGGGTATTTTCCCATGGCAGACAAACGGGAGGGCGTTATCGGATGGTATTCCCCCGATCCGCGAGCCCTTCTCGATCTGGATGAATTCAAAATATCCCGCAGCCTTCGACGGACCGTCCAAAAAAAAATCTTTGATTGCCGCATCGACACGGACTTTGAAACCGTTCTCCGTTCCTGCGGGAATCGGGCGGATACATGGATATCGGAAACAATCGTGCAGAGTTACCTCAAACTTTTTCAGCTTGGAGCTGCGCACAGCGTTGAAACATGGCACCAGGGTGTATTGGCCGGAGGTTTATACGGTGTCGCCCTCGGGGGCGCATTTTTCGGAGAGTCGATGTTCAGCAGTATACGGGACGCTTCTAAAGTAGCTCTTGTTTTTCTTGTGAACCGGTTGAAAGAAAGGGGATATGTTTTGCTCGATACGCAGTATATAACCCCGCACTTGAAAAGTCTCGGCGCGAAAGAAATACCGCGTGAACAATATCTGCAGCGTTTGGAACGGGCTTTGCAAAATCAATGTTCTTTTGTTGAAAGGTAAAAAGACAATGTCGAGTAATTTTCTAACTCCTGTCGTGACACAGACGAATTTTCCGCGTCTCCATCTTAAGAATCGCGGCAAGGTCCGCGATATCTATGATTTCGGAGAATCGCTGCTTATCGTTGCCACTGACCGCATTTCAGCGTTCGATGTCGTCATGAACGAAGGAATTCCATATAAAGGCAAAGTTCTGACGCAAATTTCTGATTTTTGGTTTGAAAGGACCCGGCACATTATTCCGAATCATCTTCAATCATCCATTATATATGATTTTCCATCCGAATGTAAGCCATACTGGGATACATTAAGCGACCGGTCTATGTGGGTCAAAAAAACCAGACCATTGCCGGTCGAGTGCATTGTGCGCGGATATCTTTCCGGTTCGGGATGGAACGAGTATGGGAAAAACAAAAGCGTCTGCGGTATAACGCTGCCCGGCGGTTTGCTTGAATCCTGCAGGCTCGCTGAACCGATATTTACGCCTACCACAAAAGCCGACGTCGGCCACGATGAGAATATTTCTTTTGAACAAATGATCTCGCTCATTGGGAAAGAACTTGCGGAAAAAGTTCGCGGCATTTCCGTAGAGCTGTACAAGTTCGGAGCTGAGGCTGCAGAAACAAAAGGAATTATTATCGCAGATACGAAATTTGAATTCGGTACGGATGAGAACGGAACACTGTTCCTGATCGATGAAGTCCTGACTCCGGATTCGTCCCGTTTTTGGCCGAAAGACCGGTATGCTCCGGGGCACGGTCAGGAAAGTTTCGATAAGCAGTTTGTCCGCGATTATCTTCTCTCGATCGAGTTCAACAAAAAACCGCCTGCGCCGAAACTGCCGGACACGGTGATTTTTAAAACTTCTGCATTGTATTTGGAAGCATTGAAACGATTGAGCGGACGAGAGTTGGTCTCATGATCAGGCGGGCGGGAACCTGCATGCGGGTCGATTCGTTCTGCAGAAAAAAAAGAGAGCACGTATGTTGATATTGACGGAAGAAAATATTCTCCAGGCATTGCATGCGGTTGTGGATCCCGATTTACACCGCGATATCGTCTCCCTGGGTTTCGTTAAAAACCTTTCCATTAAGGGTGCCGCCGTTACCTTTGATCTTCAATTGACGACGCCGGCATGTCCCGTCCGCGATCAATTCATTCAGGATTGTGAAAAAGCGATCCGGAGCAGCATCGCAGGCGTGGGTGAAATAAATATTACGATGACATCCAATGTACGTACTCATACACAGGAGAAAAAAAATATTATACTTCCGGACGTAAAAAATACAATTGCAGTCGCAAGCGGCAAAGGAGGAGTCGGCAAATCGACGGTTGCAGTCAATCTTGCTGTTGCACTGGCTATGGATGGTGCGAAGGTAGGGATGCTGGATGCCGATATTTACGGACCGAGCGCGCCGCTGATGTTCGGAATTCATGAAAAACCGAAAGTCGACAAAAACAAGCTGCAGCCGCTGGAACGATACGGCGTTAAAGTTATGTCCATCGGTTTTCTTGTCAATCCGATGGAAGCGGTTATCTGGCGCGGCCCTATGGCAAGCGGAGCGGTGAAACAGTTTATGTCCGATGTCGAATGGGGGGAACTTGATTACCTGATCTTCGATTTGCCCCCGGGTACCGGCGATATTCAATTGACGCTTGTACAGACCATTCCCCTGACCGGCGCGGTTATTGTGACCACACCGCAGGATGTTGCCCTCGCCGACGTCCGCAAAGGCCTCATGATGTTCAATAAGGTAAATGTTCCCGTCCTGGGCATTGTGGAAAATATGAGTTATTATATTTGCGGTCATTGCGGGTCGCGGGAAAACATTTTCGATACCGGCGGCGGAGCGCGAACAGCCGGGGAACTCAATGTTCCATTCCTCGGAGAAATTCCCATCAATACCAATATCCGCATCAGCGGAGACGAAGGGAATCCTATCGTGCATTCTCATCCGGAATCGGAACAGGCAAAACTCATACAAGCGGTATCCCGTCAGCTGGCTGCGCAGATCAGCATTTTACATTTGGGAACACCGCAAGTGCCGAATATTGAAATTCTATTGTAGGAAACAGCAAGATTAGAATGCTCAAGCGGGAAGTAATTGAGGAAAGTCTGGAAAAAATTCGTCCTTATTTGAAAATAGACGGGGGGGATGTTCAACTCGTGCGTATTACGGAAGATAATATTGTGGAAGTGAAATTACTCGGCTCATGTTCGGGATGCCCGATGTCGCTTATGACACTGCGTGCCGGCATCGAGCGAGCACTCATGATCGAGCATGGGGAAATCCGCCGTATTGAACAAGTGCGCTGACTGCCGCTTTTAAACCGCATTGCAATCGAATCCGCCGGCATGATATACGAATAATCGCTCCGTATTATGCTCCGCAGCCCTCATACCCTCGGGAACATCGCAATATCGATAAGCTTGCCGTCTTTCATCTGAACCACTCGTGCAGGATATTTTTTTACCAGTTCGTAATTATGCGTAGCCATAAGAATAGCTGTGCCGCGCAGGTTGATCTTCATCAATAAATCCATAATTTCCGAGGATGATGCAGGATCAAGATTTCCGGTCGGTTCATCAGCCAGTAAAATGGATGGTTCGTTCACGAGCGCTCGCGCGATAACTACGCGTTGCTGCTCGCCTCCCGATAATTCATGCGGCATCTGATTCCGTTTGTGACTCAAGCCGACATCGGCAAGTGCGTACAAAACACGTTTCTTGATCTCGCTCCGTCTTGTGTTTGTGACGAAGAGCGCAAAAGCCACGTTCTCATAAATCGAGCGGTCTTCGAGAAGTCTAAAGTCCTGAAAAACGATTCCGAGTTTTCGGCGAAGGTGCGGAATCTTCCGCGAGGTGATGGTACTAAAATCGTATTTATCGATGATCACTTTGCCGCTGGAGGGGTGTAAATCGAAATACAGCAGGCGCATAAGGGAGCTTTTTCCGGCGCCTGTTTGCCCGACGAGGTAAACGAACTCGCCCCTTTTCATGCTGAAGTTTACTCCTCCGAGCAGCTGCTGGCTGTCGAAAGCGAGCGTTACATTCTTTAATTCAATCATCGTTCTTTCCTGTTCTTCACAATGGCTGCTGCTGTTTGTATTGCTTTGAGCATGCTGGAGATATTTGCCTTATTTTTGCCTGCAATGTTGTACGCAGTGCCGTGATCCGGCGAAGTACGGACAATTTTAAGGCCGGCGGAAAAATTTACGCCTTGATCGAAGGCGATCATTTTTAGCGGTATAAGTCCCTGGTCGTGATACATCGCAAGCACGGCATCGAAATTCTTATATGCTGCCGTACCGAAAAAACCGTCTGCCGGAAAAGGACCGCCGGCCAAAAACCCTTTTCCTTTCGCTTCCTCGATAAAAGGGGAAAGAATCGAACTCTCTTCCGATCCTATCAGTCCGTGCTCGCCGGCATGCGGATTGAGTGCAAGAATTGCAATACGCGGGTTTTTAATCCGGAAATCTTTTCGCAGAGAATCGTCTACAATCTCCAGTTTCTCAAAAAGTTTTTCCCGCGAAATTTGCTGTGCAACATCCCGGATGGCGGAATGAATTGTTACAAGTCCGATTTTGAGCTGTTGAGATATAAGCATCATCGCGACTCGATGAGAGCGGCTCAAAAGTGTTATCATTTCTGTTTGTCCCGGAAAATTATAACCGGCAGTATTTAAAGCTTCTTTGGAAGAGGGGGCGGTTACCATAGCGTCCACAGTTCCATTCATGCACAGTTCTACGGCTTTCTCAAGAGCCGCGCCTGCTGATTTTCCCGAAACTTTGGTCGGAATGCCGTATGTAATATCAGCTTCGATGCCGTCTCCGATGTCGATCACCGGCATGATGCCTTTGAGATTAGCATGCAGAGATGTTCTCTGGAAATTCAACTTCAGCCTGAACCGCCGTGCGGCAGACTCAAACACGGCTATCGGACCGACAAGAACAGGCTGGCAAATACGGCGCGTTGACGGATGGACAAGCGATTTCAGTACGATCTCCGGACCAATGCCGTTAAAATCTCCGCATGTAAAAGCGAGAATAGGTTTCAAAATTCCTCCACTCTGGTTAATGTATATATGCCGCTGTGCTGCAAATCGTTGAAAATAAATCGCTTATGCAGCTCGGAGTATGTCCAGATCTCGGCCGGATCGCTCTTCGGATTAAATTTTCTTTCCGCGGCAGAAGGGCTGCCGAAGAGAATAAAAATCCTGCCGCGATCGTTCTTAAATCCGTTTGCAGCGTTATCCGTCGAGAAACGGCGTATCGTTTCATCAACGCGCCGGTAATATTCCGCCATTACCGGGTTGAATGCACGGGTCGAGTCCGGACTTCGCTTTTTCCAAAACGTAAGAAATGCTTTCCAGCCGTTCGATCCAACCGCAGTCGACATATGTTCGATTTCGTCGTCTGATGCAATAGAGCGAAGAGCGTCGAGGACAATATGCCTGTCGGAAAGCGAAAACGGTTTATTGATCCATACAACTCTGAAAGTTATTTCATGATCGAGTTTTCTTTCCCTCTCTCGAAACTTTATCTTTAAAAAATATGAAGCAGGCTCGAGTTTGTCCAGCGGGAGCGGAATATATATACTGGAACCACCTGAACCATGATCCGGAGTGCAGAGAGAAAGTACGTTATGTTCTTGACGAATGCCAGATGCCGCCGGAAGAACGGTAAAAGCTGTCCCGGAGCAAGGCACAAGATCCTCATCTGCTCCGGGTATTGGAGAAATTGTCCATGAAACTGTGAGAGAATCTTTCACAGATCCGGGTTTCATTTGCACGACGAGACCTCCGGAACCGGCAAAAGGGATCGTGTTTCCCCTGTTGAAGAGAATAAAAGACAAAGAATCTTTCAAAGATCGGTCAATTTTCTCCGAGACAAATACGGCGGCAGAGATTCCAGGAGTATCGGCCGGGAATGGCTTTAAAAGAACGCGGTCAGCAGCTGAAAAATGACGATTTGAGCAAATGTCCTTTAATTCAACGGCGACCATATATTCGCTTGATTGAAGCGGAAATTTGAAAAAACCTTGGAGGTCGTCTCCTGCGTCCCGTGATGGAGCGGGAACTTCCACGAATTCACGGATAGTTCGGTGTTGACGTGTGACAATTGAAGTTTTTTTGTCGGTGAATTCAACAAGGAGCTCTCCGCGTAATTCAAGACGATTGGACGGGACAGATTCGATGCGCTGCGCAGCAAAGAATGACCGGTCGATTCTGTAAAGGAAAAAAACTGAAGTTTGCGAAGAATCGGAAACTGGGAAAATAATGGTTTGAAAGGTCACCGGTGAGATCGACTGCCGCCCATCGGACAGGACTCCTTGTGCATGACAAATGCAGCTTATATGAACACACAGTATGACAAAGAATAAAAAACTATTCCTCATATCTCAGAAGACCTTTCGCTTGAGAATAAAATACTGAGAAACAGAAGGAAACACAAGGAAAAGAGACTCCATGGAGAATGGCGATAGTGCTGGGAATTTTGATTGTTTTTGTAATTCAAAGTGCAGACCCGAGCTTATCCAAAAAGTACTTTTGTTTTTGGGATAGGCATTCTTGCCTGTCTGCTGACGTAATCACGCAAGCAGGCCCGATATTAGCAAGAAACGACAAACATGTCCCAAGAGGGATGCCTTCGATAAATGTTTGTTCCACATTGATTTTTCTTTTTGGATTTTACCGGATGATCCAACCGGGACATTGGAAAGATCTTGATTCAGGACTAAAAAATCGCTTTATTTGCTCATCCAATTGTAGTAGCTGAGACCGGATCTTGGGGACTGTTGTAGTGGTACGATTTTAAATCCTCTGGATTCGTTGAAATACGAAGAAAGAGGATTTTGTGTTTTAGTCAGAATCTCTCCCAAACAATCAAGTAGAAAGAGGATGTCCCAGGCTATTCTTCATTAAGGGAAATCCAAAGCTGAATTCGAGTTTTATTATACATTACTCCAAACATGCGAATGCAAAAAGAATAAAGTGCATTTTAAATCTGAGGCAATTATGAAAACGATAATGTTATTATTAATTTCAATGCTTTTCGTTCAAACAGCGTTTTCTCAGAAACCTCTGTGGACGATTATGGAGTTGGATTATATAAATTCTCACTATGCATTGGGAACGGGTTTGTTGGGTCTGGGTGATATTAATAATGATGGTAAACCGGATTTTGCCGTGAGCGCTGGTAACATTGGCAAGACGTTTATCTATTTTGGGGGCAAAGGAATATTGGACACTACTCCAGACTTGATCATCGAAGGCGGCGGTGCAATGGCAATGGGAGATATGAATGGTGATGGGAAAAAGGATTTGATCGTTGCAAGTATACACGCAACATATTCTACGTCTCCTGAGACACTTTATGTGTATTATGGTAAGACACCAAACCCACTCGCAATCGATACGGTCCCCGATTTGATTATTACAAGTGGAGATGCAATCGATGGAGGTATAGGATCATTTGCTGTAGGAGATTTGAACAATGACGGGTTTGATGATTTGGTCGTTGGCTATCAGAATTATGGAATAGCTCAAGGCAAAGTCAATTTCTACATGGGTAAGCCAAAGCCAAATGGAATTGCTGATTATTCGTCATTAGGGGATACGATAAGTAGCTCCTTTGGTTCCACGATTAAAATAGCGGATATAAACGGTGATGGAATAAAAGATTTAGCAATTGGATCTGATAGATTTAAGCATATTGACAGTATGTGGATAGAAGACGGTATATTGGATATTTATTACGGAAAATCTGGATGGAATTTTAATAAAAATAATTATGATCAAAGGTTTGATGCTTCAAATACAGGAATATCGGATGTTAATTGGTTTAACCTGCTTGACGTTAATGGTGATGGAAAAGCAGATATTTCTGTAATTAACAGTAGCATTAGTGCATGTTTCTTTTATGGTCAATCTGACTCGGTTCGTATCAAACCGAATATGGTTATTCAATCAGATACAGCCGTCGGCAGTTTTTTTTATTGTCCGGCTATTGATATCGGCGATATAAATGGTGACGGAAAAAGAGACTTTGCCTTATTATCGACCGATGGAGGCCCCGACGTTTGCATTAATGTTTTTCTCGGTGGGCCATTTCCTTCAAAACAATCGATGGCTGTTCGCTGTCGAGGCGGAGTCGATCAGGGAACGGCATTTCAAAATATTTCACCTCTCGGAGATATCAATGGAGACGGTATCAACGATTTTGCTGCATCGGCGCCATATGATTTTCTTTTGGATATATTGCCTCAGGATGGTTATGTTGTCATTTTAAGAGGAGACACAACATTAGTAACGAGTGTTCCAACACCCAATAAATTAGTACCAACATCCGATGAGCTTAAACAGAACTATCCGAATCCTTTTAATCCCAGTACGACAATAGAATATACATTACAAAAACAGGAATACGTCTCGATTAAAATTTATGATATAACGGGCAAAGAAATAACATCGTTAGTGAACTCTGAACAAAATGCCGGAAATTATAGAGTTATATGGAATGGAAAAACAGATCGAGGAACGACGGTGGCTTCAGGAGTGTATTTTTACCAGCTTCGAACGCCGACAATGAAGGCAACGAAGAAGATAATTCACTTACAATAATATCAACGGGAGATAACGATGAAGACATTTTACTCTATCGTGGTATTGCTTTATGCAATGTCTGCAATGGTCTTTTCTCAAACTCAAACGGAATTTGTTATTGGAGCTGAATGGCTCAATGATGCCGCCAGAACTGAAGCGGGGACTTCTCATGTACTGTCTGCATCAGATTGGGCAAACATAAAAGATCTTGGTCTTAATTGGGGTATGGTTGCATTTCCATACAATAGCGACATTTCTTTTGCAAATGCGACCCTCACAGCCGCTGAAGCAAATGGCATAGAATTAATGATGTTTCGAGATGCCTTTACAAACTTGCAATCCGGGTCGCCGGCATACGGGCAACGTTGGCAATACCATCTGGAGAATACATCACAGTATCCAAGTGGAATTGGCGAAAAAGTTACGGATCCTAAGGCGTCAGTAATGCCTGAAGTTCCATCTACTTCAAATAATGCTGTGTTTGCTCTACTTGGTAGAGATTACCCCGGTTACTTGGCAAAAGGCCTAATTCCAGATACCGAACAACAGGATTGGCGCTTTTATTATCTCAAAGTGCGTATAAAGCTTGCATTTGGGACGCCTCTTACACATACAGCTGTTGTAACGGTTTCTGCCGTACGCATCTCAGACGGAACCTCTACACTTCCAGATACAATCTTTGCAGATCAATTTAACGCCAGTTATCTATACCAAGCAATACCAACACCACCTTTTCTAAAATCCGTTTCAGGTCCTTTAGCCGCTCAGAACCAACAAGTTTATCAACAATCCATACAACCAGCTTCGCTTCCAGAAAATATAAATCTTTCAGGCATCCCACAATCAGCGAATCAATCAACAACATCTACAGCCTACGATTATCAAATATATTGGCCAGGGAAGGTTTCATGCTACATTGATTGTATTATCGTAGATGATTATACTGCAAATACTACTTTTAGCGGCTACTTTGACAATGTGATAAATACTGAGGTCAATTATTTTGAGAATAGCTCTGCTCTCGGAAGATATAAAGTACGAGATGAAATAAGACCAAGTTCCTACGGCAATTACCTTTGTGTAGGTTATATAGAAGAAAAGATAAAGGCATATGCACCGACAAAAGCCGGATCGCATTATAATATAGGATACACGTGGGGACCTGTATATACCAAAAGGGATATTGTGTGGACAGAAAATAGTCAGGTGCTAACAGATATTTTTCCGATAACAACTACCCCACTACCAGATGATCCTACTTATACTCAGACATTTCAGAACACCATTCAAGATAGTTTGGTAAATTATCTCAGTTACCATATTGCATATGCAAACAGTTACGGTATTCCCTTTTGGTTTATTCCACAAGCACATTCTTGGGGCGGAGGACTACGAGAGCCGACTACGATGGAGCAAGAACAAATGGTTAATTTAGCATTAGCATATGGAGCTAAAGGAATACATTATTTTCTCTATTGGACATATGCGCCTAATGGTACAGTTGTGGGGCTAGGGTTGGTTGATGTGAATGGAAATCCGCGTCACATAATCTATGGAGGAACTTCTTATGCTGGAGATAAGTGGGCAACAGTTAAAGCGATCAATCAGAACCTGGCAATCATCGGGCCGACATTGATGAATCTTAGATGGCAAGGGGCAAAGAGCTGGCATAATGGATCTACAGCCGGGACGTGGCCGAACATTATTACAAATATAACTTCAGGCGATGCTCCAGGCAGTAGATATGTCGAATCGGGATGGTTTGCTGATGCCTCCAATAATAATTACTTTATGCTGGTCAACAGAAGAACGATAAATACCGAAAGCAGAAATATCACTTCAACATTTTCGCTCCCATCTGGTAATTATGAAATATCAGATGTGGCGTCCGGCAATGCATGGGTTATCACCAACAATGGAAGTTTTACCGATAATTTCAGTCCCGGTCAAGGAAAGCTCTATAAGATTGCCCCTGCAACCTACCCAACGACACGAACGCTTTCTGCGGGCCAGACAATGACGGTCACTCCGGGGGCTAAGCTTTCTTTTGGAACCGGTGCTTCATTAGTTGTTAATGGTACTCTTAATGTCAATGGCACATCTTCTCAAAGAATTACATTTGACCGGAGCGGTACCTCCGGCACGTGGGGAGGGATTCAGATAAACCATGGTTACTATCTTTATGATCGGAGTACAGTGCAATATTGCGATATAAAAAATGCAGCGACGGGGATTACTATTTATAACGCCGGCCCGTATATTCATCATAACACAATTTCCGGACAAGGGACGTATGGCGTTTTCAGTTATTCTGCGAGTCCGTTTTTTTATAACAATACGATTACTGGACAAGCCGGTGGGATGTATTTTGGGGAGTATGGCTCACCCTGGCTTGTTAATAATGGAACTTGGCCGTATGGACCCGGTAATAATGTTATTAAATCCAATGGTTGGGGAATTAGCGCATCTGGAAGTAGTCCATACCTTGGCTCAACCATTGCCGGTGGATATAATTCCATTTATTCTAATAGTACTGTTGACTTATGGGCAAGTGGTAGTGGCGTTTATATCTGGGCTCAAAATAATTACTGGGGGGGTGGAAATCCGAATCTGGTACAGTTAAATGGCGCCACAATCAATTGGGTGCCGGCTCTCTCTACCGATCCGAATGGGCAGGGAACATACGCATCTCAAAATGTTATTGCTGCCGCTCCATCAATTGCAACCGTCTCATCAAATGCCGTTACACCATCAATTGTTAACTCTACATCGTCTACTACTGTTTTATCAGCTGAAAATGAAGGACTGCAACAATTGTTGTCATTAGAAATTAACGGAAAAACCGATGAAGCGATTTCTGGGTATGTACAATTATTCAAGAATGATACAAGCAGCAATGCAAAGAAATATATTCTTGGCCGCTTGTTGGAATGTTACAGCGAGAGTGGAAAAAAAGATTTCCCTGCATTCCTCAATCAAAATATTCGAACGGGTCTCGCTGCCACGGATGAGTTATATGCAGCGACAGAAGAGGTAGAAAATATCTATTTGATCCGTAATGGGTATGTCAATCAAGCACTTGAGAACTATAAGACACTTATAAAAACGTTCTCTAATAATGAGGACATTTATAAGAATGCATTATTCAATGGTTGGTATTTGAATTATTATCAGTTGAAGAATACACCACAGGCGGCAATATATCTCGGTGAATTGAAAGCAAGCTTTCCGAATGACAACCTGACAGTAATTACTTCCCTTATGACGGGAATAACAAAGAGCAACTCAACGACGGGAGAAATGAAGAGCAACTTACTCATAGGATCTGATAAACAAGAGGGATCGTTTTCAGCGGCGCTGCCGACCGTTATAGAATTAGAGGCCAATTATCCGAATCCCTTCAATCCATCGACAGTTATTCGTTACCAGTTGCCAAATACCGGGCATGTTAGCATGACAGTATTTGACATGCTTGGCAGGCAAGTTGCCACCTTGGTTGAAGGTCAAAAAGATGCCGGTTATTATTCAGCCGTATTCGATGGCTCAAAGTATTCCAGCGGGATTTACTTTGTGCGGCTCATTGTGCAGGGATCGGATTCAAAACCTTTTTTGAAGACGATAAAGATGTTATTAGCAAAATGAGTGCCAAGCTAAGGTGCTGTCATTCTTGTTCTGTGCAAAGTCAGAACCGTGGTAATATCCTATCAGCCACGTAGCAAGAGGTGGTCGTGAGCAGAAATGCAGAGCGATAAGCCACCCGACAATGTAGCCATATGCGAAGGAATACCTTCAGCAAAAAGGGCGCTATGCGAATGAACGGGTCGTAACACAAGTGAACTCAGAAGTAGCCTCGTAAAGATTAATGAGAGTGGCGAGCCCCTATTTTATGGGCAAAGTCAGAAGCGATGATTTGATAGATAGGGAAGAGAGAATCATCACATTCTCCGGGGTATTAGAGGCGACACGTTGGGAAAGATGACAGTGCAACTTGGGAGACCCTCCTCTTGACTGAATCGAAAGATCAGTAGGAGACAATGCCTATAAGGAAACGAAGTGGTATTGACGAGAGAGGGAGTCGGATACGATCATAGTAGTGAAGAGAGCTGAGACAACAGAACTCAGCAGGAGCGAAGGGTCGTAACTTGAGCGGAATCAGCAAAGGATGGAAGGGCGAGGTGACTGCCGAAGGGCTATCAGCGCCGATCAAACGCCCGGGAAATTCAGCGATGATTATGCTGATGAACGAAGAGAAAGTTCATCGGAAGACTGTTCAAGGGAAGCCGTGTGAGGGAAAACTTCATGCACGGTTTGAAGAGGGGATGCCAGAAACAGAACGATGGACGGCTTGAGCTGGACACTCGTCTGAAAAGAGAGAAACGAGATTTGCTCACAAGTCCTGGACGTTACTGCGCTGGTATCCTACTCTACAAGGATATTCAGTTTCCTGGAGAAGTGACGAATAGAAAGAGTCCATATTTCAAATGGACTCCTTTATTAAAAAGCCTATACGACGTTAAGGATTTTATTTTATGATATGATAATTTGTCGAATGACTGAGTTTAAACGTATTTAGGCTTGACAAGGTTGCAATCTGCCTCACCTTATAGCACCGTTCGGGATAACCGCGTAGAATTTCGACGTCATCCCGAAGAGCAGGCCCAAAGGGATAAACCGATGTCGGATAGAAAGGGAATCGTGGGAAATTGATTTTCAAAAGAACAAATCCTAAACTACATTTTCATTTATCATAATTCGAATTCCTTCCAATAATCTTTTTGCACAACCGTGTTTTCAGAACAATTGAATGCAAAGGAACTGCATACACGCTCAATAAAACCTATATTTGCGAGAAAAAACATATTCTGGACAAAATAACATGAATTCTTCATCCTAAAATCCCGGAAAAGGAATTCAGCTTATTCAGAAAAACACTCTATTTTTGATTAAAAACAACTGAAAAACGACCGAAGAATGGCGGATATACACGATTATAGCGC
>Ga0182017_10000513_pt1 | contig 30616 bp, 25 predicted proteins | sample 712E3DmetaG_FD_120492 | JGI IMG/M metagenome (GOLD analysis project Ga0182017, IMG submission 120492) | Permafrost microbial communities from Stordalen Mire, Sweden - 712E3D metaG | ecosystem: Environmental > Terrestrial > Soil > Wetlands > Permafrost | place: Sweden: Stordalen | collected... | reverse complement strand
CTCGAAACTCGTCTCGCTCAGCAAGGTGTTCATGCTCAAGTATTTATCGCTATGCGGTACTGGCATCCGATGACATACGAGGTCGTGCTCGAAATAAAAACCAACGGTTTCGACCAGATAGTTCTGATTCCACTCTATCCGCAATATTCGCAAGCGACAACTGGTTCCAGCATCAATGATTGGAATCGCCAGGTAAAAAAACAGGGGTTGAATATTCCGACACGGTTTGCATGCTGCTATCCAAATCATCCAGCACTGCTGGAAGCGATTGTTGAAAATATTAATAAATCGCTGGTACGCTTTTCTGATATCTCACAGGCAGATATTGATCTCGTTTTCAGCGCACATGGTGTTCCTGTGAGTTACATTCAAAAAGGTGATCCCTATCAGTTACACATTGAAGAAACAGTGCGCCGGGTAGTAGAGCTTGGAAAATGGAAATCTCCATATACGCTTTGTTTCCAAAGCAAAGTCGGGCCAATGCAGTGGCTTCAACCGTCTCTTCTCGAAACAGTAGAACGACTTGCATGTGAAGGTCGCAAGCAATTGCTTATTATCCCGATAGCGTTTGTAACGGACCATATAGAGACACTACATGAAATCAATATCGATGTACGCAAACATGCGATGACACGAGGCGTTCAGCAATTCGAACTCATGCCTGCACTAAACGACCACCCGAAATTCATAGAATGTTTAGCGGACATGGTTACACAACAAATGGCGCAAGCAATTGAATGCACAACGTGCGAAACGCTGTGGCGGGAAAACAGTGCCAGACCAAGACCTAAGAAATGTCCGCAGTATAAACTATAAGCAAGTAGTATCTAAATGAACGCGACGATGCATACATTCATCGATCTCTCGCTTCCCATGACAGACTTGATGCCGGTCTATCCTGGTGATGAACTGCCGCACCTTCTAAGGGTGAACGATTTTATACGGGATGGATTCAACAGTTTCCACTTGTCTGCATCTATGCACACAGGCACACATATTGACGGACCGATGCACTTAACACAAAGCGAAAAGTTTTTAAATGAAATTCCGCTGGAACAATGTATTGGCAGAGGATGTATTCTGAATGCTGTCGGTAAGAACAACATCCTTCTGACGACAGAATACGAATCGATTATTCAGCCCCAAAGCATCGTATTGCTATATACAGGTATGAGCCGTTTATTCGGGAGCAAAGAATACTTTACAGATTATCCAACCATCAGTAGAGAGCTTGCTCAATTGTTCGTCAAGCAGCATGTGAAAATGGTTTGTATTGATTCACCATCCCCGGATCGGCGGCCGTTTGAAATCCACAAATTGCTTTTAGAAAACAATGTGCTTATTGCTGAGAACCTGACCAATCTCGATAAACTGATGTCAGCAAATAATTTTGAAGTGATAGCGTTGCCGCTGAAAATTCATGCCGATAGTTCTCCAGCACGAATTATTGCACGAATACGTGAGTAACTATATCAATATAATATGAACAATTCTTTTTCAGATTATTACCACGCAACAAAGCCGGTAGAGCTGTAAAAGAAATTTGTAAGCATTTCAGATTGAGGATAAATACTATGAAAAAGAAAGCTACTCAACAACTTTCCATCGCCACGCGGGCAATTCATGGAAATAAACTATTCGCATTTAAGGGACCGGTTGCAACTCCGATCTATCAAACGTCCACATATCGATTTGAAACATCCGATGATGCGGTCCGGTACGCAAAAGGAGATCCATCTGTATACGTCTATTCACGCTACCATAATCCAACAGTGCACGATGTAGAAGAAAAACTTGCGTTGATGGAGAACGGTGAAACTGCTGCGCTCTTTGCCTCTGGTATGGCGGCAATCACCACTGCAATTCTTACAGTGACCAAAGCGGGCGACAATATCATCAGCACGCCTGCTTTATACGGCGGTACGTACCGTTGGATGCGCGATGAATTACCGAAACAAAATATAAGTGTACGTTTCATCGATCCTCATCATCTCGAAGAGATTGCTCAACTCGCCGACGAACGAACGACCCTGGTTTATATTGAAACTCCGACAAATCCAACGCTTACCGTGGTGGATATCGCCGAGGCTGTGCGTCAGACCAAGAAAGCAGAAAAAAAATTGAATCATCCGATTCTGACGATGATTGATAATACCTTTGCAACGGTTATAAATCAGGATCCAATTAAACTCGGCATTGATGTCGTTACTGAAAGCGCCACCAAATACCTTGGAGGCCACGCCGATATCCTTGCCGGAATTGTTGTAGGCACGGAAGATTTTGTTAAGCAGGTTCGGGCGCTTGGAAAATACCATGGCGGTTGCGCCGACCCGTTTGCAGCATATTTGCTCGGCAGAAGTCTGAAGACGTTTGAGCTTCGTGTTCACCGCCAAAACGAAAACGCTTTTGCGCTTGCCCGGGCTCTGGAAAAAAATAAAAAAGTGATTCGCGTGATTTATCCGGGACTTTCATCGCATCCTCAATTTCAAATTGTAAAGAAGCAGATGACCGGCTTTGGCGGAATGGTTACGATTGAGGTTAAATCATCGAAACGGTACTCACCCGTCGAAGCGGCGGCGAAGGTTTGTGATACTCTTAAAGTTGCTATCAATGCAATGTCGCTCGGAGGTGTAGAAACACTTGTGAGCATCCCTGTGTATTCGTCACATGTCTTTATGTCAGATAAAGAACTGAAGCGGCATGGGGTCACGGCGGGGATGATACGCATTTCTGTCGGCGTGGAGGGAATCGACGATTTAATTAAGGACTTTGAACAGGCGCTGGATGTAATCTGATGTTGGAATTTGAAAACTAGAAAGTGCAATATCATGCAGGATATAACACTTGCTCACGTTCGTTCGTTCTTTTCTTCTTTTTATCGAGAAGAATTAAACCATCATACATTAATACGTGCAGGTGTTTTAGTACCGCTGTTTATGCAAAACGGCGAAATGAGCGTCGTCTTTACTCAACGGACAGAAGAAGTTGAACACCATAAAGGACAAGTCTCTTTTCCCGGCGGAACAATGGACAGTATCGACGCGACCATCATAGATACGGCGCTACGAGAAGCAGAAGAAGAAATCGGATTGACGCGGAGCTCTGTTGAGGTTCTTGGATTACTCAACGATTTCTGTACACCAAGTGGCTTTTGCATTACTCCTGTCGTAGGTTTTCTACCAATAATTCCATCTTTCATGCTAAACAAAACAGAGGTATCCGGGATTTTTAATGTTCCGTTATCGTTCTTCCTTGACCCACGCAATGAACGAGTAGAGGAGCTGAACCGTTCCGGTAAAAATAAGAGGGACTATTTTTACAGTTACGGTAAATATGAAATATGGGGAGTTACTGCAGAAATTTTGCAAATTTTTTTGCATACTCTTAACACACAAATCAATCACAAAAAGACTTTGTAAATCTGGCAATTCTTAATTATATTTACTGAAGAAAGAAACTGAAGCAACAGGAACCTGTCCTGATTTCAGACAAAGGAGAATGAGTGAATGCCACAGCATAAATCAGCAGTAAAACGAGTTCGTCAATACGCAAGTCGTGCAGAAAATAATAAAAATCGTCTTTCAAAGGCAAAAACACTTATAAAAAAAGTGCGTTCTTCCAAAACCAAAGAAGAAGCAAGTTTAGCCTTGAAAAACGCTGTGAAGTACCTTGACCAGCTTGGCGCCAGAGGCACAATTCATAAGAATAATGCTTCCAACCAGAAATCAAGATTGACAAAGTTCGTCAATAAAATAAAGTAAGCTACATCAAACATGTTTTGATAAAAACCCTGATCCGGCTTGGATTGGGGTTTTTGCATTTAGAGAATGTGATCTCTGATAGTTTCTAATCTTTTTGGATGGTTTATAAATACAAAACGTCCTATCAGTTTTTGATGGGACGTTCTCTGTTTTACCTAAGCAGTGAATGAACCTGTTATCCTCCAGCTTTTTTCTTTAATTCTTCCAGCTCAGCAATTCGTTTTTCAAATCGTTCTTTTTCCGCTGGTTTACTACGCGCAAGCGTTCTATATGCTTTGATAGCATCATCAAACCATCCCTGCTTTGCATAAATTTCCGCAAGTGTCGGTGTTACAAAGCCCATGCCCGCCGGTGTATCTTGCTCGGATGCGGCAGGTGTTTCCTTCTGAGCAAAATTTATAACGGGTGTAATCTTACCGGCACTTTGCAGTTTGTTAGTAAGTTCTTCTATCTTATCCTGTACACCTGTCGGAAGTGAACTCGTCACCGGCAGCGTGAATTCTTGTGGACTTGCAGGAGTTTTATTGGTTAGATAATCTTCCAGTGTAACCGTGTTCTCGCCAGAGAGCTCATTCGTACGCCTCGAAGTATAGTGTTCGAACGATTCTTCTTCCGGGGGCGCTGAAGTCATAGAGAAGTTGATATCGGAAGTTGGTGGCGTAAATTCAAATCCTCCCAACGACTCTGTTGAGGGGGTCGGTGTTTCAGGATTAGTTAATAGTTCTGGTTGTGGAAAATTGAATTCAGAAAATGGTGATGTTTTAAATGTCTCTGGTTCTTCAACTGGGGGTGCGTTTAGTCCAAAACCATATGTATCTTCTGCTGGAACTGCTGGGGGCGCTTGAGTTAATTCCTCAAAGAAATTTTGTGGCGGTGATGCAATCGGTGTTGGTTCCGGCTGTGGCACCGGCGCCGCTTGTTCAAATCCGCCAAAATTAAATGTCGGCTCCGGGCTTGATGGAACTTCGGGAGGAGCGGAGACTGGATAATTATATTCTTCTCTTGAAGGCGGCTTAGGTTCAGGTGTAATTATTTTATGCGATGCTTCTTGCGGTGCTAGAGTAAGCCTTTCTTCCGCAGTTGGCGGCATCTGCGCGAGTAATTTTATTATCGTCTCATTGTTAGGCAAGAAATCAAGTACAAATTCAAATTCGCGGCGTGCTTCCGCTTGCATATTTAATGCAACGAGTGCCTTGCCTTTAATAAGATGCCCGGTGGTATAAAACGGAAAATTCGCAAGACCGGCATCGCATATTCGCAATGCTTCTTGTGCGCGACGAGCCTCAAGATAGTAGTGTGCTAATTGAGCAAAGAGCGGCGACTTTGCGTCAGTTCCGACTCTTTTTTCCAGGATAGTAATCTGCTGTTGAGTTGTGTCGATCATTGTGTTTGTTGACGGAGTTTTCTTGCCTCAAGTGCATGTCTAACAGAAAGCCACGATACACATGTGAATCCCATAAAATAGAGCATCTGGAACGGCACTGCGGCTATCTCTAAATAGTATAATGATGAAATCACACCGAAGAAGCAATAGACAGCAAGAATAATTTCGATTGCTATTACCCAGTCGAATTTCTTTTTACTGACGTATATATTCTTTTTCCACGTGTCTTTTTTTCCTTCAATAGCATATTTGGGCGTTCTCACAAACTCGCTTTTACGCTTAAATAAACCTTCAAACACTGCGCGTGAATTATTCACAGCAAACCCCATACTACCCGCCATAAAAAGGGGAAAAAGCATGATGCGCCGGCGCCAATCCGGATAAACAGCTTTTTGTGATATGAGATAAAACAGGAACGATCCGATGAATGCGATCACAAAGACCGACATCATGGCAAAGTACATTTCATGCCCGCCTTGTTGTTTGATAAAAATGAGCGGGCCGTTCAATATTCCGGCCAAAACAATAAACGGATAAACAATGTTGCTTGTTAAATGGAACGTTGAGTGTATTTTAATGCGCAGTGGTATGTTCGATTTCCATACTTCTGGAATCATTTTGCGAGCGGTTTCAATAGCTCCTTTCGTCCAGCGAAATTGTTGAGACTTCAAAGCATTTACTTCCGCCGGTAATTCTGCCGGTGAGGTAACGTCGGTGAGATATTTGAACTTCCAGCCCCGAAGTTGTGCACGGTAACTGAGGTCTAAATCTTCTGTCAATGTATCCGATTGCCAGTTTCCAGCATCAAGGATCGTTGACTTGCGCCAAACACCTCCCGTGCCGTTAAACTGAATGAAGAATCCCGCTTTGTTGCGCACATCTTGCTCTACAACAAAGTGTCCATCGAGAGCAAACGCCTGTGCACGGGTGAGCATCGAATATTCACGGTTTATATGTTCCCATCGCGTTTGAACGACGCCAATTTTGGGGTCAGTGAAAAAATGAGGAATGGTTTTAATCAGAAAATCTGTGTTGGGGACAAAGTCTGCATCGAAAATTGCTACGAATTCACCACGTGCGGTTTCAAGTCCATGTTTCAGAGCACCAGCTTTATAACCGGCGCGGTTTATTCTCTGTATATGTTTAATGTCGTATCCGAGAGCGCGATAGTGAGTGACGGCCTTCGCCACCAACTCAATCGTCTCGTCTGTTGAGTCGTCCAGCACCTGCACTTCTAATTTGTCCTTGGGATATTCAAGTGCGCACACCGCATCAATGAGCCGATTGGTAACGTACAGCTCGTTGAAGAGCGGAAGTTGTATTGTCACAACAGGTGTTTCCTTCAGAGGCGGCTGAATGTTCACGGTGCCACGCTGTTTCATATAATGATACACCATCACAAATCCGTGTGCACCGAATGCGAATAAAATGAGCAATGAAATAAAATATAGATACATAACGAAATCCGAGAATGCCGGATTTTCTATAATTTCTTGCCTAAAGAAAAATACTGCGAGTGTCATATTACCATCCTGCGACTGTTTCGTTAAGAATATCTTCCGTTAATTTTTTGACCGCTTCTGCTGTACCTTCGCTGCGCTGTGTCAAACCCCCGCCTGAAGGATAATCTCCCCAACTGCTAAAACTCTTTTCCCATACTTTCTTGCGAAGTTTTAAATCCTGAAATGTCATTCGTACCGTAACCGTGATACGTCGCTGCGTAACCTGTTCATTGCCTTGCAGTACCAATGGCGCATCTTTCACATCTGTTACTACGCCTTCGAGCATTGAATCGGCTGTGTTGCGGTCCGTTAATTGAAGCGTATTGTCGTTTGTAAAACGATCCACCAATTGCCTCGTAAATGAATCTCTCAGTGTCGGGTCGCCATATGCGCTTTGATCTTCAACAATAGGAATCGCAATTGTTTTCAAATGTGGCGGAACCGATCCACCTTTGAAGGAATAAGTACATCCAACGAGCATGATGAAAAACGAAAAATAAAATGAAATAAAAAAAGGATACTTTGGTCCCCTCAGCCACTGTAACAAAACGCTTTTATCATACCGCATTTTCTTGTTTTTCATTGAAGTCCAAAGTCTTTTATTTTTCTGTACAGCGTTCGCTCGCTGATATGTAATTCTCTTGCCGCCAACCGACGATTTCCTTTATTCCGATCAAGCGAGTTGGAAATCATCCTTCGTTCCATTTCGTCCATCGTCAAAACACCGTTGCCATTGTGCGGCTGTGTATTGTTGCCTTGCAATTCACCCGAACCGGATATCTGTCCGGTTAACAGTTCTTTCATTTCAATAATATTGGATTTTAGATCCACCAACGCGCGATAAATGAGTTCACGTTCTGCTTGCTCAACGGTTTTGTTTGAAACAACTGGCAGATTTCGCTCTGATACCACCGAGGGCTGATCACGAAGATATTTTCTCACGTCGTCACCATCAAGTCGTTTTCCGCTTTCCAGGACAAGCATGCTTTCGATGGCGTTTCGTAATTCCCGGATATTCCCTGGCCAGCTATAACTCATTAACAATTCGGTTGCATCATCAGTAAAGCCGCTGAATTGAATTTTGTTTTTTTCAGATATTTCTTTCACAAACCGCTCAACAAGCTCGGGAATATCTTCCTTTCTATTCCGCAACGGCGGCAAATGAATATTGACCGAACGTAATCGAAAATAGAGATCAGGACGAAAATGTTTCTGTTGTACTTCATAATCCAAGAGTTTATTGGTCGCCGCTATAACACGCACATCTGTCTTGCGTGCTGAAGATGAACCAACCCTCATATACTCTCCGCTTTCCAGCACACGCAATAATTTAACTTGCGTAGAGAGCGGCATTTCACCAATTTCGTCGAGGAGAATGGTTCCACCATCTGCAATTTCGAAATACCCGCGACGCATATCTGCGGCACTGGTAAACGCGCCTTTTTCATGTCCGAAGAGCTCGCTTTCAATCAACCCTTCCGGAATTGCGCCGCAGTTGACCGATACAAGAGTTTGTTGAGAACGCTTGCTTGCACCATGTATTGCCTTGGCAATAACTTCCTTCCCCGTGCCGCTCTCTCCAGAAATAAGAACGGTTATGTCCGTCGGGGCCACTTGTTGAACGACATCGACTATTTCCTGTAGCTCTGGCGATTTCCCAACAATGCCGTATGTTCGCTGAAATTCTTCTCGATTCATCAACGTGAGACAACTATTGATGTTAAATTAAATTTACTTTTAATTTCCGCGGTGAATCGCCGTGCTTCCTCATATGTCTGGTATTCACCCACCCAGACTTTGTACAGTTTTTTACCATTGCTGACGATGGTGAAAATGTTTGATTGAAATCCCTCTTTTTCAAATTTTGCTTTCAATTCACCTGCGTTTTGAAGCGTTGAAAACGCACCAACTTGTACGGTGAAGTTCGTTGCATATTTTGGCACGCTCCCCTTGGGTTTCATTACTGTTGGTTTTTCTTTCGCTGCTTGCTTTTCTTCTACTGCCGGATTTTTTTCTGCTGCATACGCAGAAAATGGATATTCTTCTTTCAATTGTGTCAATTTTTGATCAGCGGTTTTATACAAGCCTATAGAATAATAATATTGATAGAGTTTATAGAGCGCATCATCGCCCCATTCACATTTTGGAAAATTATCAACAATATTCTGATACAATTTTGCTGATTCTGTGCCATCCGTGGTCAGCACAGCCTGTAAGTACATCACACCGGGATTGTTTTGATAATTAGTCATCAGCGATGGAAGCTCTGCTCGCACTGCTTCTGCTTGACCTTTCTCGATCATTTCAAGGCGACGTCGAATATCTGGTTCACTGCTGTTCGTCTGGGCGCAGAGCGTCAATGCGAATACAACGAAGAGACACATCGTAATTAACGTTTCGATAAGCATTTTCATGGCTTTAATCTTCCTATGTTGTAAGCATTGCAAACTGTGGAGGCGGGTGTCCGGTTTTCGTACCAAACAATGTTGCCGAATTTGCTCGTTCAATGCGGATGCCAATGTAATCTCCAACGACGTCGCCGTTCTTTGGAAAGACAACCATTTTATTTGTATCGGTTCTGCCACAAAATTCACTAATAGATTTTTTACTTAACCCTTCGATAAGAACTTCTACCGTATTACCGATCATGATGGTGTTTAGCCGAAGCGAAATAGCACGCTGACAATCAATAATTTCACTTAGCCGGCAGTTCTTAACTTCTTCAGGAATGTCGTCGCCCATGTGCCATGCTTTCGTATTCTCTCGCGGAGAATATTTGAAGGTGTAAGCGCCGTCAAACTCTACTTCTTGTAATAACTCTAATGTTTTTTTGTGGTCGTCTTCTGTTTCAGTAGGGAAGCCTGAAATAATATCGGTAGATAGGCTTATATCAGGAATAACTTTTTTGATTTTGCGGACGAGGCTGAGATACTGGTCTTTCGTATAAGTTCGGTTCATCAGTTCTAAAATTCTGTTCGAGCCGGATTGCACAGGCAGGTGAATATAATTACAAATGTTATCCCGCGATGCAATAGCGTTTATCAGAACGTCCGACATATCTTGCGGATGGGAAGTCATGAATCTTACGCGCATATTTTTATCAACATCCGCAACGGCGACCAGCAGGTTTGCAAAGTCATATGTACTGTCACTGTATGAGTTCACGTTCTGACCGAGAAGCGTTACTTCCTTAAAACCACGGCGTGAAAGATCTTCTATTTCTGCAACAATAGAGGTCAACGAACGGCTTCGTTCACGGCCGCGGGTGAATGGCACAACACAATAAGTACAAAATTTGTCGCAACCGCGCATAATGGAAACCCAAGCACTTAACCCATCGGTGCGGAAAGGAATGATGTCATCGTACTTTTCTACGCGGGAAAGTTTTACGGCAATTCCTTTTTCACCACCAACCGCCGCTTCGATAAGTGAGGGCAGTTTGCGGTATTCATCCGGCCCAATAACGAGGTCAACAAAATCTCCTAATTCCATCAATTCTTTGCGGACACGCTCTGCCATGCAGCCGAGTACGCCTACAATAACATTTGGATTCTTTTTTTTATAATGATTGAAATCACCAAGCCGCCCGATTATTCGTTGTTCGGCATTATCGCGTACGGCGCACGTGTTCACCAATACGACATCTGCGCTTGACAATGTTTCAGTACGAATGAAACCGGCTTCGTGCATAATGCTGAGCACAATTTCTGTATCTGCCATATTCATCTGGCAGCCGTAAGTTTCAATATAAACACTTCGTTTTATTTGCATTTCTTTCTATTTTAGTGATTCATGATAATGAAACAATGGCAGACACACAATAAATCTCGTGCATGATTAAAGTTAATTAATCTTAAAGATATAGTTGAGGTTTTAGCTCTTAACTTCTTACCCTATTGCCAAATCGGCAGATTATAAACTTTCCTAATTGAGTTTTTATGATTGATTGAACACAAATGCTGTTGTATATTGAAGAAAATTACTTACAGGGTGCTTCCGGCTGACATTGAAATATTCTTAATATCCACATCTCAAAAGAACTCATAGGAAAGTAGCATATGGCAAAAATTATAGATGAAATTAGATCAAAAGCAAAACAATTCAAGAAACATATTGTCCTACCCGACGCAATGGACGAACGCGCAATACAAGCAGCGCGCATCATTTTAAATGAACAGATTGCAAATATTTCTCTTATCGGCAACGAAGAAGCAATTCGTGCTAAGGCACTACAGATTGGCGTTGGCTTAGAGAAAATACATATTGTGGATCCTGAAAAATCAGAGAAGTTAAGCGACTTCACTCATATATTTTTCAATCTCCGCAAAGCGAAAGGAATACAGTTTGAACAAGCACAGCAGACGATGAAACTACCGCTCTTTTTTGGCGCGATGATGGTTCGAGAAGAAATGGCAGACGGAAGTGTTGCTGGATCGCTATCGACCACCGGCGATGTCATTCGTGCGGGAATTCAAATTGTCGGAATGCCTGCTGGGATTTCGGTGGTATCGAGTTTCTTTTTAATGGTGTTTCCTTATATAAGTTATTCATATGCTGATTGCGGAGTGGTGCCGGATCCAACAGCAGAACAACTTGCAGATATTGCAATTTCCACCGCGGCGAATCACCGTAAGCTCACTGGCGAAGAACCGCGTGTTGCGATGCTTTCGTTTTCAACAAAAGGAAGCGCTTCACATCCTTCTGTTGAAAAAGTACAGAAGGCAACATCTATTGTAAAAATGAAACAGCCCAACCTCATCGTTGATGGAGAATTGCAGTTCGATGCTGCCATTGTGCCTTCTGTTAGCGCAAAGAAAGCTCCGGGGAGTCCCGTCGCGGGTACTGCTAATGTTTTTATATTTCCAGATCTTAACGCAGGGAATATTGGCTACAAGATGACACAACGATTAGCCGGCGCGGAAGCGTTCGGCCCGATTATCCAGGGATTAAAGAGACCATGCTACGATTTGTCGCGCGGATGCAGTGTAAGTGATATCGTGACTATGGTTGCGATTAACGCTGTGGCGGGAGCCGTCTAACTACGCGCTGTGCCGGCCATGTACATTTATTCTTTAGTTCTTGCGAGTCGCGCTTCCTGTAATATTAAGCGCAGCGAAATTCGATGTGTATCTCCCAGATTATTTTCTTTGTCGAATTGCGCAAAAGAATAATCGATATCTAGCTTGCGAAGATGAATCCCGGCGCCAAGCGTCATTTGCTTTATATCGTTGTACCCAACGCGCAGTGCGATAGCTTTTTTAAAGTCAAATTCTAGTCCCAAGTGTGGATCAAAACTGACAGGACCGAGGTGGGCAATAGAAGCGAACTGACGATTCTCAAATCGAACATCCACATCTACGGTCGGTGCAAATCGTCCTCCAAAAAGATCTATAAAATATGCGGTTCCGATTTTTAAGGTCGGCGAGATCAACTCGTTGGTGCCGGTGGACCACGCTACCAACGTTGTGGTAATATCTTGTGCGTTTGCTGCTACATACCAGTTTTCCGCCGGAGAGTACAGTATTCCAATATCAAAACCGATCCCTGTTGCAGAGTATTCTGCTAATGTACGCCGAAGCACTTTGAGATTAATACCATACATGAAATTTGAAGAAGCACGCTGTGCGTATGTAAAGTACATCGCCCAATCAGCTGAATTGAAATAGGTAATCTTGGAGTAATCTAAGCGGACAAAGTTTTGATACTGATCAGGAGGAAGCAGGTTCCCATTGGCATCCAGACCAGCATTGCGATCATCAGGAATACCATCTACGCCAAGGCGCATCACGCTGACACCAAATGTTGCATTCGCGCCATATGGAATCGCCACGGCACCGAAATCGTAATTCAGCAAACTGCCGAACCGTTCATCATGCATGAGCATCACTTCTGGATAATCGATGCGTGCAAGGGCTGCCGGATTCCAGTATCCAGCCGAAGCATCATTCGCAAGGGCTGCATAAGCACCGCCAAGCCCTAGTGCGCGGCCGCCAACACCAATAGAAAGAAACTCGCCAGCATATTTTGCAACGTGTTGAGACGATGCGAATTGTCCGATAAGTACTACAAGCAAAATTACTTTTAGAGTTTTCATGTTCCACCTAAGACAAAAAAAAACCCGACCATGTGCATCGGGATTTGATGACCGAACTCTCTCTTGTTGTATGACCGGGATAATGACAACGTACGAGATAAGTTACGATGCACAAAAACAGCATTGCACAACTTTCTCACAATTGTCTATACGCAGTATTCCTTTCGTTCTACAATAAGGTAGAAGATTCCATGAAGAGAATCAAGCTACTCAACGCGTTCCGCTCCCAGTTCTCGTTTTAGTAGGGTGAGAATTGGATGTTCTTTTTTGTGCGGTGAATTTTGCATAATTCCCGCATTCAATTCTTTTTTATCCTCAGACAAAGGTTGTGTTGTTGTGTAAATCGTATTTACCGGTACGTCCGCATTAGAACGAAGAACTGGTTCAATAGCAACTCGTTTACCGACTACTTGATGAAGGGCGTTCGCCAGAAAATCTCTATTCCGTTTCAGTGTTGAAAAATGATAATCGTCCGGACAAGAGATGCGCACCATGCCATTGTGGACATCGAGAATACATGTTTCCGTCAACGATGTACCAACGGCAATATGCGATTTTGATACATGGTTAACAAAGGCCGCCCAATTTTTTGTTATCTCATCGGCAGAAACTGTTTGAATCATTGTTGCCGGTTCAGCAACTCGTTGAGTGGAATGCTGAAATTCTGCAAGTTTTGATACTTCTGTCAGCCTGGTAAGATCTGTGCCAATGAGAGATGAATAACTGACCGCTGATTTACTTTTCAAATATCCTGCACCAACCTCTCCGACAACTTTAAGGTCAGAAGATGGCAAGGTGCTCTGTCTTGCTAGTTCTGGGGAAGACGGCAAAAAATTTATACTACTGCTATTGCTTATTTTTTTTTTGAGTACTTCAATTTGTTGAAGCAGCACTCCAATTTGCACAGAGCTTTCCATCTTGGCCATCTGGATTAATCCTGCTTCAAGTCGATACCGCGGTTGTGCTGCCCATCGAAGTGCTTGATCCAATTCGCTCGTTTGTTTGATGTAGCGCAGCAAGTCTTGTTCCGTGAACTGATTCACTTCAGTTTCATAACGTTTCTTATAATTCTCAGAGGTTTCGATAAGCTGAGTTGATTCGGTTGCGCGCACGATGAGCAAATTGCGAAGATGTTCCGTCAGACCGCCAACAAATTCACGCAAGTCATAACCGCTTTTAATAATATCATCAACTAACCGTATTGCAGCGCTTGTATCATGGTTGCGCAGAATATCAGACACACGAAAATAAATTTCTTGATCGACGACATTAAACGCCTTCAGCAATTCCGTGGTTTTGATATCGTTACCACAGAATGAACGTACTTGGTCGAAAATACTCTGTGCATCCCGCAGAGATCCATCGGCACGCTTGGCAATCACCATCAATGCATCGTTTTCGATGGTAATGTTTTCTGCGTTTGCGATTGTTGTAAGTGTGTTGACAATTTCTTCGATTGCGATGCGTCGGAAATCGAATCGCTGACAACGGGAAAGAATTGTCATTGGAACTTTGTGCACTTCTGTCGTCGCAAATATAAACACTACGTGTGTTGGAGGTTCCTCAAGTGTTTTCAGAAGCGCGTTGAACGCTTCCTTTGTTAGCATGTGTACTTCATCGATGATATAGATTTTATATTTACCGCGGGTCGGCGTGTACCGAACAGAATCGCGTAGATTTCGGATTTCTTCTACACCGCGATTAGACGCACCGTCAATTTCTATAACGTCAAGACCCCGTCCTTCAATAATTTCTTTGCATACCTCACAAGTGTTATCAGGGTTTTGGTTGTTAGGGGAGAGACAGTTAAGAGAGCGGGCCAGAATGCGGGCTGTAGTCGTTTTCCCGCATCCGCGTGTACCGCTGAAAATGTATGCATGAGCAACACGATGAGACGCAATCGCATTGCGAAGTGTATTTGTCACATGGCTCTGACCTACGACATCGTCGAAGATCATCGGCCGCCATTTACGCGCTGTTACTTGATAACTCATTTCATCTCAACTGGAAAAATATTCATGCAAGAATACAAAATTCAGATTCCAGAATCCAGTCATTTTTCCTGTTTATTTTCTTCGTTCTACATCCATGGTACTTTTTGTTCCTTTTCTTTCTTATCGCTCTTAATTTTTAAACTGCGTTATACCATCAATCGCTTTTTCCCTGAAAAGACATGCTTCATCGCTTCTTCAATTGTCTCAATCGGAATAATGACTAATCCCTCCTTTACTTTATCCGAAATTTCAGTGAGATCTTTCACGTTCTCTTGTGGAATCAATACCGTTTTAATGCCGCTGCGTTGTGCCGCAAGAAGTTTTTCGTTTAATCCGCCGATTGGAAGGACATTACCGCGTAATGTAATCTCGCCCGTCATTGCTACATCGTTGCGAGCAGGTCGATTACTCGCTGCAGATATAATTGCCATCGCCATTGTTATCCCTGCAGACGGACCATCTTTGGGAATTGCTCCTTCCGGCAGGTGAATATGGATCTCTCGATTCTTGTTGAACTCCGGATTCACACCTAGCTTTTTTGCATTCGAACGAATATAGCTCAGCGCCGCTTGCGCCGATTCCTTCATGACATCGCCAAGCTGCCCTGTAAGCGTTAAACGCTCTGTGCCGCGCATAATTGCGACATCAACATTGAGAATCTCGCCGCCGACGCTCGTCCATGCTAACCCCGTAACAGATCCAATCCGCGGCTGCAGTTCGGCTGGTTTTGTGCGAAACTTTGGAACGCCAAGATATTTTTCCACGCTTTCAGGTGCTACATGAATGTTTGTTTTCCACTTTTTCTTTTCCGGTATGCCATTCTTTTGTTTTGCAAGCACCATTTCCTTTGCCAACTTGCGGCATATAGAAGCGATTTCTCGCTCAAGATTTCGCACGCCCGCTTCACGTGTATATTGTTGAATAATTTTTATTATTGCATCATCATCAAAACGAACTTCATCGGATTTCAATCCATGTGCCTTAAGTTGTTTACCGACAATATGACGCTTTGCAATTTCTTTTTTCTCGTACTCAAGGTATCCTGGTAATTCAATAATTTCCATCCGATCTTGGAGGGGGGGCGGAATAGCGAATCGAACATTTGCCGTCGTGATAAACATGACCTTTGATAAATCATAATCAACTTCGAGGTAATGATCGTTAAACGCAATGTTCTGTTCTGGATCGAGCACCTCTAAAAGCGCCGCAGACGGATCGCCGCGAAAATCCATGCTCATCTTATCTACTTCGTCCATTAACAACACCGGATTGATAACGCCTGCACGTTTCATCGATTGAATAATTTTACCGGGCATCGAACCGATGTATGTTCGCCTGTGTCCCCGTATTTCTGCTTCGTCGCGAATACCACCGAGCGAAATGCGTACATACTTTCTGCCAAGAGCACGTGCGATTGATTTTGCAAGAGATGTTTTTCCAACGCCTGGGGGACCGACAAAACAAAGTATTTGGCCGCGTGTTTCTTTCACTAAATTCAATACGGCGATGTTCTCAAGAATTCTTTCTTTCGGTTTGTCTAATCCGTAATGATCCGCATCAAGGATTTCTTTTGCGTGCTCAATTGCTAAATCATCTTTCGTCCGCTTGTGCCATGGGACAGCAATGAGCCAATCTAGATAGTTGCGTGTGACGCTAAATTCGGGGGACATCGGAGGAGTTTTTTTAAGTTTGTTAAATTCCTCAAAGGCTTTCTCTTTTGTTTCCTTCGGCATTTTCGCCGCAAGAAGTTGCTCTTTTAGCTTAAGCATTTCCGGTGAAGCTTCATCATCACCAAGTTCATCTTGAAGAATTCTGATTTGTTCCTGAATAAAAAACTTGCGCTGTGACTTTTGAATATTATCCTGTACTTTGGTGTCAATGTCTCGTTCGATTTTTAGAATATCTACTTCTGTGCTTAAGATTTTTGAAATCTCATATAATTGATCACGAAGCGCAGGTGTTTGCAAAACACGTTGTTTCACTTCCACGCTTTGGACAATATTAGACGCAATGTAATACATCTTCCGCTGCGGCTCTTTGATGCCGTCGTATGCCATGATTACTTCGGGAGGAATATTACGGTTAAGCCGAACATATTCTGCAAACAATGTAGACGCATGACGCACAAGTGCGTCAATCTCGCGCCCAGCCGGGGGATCAACTCGGTTTACAATAATTTCAGCTTCAAGAAAATGAGAGTTGGAAATAAATTTTTTAATATTCGCCTGTGCGATGCCGTCAACTAGAATCTTCATCAAGCCGTTCGGCAATTTTAACATTTGAAGAATCTTTGCTACGGTACCTTCGCGATAAACATCTTCCTCGGTAGGCTCATCAACCGATGAATTTTTTTGTGCAACGAGCAAAATATTCTTGCCTCGTTCCAGGGCTTCGTTGGCAGCCCGAAGCGATGATTCTCTGCCAACAAGCACAGGAAAAATCATATACGGGAATAATACGACATCCCGGAGTGGCAGAACTGGTAAGATACTTGGAATATGATCTAGTGTTTCAATGTGCAGATTAGGATTTGCGGTATCAGTCATAGAATTAGCCATGATTTAGCTATAAAAACAAAAAGAGGGCACATCCGCCTTATACGGACACACCCAGTATTTTCAACAGTTCAATATACCGAGGAATGACAGGAGAGTCAAGGAACGAGAAAACGGCTATATATCATAGACGGCTGGTAGTCGGAGAGAATAAAATATTGCCCTCATGATTTGATCATATAATTAATACGGTTGTCAATATTAAACATATCTTTTCATGATTATGGAGTTGTGCAATCAATATCCTGAATAATGTCTGGCGGAAAAACATATATTTCAAATTCAAAATAATCTACGTTAACTCTTGTTCAGAAAACGAACAAGCGGGGCCGCCTCTTCGCAAACACCTGCGACTTCATCGATGAGCGATTCACCGTAACATCTCGATTCCGGCAATGAAACACCAACAAAGAATTGTTTGAATTTTAGCCATTCGGCCATCGGATGATTCTCATTGTATCCCTTTGGAATCCGTTGAAGTTTTGACCATTCGAACGGGGCAAAACGTTTTTTAAATCGCGGGTTCTCAACTATTGAAAGAAATTCTTTGCCATGCACGACAATTGTTTTCCGTATGTTTTTTAGTTGATTGCTATCTGGCAGATAGATCCCGCCGCCGACAAAAAATTCACCTGGTTCAATTTGAATGTAGTAACCTGAACCAACAAAACCTTTTGGCAATCCTCTTAATACAAAGTGAGCGGCAATATGTGTTTTATATGGTGTCTTGTCCGAGCTGAATCTAATATCGCGATAGATCCGAAAGATAGATCGCTTCGGGTTGAGATCGAACTCTGGAGCAAATCTTGCAAAGTGCGGTTGCAGGCTCACTATAAATGAAAGCATTGGGGTCTTCGCGTTTTGTTCAAACTCTTCTTTATGGTTTTCAAACCACACACGATTGTTGTTACGCTTAAGTTGTTTTAGAAAGTTGATGCATTCTTTTGGAAATCCTTCAAAAGGTGGATAGAGATCGAAATCCATTAATGGAATTTTGGGCACAATGATGATCTCCTATATAATTATTAAATGTGACGTTCTTTTTTCAATTGCCACACTATCAAGTCCACCAAATTTTCTGTTTTCATAATGCTAATTTGTCGCGCTTGTTCTTTAGACGATTATGAGCCTTTTCTTGAGCGATGATTTTACAAATGGACCACCAATATTTTTTTGTCAGAAGCAACTAGCTGTTCTGATCCATAAAAGGTAAGATCAATCGAGTTGATATTCACGTGGGGAAATCGTCGCGTTGCCAAGTCAAGCTCTTGTTTCAGGTCGCCCCCTTTGAATGCAAATAGCGCTGGTGGAATTGGATTTATAAGGCTACCGTTAGTTGGTATTTCGGGTGGGCTCGAATAATTTCGCTTTTTAAGGAAGTTTATCGATAATGCAATTAATTCGTCCAATTGGCATACCGCTCTTGCAATTGCGATATCAAATTTGTGTAAATAGTCAGATTGCATACCAATTTCTTCTGCTCTCCCCCAAACTACATCAACGCTCTTTAACTTCAGCTCGTTGACTATTTGTAATACAGAATTTACTTTTTTCCCTGTTGCATCAAGACAAAGCAGAGAAATATCTGGTTGTAAAATCTTTAATGGTATGCCAGGCAGTCCACCACCGGTTCCAATATCAACAATTCTACTTCCCTCCATCACTTTCAGTTTAAACAATGGGGACACACTATGAAGTATATGATAGTTCCAAACGTTTTCTTCGTCTTTCCTAGAAATCAAGTTGATTTTTTTATTCCACTCGAGAAGTAGTTTTACATATTGATCTAATTGCTCTAATTGCAAATCTGTCGGTGTAAATCCATTTTTAATACAGAGAGTACGAAACCAAGTTTTCTTATCGGGCTGCACTTTTCTTCACTCCAGTTTCTAATATTTGTTCCACGTGAAAAACAAAAAGTCAGATTAATTTCTAAGGTACACCATCAATACCGAGATATCTGCAGGTGTAACACCACTAATTCTTGATGCTTGCCCAATGGAAACAGGTTGAACCTTCACGAGCTTTTCTCTGCCCTCTGTCGACAATGATTTTACTTTGTTGTAATTTATTTCTTGCGGAATTTGAAGAGAGTCGAACCGATTAAACTTTTCAACTTCTTCTTTCTGTCGTACGATATATCCGTCGTACTTTAATTCTATTTCAATTTGTTCAACCACTTCGTTGAACAATCGGTCATCACATGAAGAACGTAATTGTGAAAAGAAAGTTGTAGATGCAATCGGTTCACATTTCGCAAAGTCTATAAAATGAACATTTGTTCGTTTTAATAGTTTCGCTAATTTTTCATTTTCTTGAATAGAACCAGCGTTTGCTAATACGAGCAATGGATTTGCATCCTTTGGTGTCATAGAAAATTGATGAGAAAAGAAAATACCTTCGTTTATTAATTTTTCCTTCTTTCGTAGACGCGCAGCTACTTCATCTGGAATCAATCCCAATCTGTGCCCGTATTCCATCAGTCGGCGATCAGCGTTGTCTTGACGAAGTATAAGGCGGTGCTCAGCACGTGAAGTAAACATCCTATAGGGTTCTTCAATATCTCTATTTACTAAATCATCAATTAAAACTCCGATATACGATTCAGATCTTTTAAGAATTATTGGATCTTCATTTCGAATGTACTTTCCTGCATTAACCCCAGCTAACAATCCTTGAGCAGCTGCTTCTTCGTATCCGGATGTTCCATTGATTTGTCCAGCAAAGAACATTCCACTAACCAGTTTTGTTTCTAAAGAAAGTTTAAGTTGATGTGGTGGAAAATAATCATATTCTACAGCATAACCAGGACGCAACATTTTGACATTATGTAATCCAGGGATAGTCTGTAATCCCTCAAGTTGAGTGTCTGTGGGAAGGCTCGTCGAATATCCGTTCACGTACATAACGTTTGTATTATAACCCTCAGGTTCAAGAAAGATGTGATGACGGTCTTTGTCTGCAAAACGATTAATCTTATCTTCAATAGAAGGACAATAACGGGGACCCACACCCTTAATTCTGCCTGTAAAAAGCGGCGACCTGTCAAACCCTTTACGAAGAACTTTGTGCGTGTCAATATTGGTATATGTTAAAAACATTGGAATAAGTCGATTTGTGATTTTTAAATTTTGGAACGAAAATGGTTGTGGGTTAAAATCACTTGGCTGTTCTTCGATATTAGAAAAATCAACACTGTCCTTATCAATCCGGGGGGGGGTTCCCGTTTTAAGCCGTCCATGTACAAAGCCTCGTCTTTTTAAATTATCTGTCAAGTTTTCGGAAGAACTTTCAGCATACCTTCCACCTATAACGCTTTGTGTCCCCGTGTGCATAAGTCCTCTCAGGAACGTACCGGCACACAGAATAAATACTTTACATTTTATAGTTGTTCCATCTTTAAGAATAACTCCTTTAATAATCGAACCTTGCTGTGCCTTTTGTTCTTCGACATCAATATCCCTTATTATTCCTTCTTTCGTTTGAATGCCCGTTTGTTTTTCAATGCAATGCTGAGCTTCTTGTGAGTACCATTCACGATCGTTTTGGGAGCGGGGCGACCATACTGCTGGACCTTTCGAGAGATTAAGCATGCGAAAATGAATTCCTGTTTCATCGGCGATTTTTGCCATTTCTCCGCCAAGAGCATCAATTTCTCGAACAAGATGTCCTTTAGCTGTTCCTCCAATTGCCGGATTGCAAGACATCCTGCCTATGGCGCCCTTGTCCATAGTCACCATTAATACATGAAAACCCATTCGTGCGGCTGCTAGGGTTGCCTCTATTCCAGCATGCCCGCCGCCTGCTACGATAACATCATAAATTGTATGTTTTAAATCAGACAAACTAATTGATCCATTTCTGTTTCACGTGAAACCGATATCTATTTTCCAATACAGAATTTCGAAAAAATGTTATTTAATATATCTTCTGTTGTCACAAGGCCAACAATTTCTCCAATTGAGTCTATGGCGGCCCGTAAGTCGACAGCTATAAATTCTTCACTTTTTCCACTTTTTAGAGATTTTAATGCATATTTTAAACTTTGTTTTGCTTTTACCAAGGCAGAATAATGTCTTACATTCGTAATAATTACAGACACACTGCTTTCTGCCTGTGTTTGATCAAGAACCTTTTTAAATAATGTGGTTTTGAGTTTTTCAACACCTTCGTCATTCATAGCCGACGTCTCAACTATAAGTACTTTCTCCGAGTTGTATTCAAATGGCATTTTATTAACCTGAAGATCAACTTTATTGTTGGCGATAACAAGTTCTTTATGCTTTTCTTTTTTAATCTTTTCAAGAAAAATCATTTCGCTGGATGTTATTGGTTTTGTGCAATCATGTATAAAAACAATAATATCTGATCCTTTAATTACTTTCCATGTTCTATGTACACCTTCTTTTTCGACTATATCTTCCGTTTCCCGAAGTCCAGCTGTATCAATCATCCTAAACAGGACACCAGCAATTGTCATCTTTTCTTCGATAAAGTCCCTTGTTGTGCCCGGCACATCTGTTACAATTGCTCGATCTTCTTTTAGCATTGCATTTAGTATGCTTGATTTACCGGCGTTTGGGAGACCAACCAAAGCAACACGCACTCCTTCGCGAAATACTTTGCCATAACTATAGGTTTTTATAAGCTGATTTAATTCTAGTATTGTAATATTGAATAACTTCTCTACCTTTTTTTTATCAACAAGCGCAATTCCTTCTTCGGTAAAGTCTAATTCTAATTCCAAAATCCCTAGAGACTGCATTAATTGTTCCCGCACTACAAAAATTTGTTTTGAAAGGGCTCCGTCTAATTGATCTAATGATGTCTGCCGTGCCTTATCTGATTGAGCTTGAATAAGGTCGGCGACTGCTTCTGCTTGAGAAAGATCTATTTTACCATTAAGGAATGCCCGTTGTGTAAACTCACCTGGTTCTGCTGGGCGGACGCCTGTTTCTAAAATACATTCCAACACCCGACGAGTCACAAGAATTCCGCCATGACAGCTGATCTCAACCGTATCTTCTCCAGTGAACGATTTTGGTGCACGAAAGATGGTGCATACAACCTCGTCAACGGTTTTATTTTTATCATTAACGATATGTCCAAAATGTACGGTGTGACTTTTTACTGTTGTAAGATTTTTTTTTCCATGAAATCGGCCAGCAACCTTATAAATTGCAGAATCACCGCTGACACGTATAACTGAAAGCGCCCCCTCACCTATTGGTGTTGCAATTGCGGCAATAGTATTTCCTGTTTTATTACTCACATTCTTTTTTCTCCATAAAGGAATGTACGAAAAGCCATGTCCTTTCACAACGCAATAAAACAAAACGTCCCGTCAAGTACTATTGACGGGACGTTTGTTACAATTTGTATTCTCGCTAAATTTATTTTTTTAACCGTGGAAGGTCTTTTGCATATTTGAATATTCCGCCGCGGGTTTTCTTTTTCTGTTCAACTTTTCGAAGCGGTTCATCGTCATCTTGCTTGTTGATGAGCACTTGCTGGCCTATCGCAAGCACGTTGAATACAGCATAATATAAATTTAACCCGGACGGAAAACCATTGAACAAGAAAGTCATCATAATTGGCATCATCCATACCATGGTTTTTTGGCGCGGATCTTTAATGGTCATTTTTTGTTGGATGAACATTGTAGCACCCATAATCAAGGCGATACCGCTGATGTCTTGAATGCCGATAAGCGGTAATTTAAACGGCAAGTGATAAATGATATCTGGAATTGAAAGATCTTTTATCCACCCAACAAAGCTTGCTTGTCGCAATTCGATCGCTCCGCGAAATACTGCATAGAGCGCGTACATAATTGGCATTTGCAATAATAGCGGTAAACATCCACCAGCTGGATTGACACCATATTCTTTATATAAATTCATTATTGATTGATTCATTTTTTGCGGATCATCTTTATATTTTGTCCTCAACTCATCCATCATCGGCTGAAGCTTTTGCATTTTCTTCATAGACTTCATTTGACTCTTAGACAGCGGATGCATAGCTAGCTTGATGAGAACAGAAAAAATAATAATAACTAATCCCCAGTTAGGCACAACATAATGAATCGCTGTGAATATAGGCAACATAATATATTCGGATATAGGGCGAATTAACCAGGCCCACCCTAAGCTCATTATGTTTTCAAGTCCCTTATTGTATGACTTCAGCACACCGTGTTGAAGGGGTCCCAGAAACACTTTAAATGTGCTTTGCTCGCTTACACTGCCTTTGTAAGGCATCTTTAAGGAAATTCCATATGTTTCCTTTACGCCGTTATCTGGCATTGCAGACCGTGTTCCTTCGATGTACGCACCTTCGCTTACGTTTCCCATAGGGATAATTGAGATAGCAAAGTATTTATTGCGTGCAGCTACCCAATCTACGGTACCAGAGAATTCTTTTTGAACTTTTTGATCAACCTTAGCAGCATCGATTTCGGTGAGTTCGTTTCCCGTATATGCATATGCTGCTGCAAAACCAGATTCGTCAACGCTGTTTTGTTCTGCATAACGTATGCCATGTTCCCATGCAACTTCATACTGATAGTTGGCGATTACGGAACCTAGATCAAGTAGCTGTATTTCTGTTTCGAAACCATACTCTTCATTACGGAATTTCATTTTCTTGACCAGCCGTCCACCATTAGAGGCGGGAAGAGTAAAAATTATTTCAAATTCAAAGTTTCCTTCAATCTTAATATTATTACTTGATGCCTGTACGTCAAAATAGAGATCCTTTGTATTGATAACTCGGCCATCGGTTGTAGTTAGGAGAACGGTGAAATCTCCGTTTTGTGTGTAGTCAACAAGTTGAACTGGATGTTTGTCCCATGTGTTAAATTTTTTCAACTCCCATTTCCGAAGCGTTCCTCCTTTTGTTGAAATCTCCGCCAAATAGAAATCTGTTTCAACGGAAATTATTTTTTCCGTGCCTTTCGCACGATCAGAGAAGAATTTTCCGTATGGATTGACTTCTTGTTTTTCTTTCGGTTCCGGCGGTTTCTGCCAGTTAGCCTTAACGGTGTCCTTCGTTTGTCCGGATTTTGCAATCTGCTCCAACGGCTTCGGCTTCGGCACCGGCGCGTTAAGCCACATCCACGCAACAAGCACAATGAAAATCAAAACAAAACCAATTGTTGATTGTCGATCCATAATAGTTATTACCTCAAATCTACTTGTGAAAAATTAAGGAACTGGGTCGTATCCGCTAAAGGTGCTAAAAGGATGACATTTTGCAATCCTTTTGACGGTAAGCCAAAATCCACTTATGACGCCATGTGTTTCAATTGCCTCAAGTGAATAGTCCGAACAAGATGGATAAAAACGACAGTGATTAAACGGGAGGAGCGTTGAAACAAAGTGTTGATATAGCCGAATCAGCAGAATAAGCACATGCTTCATATCTTTACCTTGATCAAACTGTGTTAATTGTTGAAGAGAGATCTGTCAGTGCTTGATTTATAGACACAAATCGAACCTTTTTCCGCGGGATTCTTGTGCCGCCGTTATATAAAAACACAATTTCCAGCAACATTCCAGTATCGATCCGACCGCAGAAATCTTCCCTCCTCGCTCGAAAAGCCTCTTTCATTAATCGCTTTAATAGATTGCGCTGGGTGGCTTTTCGTATTTCTCTTGTTACTGCAAAACCAACATGCAATCCCATTTGCTTTGAAGGGGACGAATAAACGAAAGCTTTTATTGGTTTCCTTTCATACTTTTTACCATGAGTGATCACTCTTGTAAAGGATCCAAACCCGCTAAGGGTTTTTATTGATGGTTGCAAAAGAGGCAAGAGCGCCTCGGCTTTCTGGCGGGCTTTTTCTGTTATTTTTCGCTACTGACGGAGAGTTTTTTTCTGCCCGCAGCACGTCGCCGGTTAATGACTTTTCGCCCATTTTTTGTTGACATTCGCGTGCGAAATCCATGTGTGTTTTTTCGTTTTCGTTTATGCGGCTGATACGTTCTCTTCATTTTAATATACTCTTTATTGTGTGTCGGATTATTTTATTTTATTAACTTACGAAATAAAACGTGTACAAACAAGAAAACAAATTAACCGAATTTTTAATCGCTCTGAGATAAAAAAAATACATATTGTAAAAATTCCTCTTGCATGCTTCCACCATTGGTGCTATAATTAAGTCCGTTTGTTAAGCTAAATACTGCTGTTGATAACTTGTGGGAAATCCGCCACAGGTGATTTTTAATGCACGTGTTTGCCAACAACACGCCGTTATGGTGCTTTATTTGTGTCCCTTTTTTGTTGTACATACAGCTTGTGTATATGAATGTGAATAAGTTGTTTGTTTTATAGATGGAGTGTACTATGTTGTTTCCTGCTCAAACCGATCAAATTCCTGACGACCAACTCCTTATAAGCCAAACATGGGAGCGTTGTTTGTCGATTATTAAAGATCAGATTTCTTCGTTAAGTTATAAAACATGGTTCCAGCCCATTGTGCCAATTCGTCTAAGCGAAAAAGAATTAACCGTTCAAGTTCCTAGTCAATTTTTTTATGATTGGTTAGAAGAACATTATAACACACTGATACGAAACACTGTTATAAATGTTCTTGGGGAATCCGGAAAACTATATTATTTTGTTGCCTCTGATGAACCTACCTCAACCCATCAAGCACAACCCGAACACGAAACGGTTATCCCAACAACTGATTCAACGCGCATACCTTTTGCACCGCATGTACCTTTCCGAGCAGAAAATTTACAATCTATCCGGAATAATTTAAATCCACGTTATTTGTTTGACAACTTCATTAAGGGTGATTGTAATCAGCTTGCACGAGCTGCGGCGATGGCTGTTGCAAACAATCCTGGTGGCACGTCGTTTAACCCTCTTGTTTTTTATGGAGGCACCGGATTAGGAAAAACACATTTGATGCATGCGCTTGGTAACCTTGCGGCAGTTAACGGAAAAGCAAAACGAATTGCATATATATCGAGCGAAAAATTCACAGTCGATTTTATCGAATCCGTGCAAGAAGATAAGGTTACTGAGTTCTCTTCGTTTTATAGAAGCATGGATTTATTGATTGTTGACGATATTCAGTTTTTTGCGGGGAAAGAAAAAACTCAGGACAATTTTTTTCACACTTTCAACGCGCTCTACCAGCTCGGCAAACAAATAGTTCTTTCCTCTGATGTTCCGCCAAAAGAGTTGCAGGGATTAGACGAGCGTTTAATTTCCCGTTTTCAATGTGGTTTAACAGCAGACGTTCAACCACCCGACCTTGAAACACGCATTGCTATTCTTCAAAAGAAAAGCGAAGAGAATGCTTTAGAATTACCGCCAAGCGTTATTGATTTTATAGCTGCAAATGTCACAAAAAACATTCGTGAACTTGAAGGATGCCTTATTAGCATCCTTGCACGAGCATCTTTGGAAAACCGTGAAATCGGCATAGATCTTGCAAAAGATGTATTGCGTGTTGTTGTTAATGATATTCGCACACCTTTAACTATTGAACAGATACAAAAGATTGTTTGCGAATATTTTGATATTCCTGTCGATCTTATCCGTGCTAAAACACGAAAGCAAGAAGTTGTGGTCGCTAGACAAATTGCAATGTATATTGCAAAAGAAATGACAAATTCCTCTCTTAAAACTATCGGTATTCATTTTGGTGGACGAGATCATAGCACTGTTATTCACGCATGCCAAGCCGTGGAGGAGTTCTTAAAAACCAATAATAAACACAAACAACATATTGATCAAATACGAAGAACTATTGAGCTTAATAAATAATTTTTCGTTCTCTGTTGATAATTTGTTTATTGTTGTTGTTTCTGTGTTAATAAAAAATTAGAATCCTAAATTTTTAATTCTTTTCAAAAAAATTGTTAATAAAGCACTTTCTTTAAACACTATATAAACAATACTTTTTCGTGTTATTAGTAGGTTATATCTTTGTTTTAGCAGTTTTTATTATTTATAAACAGAATTCACATCATTATTATTATTACTATTATTATTTTCTTTAATATATATTATTAATAGACGTCCAGTTTATTGTGTATTACTTAAAGATTGAGTAAATTTGTACAAACTAGAAAATAAAGTAAAATAGGAGTTTTCGTAATGAAATTCACAGTTGAAAGCAGTGAACTCCAAAAAGCGTTAATGAAAATCAGTGGTGTTGTTCCATCTAAATCGACACTTCCAATATTAGAGAATATTCTTTTCTCTCTCTCAACAAACTCATTAAAACTTGTTGCTACAGATTTGGAAATATCCATGTCTGCAACATTAGATGTAAAGGGAAGCGAAGATGGATCAATAGCCGTGCCTGCAAAAAGAGTTATGGATACTTTAAGAGCATTGCCAGAAACGCAACTTATGTTTCATGCAGACACGACTACAAATAAAATCCGGATGATTACAGATAATGGAGAGTATAATCTCATTGGTGAAGTTAGCCAGGATTATCCTGCTGTTCCAGAGTTTAAAGGTGAAAGTGAAATTATTTTTGAAGGGTCTTTAATAGGGTCAATGATTTCAAAAACTATATTTTCAGTCAGCACAGATGAGTTGCGTCCATCAATGACCGGTTTACTACTCCAATTCAAAGACAATGAGATGTGTGCTGTAGCGACTGACGGCCACCGTCTGGTTCGTGTTATATATTCAAACATCAAACAAGCAAAACCGCACAAAGATATTATTGTCCCAGCGAAAGCTCTTGTTTTAGTATCAAAAGCAATTGAAAGCGGTTCCAATACGCTTTCTGTAAACACAACACACATTAAATTTTCATTTAAAAACTTTACTCTCACATCGCGGTTAATAGAAGAAAGTTATCCTAATTATGAAAGTGTAATACCGCTTGATAACGATAAAAAATTGTCTGTGAATAGAAACATGTTGTTGGCATCGGTACGAAGAGTCTCTCTTTACTCGAGCAACACAACACACCAAGTACGATTTTCCATGAAAAAGAACGAAATAAAAATTACTGCGGAAGATATTGATTTTGGTGGTGAAGCGCGCGAGCATATCACATGTGTGTACAGCGCAGATGATTTAGAAATTGGTTTTAATGCGACATATCTTGTCGATATTCTTTCACATATTGATTCCGATGAAGTTGTGTTTAGTTTCAGCAGTTCTGTAAAGGCGGCAATTATAACGCCAGCAGCTATAAAAGAAAATGAAGATGTCTTGATGTTGGTTATGCCCATGCGTCTCAATGTCTAACAAGACATCAAAAGATGTTGGTGTTATCGTTGATAGCCCCATTCTGAAGAGGAACTGGGGCTATCGTGTTGTAAGCAAGGTAGCATTGGATTGAAATTACAGCGGCTCGTACTAGAAACATTTCGTAACCATGAACAAACCATTGTTGATTGTTCCTCGGGTGTGAATCTTTTTTTAGGGGACAATGGTGAGGGGAAGACAAATATACTCGAAGGTATTTCATATCTTTGCCTCTCAAAAAGTTTTTATGCGGCAAACGATACAATTGTCATGAATGTTCAGAAAAACGGATTTGTTGTAACAGGAGATTTTCTTTCTGACGCCAATATATTTTATGAAACACGGGTAGTGTTTGACAAACTACAAAATCAAAAAACAATTACTGTGAATAAAGCAAAAGTTGATAAAGCGTCATCTCTCCTCGGTCAGTTTCCCATGGTAATTCTTTCACCAGAGCAGAGTTCTATTACATTTGGTTCTCCGTCGGACCGAAGACGATTTGTAGATTTTGTTATCTCTCAGTCGAGCAGAACATATTTAGAATATCTTATAGAATATAAGCGAATATTAAAGCAGCGAAACAAAATTTTGTCGGACATGATTTTTTCGCATAAAGAAAACAATACCGCAATTGAGCCATGGAATGAAATTCTTGTTCGTGTTGGCACTGCGCTTGTAGAGAAACGCATTGAGTTTATTGAAGATTTTCAAACTATCGTTATTGATTCGTACGCAACCGTTGCTGGAATAGCAGAACGCCCAGAGATTTCTTATGTGCCGTCGTTTAAATGTGCTGCTGGTAAAGAGGCAATAGAAACGACTTTTCATCAAGCGCTTAAAGATCGCGATCAAGAGGAACGCCGCATCGGGCATTCGCTTGTTGGACCTCATCGTGATGAATTTATTTTTAAGATTAACAAGCTTGATACACGGAATTTTGCATCACAAGGACAGCATAAAACTTTTTTAATTGCGATCAAACTGGCAGAGTTTTTTTACTTGAAGGAGCGATGCAACGAGATACCCATTTTATTGCTTGACGATGTTCTTAGCGAGATGGATGGACGTCGGTCTCAAAGATTGTTAGAAACGATAGCAGAGCTTGGGCAGGTCTTTATTACATCGACCGATGAAAGAGCACTCAATTGGATACCGATAGTTTCATCAAATCCGCGAAAGTTTTTTGTAAGACAAGGTACTATTAATCGTGTCGAAGACGCTGCGTACATCCGTTAGGCATATCGGCTCTGCATTAGACGAACTCGTAAGGGGTTTAGGAATTCAAAAGAAGCTTCAAGAGTACGATGCCGTTGTCTTTTGGGAAAGTGTGGTTGGAGAGCGCATTGCACAAATGACAACAGCGACACGTATTCTGCAAGGCGTCCTGTTCGTGCATGTTAAAACAAGCACATGGAGAAATGAACTCACACTTAGAAAAAAGGAAATTATAGATAAACTTAACATTGTAATTGGAACCAATGTAGTGAAAGATATAAAGTTTCAATAAATGGACAAAATCAAAACGGAAGTAACGTGAAAGAAGAAAAGAATAATAAAGAAACAAAAAGCAACGGTTCAAGCGACTACAACGCAAACGATATCACAGTCCTCAAAGGGTTAGAGGCGGTGCGCCGACGTCCTGCAATGTACATTGGTGATGTCAGTGCTCGAGGATTACATCATTTAGTGATCGAAGTTGTTGATAACTCTATCGACGAAGCGCTCGCAGGATATTGCAAAAACATTATTACAACAATTAACGCCAATGGGTCTGTTACCGTTGAAGATGATGGCCGCGGAATTCCAACAGATATACATCCCGAAGAAAAACGTTCGGCGCTTGAAGTCGTTATGACTATGCTTCATGCAGGCGGTAAATTTGACAAACATACTTATAAAGTTTCCGGTGGATTACACGGTGTAGGTGTTTCCGTGGTGAATGCGCTGAGTGAATGGCTGGAGGTGGAAGTACGCCGCGATGGAAAAGTGTTTTATCAAAAATATAAAAAAGGTGATCCGGTTGCTCCCGTAAAAGTAATAGGAAAAGCAGATAAAAATAAGACCGGCACAAAAGTTACCTTCATGCCT
>Ga0182017_10000512_pt1 | contig 30626 bp, 24 predicted proteins | sample 712E3DmetaG_FD_120492 | JGI IMG/M metagenome (GOLD analysis project Ga0182017, IMG submission 120492) | Permafrost microbial communities from Stordalen Mire, Sweden - 712E3D metaG | ecosystem: Environmental > Terrestrial > Soil > Wetlands > Permafrost | place: Sweden: Stordalen | collected... | reverse complement strand
TGACAGGCAAAAATTTCCTGAAAAATCTCACAACAGGATTCTTTTGAGGATCAACCTCGATATCCCCGCTGAATAACATCTTAATCCCGGTTATAACAAGGAAACCTCCAAAGATGTAGATTATCCAGTGGAATCTGACAATAAGAGCGACCCCCATAAAAATGAATATGCCTCTCATTATCAAGGCGCCAATTATTCCCCAGAAAAGTACTTTATGCTGATATTTCTCATCAACCTTAAAAAATGAGAATATCAGAATGAATATGAAAATATTGTCGACACTAAGGGAATATTCGATCACATAACCGGTAAGAAACTCCAGGGCTTTTGTTCTGCCCATGTCTAAGTAAATCAGGATATTGAAAACAACAGCAAGAGTTATCCATACTACCGTCCAGATGACCGCCTCTTTAACCGGGATTTTATGCGTTTTTTTATGAAAAACACCCAGATCAAGTATCAGCATTGTAATTACAAAGACATTGAATCCGATCCAGAAAACAAGATGATCTCCCATCTAAATAGATTAATAAGGAAATTTGATGTCAGAAATAATTTGGTCAAAGATAATTTTGATTTCATTCAAAACAGCAACCTGACCGGAATCATTTCTGAAACTTTTTTAACTTTACCCTCCAAATTAATTTACTTCACTTCGATATGTCAAAAAACATCAACAGGAAAGAGTTCCTGGTCAAAACACTGACAGGTATTGCCGCTATGGGACTTATCCCTGAACTTATTAACGGAGAAAATCAGGATGTTTCACACCAGAGGAAACTTGGAAACACAGGCATCTTAGTAAGTCCGCTGTGCTACGGAGCAACCAGGACTAATGACGAATCACTTATCAAATATGCTCTCGAAAAGGGAATGAGTTTTATAGATACCGGTCGTGCATATGGAAACGGTAACAATGAGAAACTTGTTGGCCGTGCGGTTGCGGGAATTAGGAAAAGTGTGGCTATACAATCGAAAATTGAGCTGGGATTATCAGAGCTGCCTTCAAAAGGGAAAGGTAAAAAAGGAGCTGAAGAGATAAGAACTGTTCTGTCTTCCAGGCTTGAAGCAAGTCTGAAAGCTATTAATTCCGAGTATTTTGATGTGATGCTTTATCACGATGCCCTGGATGAGAATCTCCTTTTTCATAATGAGACAATGAAGTTCTTCGATGAGATGAAAAAATCCGGAAAGATCAGAGCACATGGATTCTCTACACATAATGACAGGATGAACTTACTTTCGAGAAATAACATTGAAGGATTTTATGATGTAATAATGGTTCCTTTTAACCATAAAGGTTCATTTACTCACTCAATAACAGGAGAATACGCTAAGTGGGACCAGGAAAAACTTATCTCACTCCTCACAGCAGCCTGGGAAAAAGGGAAAGGCGTTATCGCGATGAAGACATGTTCAGGAGGACCATATTCTTCTTCACCTGATAAAAAACCTGATTTCATGGAAGCTGTAAGGTGGGTACTGCAGCATAATTTCATAAGCGCAGCAGCGGTTGCAATGGCTAACTTTGAACAGATAAATGAGCATCTTCCATTGCTGAAGATCTGATTTTTTCTATGAAAGATAGCTCCCGTAAGGCTGCCGGATAGCTTCAATCATTGCTAAAAAGTTTTCAATTGGCGTATCGAGCTGGATATTGTGCGTAGGACTAAGTATTAAACCACCATCCCGTCCTATTGTCCTTATCCTTTCAGCCACCTCTTTTCTGACGGTTTTAGGATTGGTAAATGGAAGAGTATTCTGCTCATCAATTGTCCCCCATAAACACAATTTGTCCCCAAATTTTTTCTTAATCTCTACCGGATCCATACTTCGCGGCTGAATCGGATTAAGTATATCTATTCCGATCTCAATAAGTTCAGGGATAATCGGGATTATATAACCATCTGAGTGATAGGCAATTTTCACTTCAGGATTTATCTTCTTGAGTGAAGCGATGAATGTCGCCATCTTCTCCTTAAAGTACTTTCTCCAGATATCGGGTGAAATAAGCATCCTGTTCTGTGAACCAACATCATCACCAATCCAGATCATATCCACTCCCATATTGACCAACTTTTCTGCCACTGCAAAATGATAGGTCCATGCAATATCAAAAAGAGCATTTACAATATCAGGATTAACAATGAAATCGATGAACATCTGTTCAAATCCTCTTAATGCCCATGCCGTTTCGTACATTGTTGTAACCGCAACACCAACGATCCAGTATTCATCTTTGTACTTCTTTATAAGGTGATCTACACCGGTATATAATTCAGGTTTGAAAGGATCTGGCGGTTTATATGATGATATTTTAGATTCATCCGCCAAAGGGTGGCCTACAAGTTCAGTGTAGATGCCTTTCCCGAAGGGTGTATTATATTCAGTCGCTTTTCTGAGAACTCCCCACTTGTCATTAAATTCTTCTCCCGGAGTATAAATGATCTTCGTCTCATCTGTCCATCCTACCCATGAAAGAAGCATATCCTGATCCGTGAGAAATTCAAGGTCAAGATTGATTACACCCTCCGGTTCAGGTTTATAAGTGTATTTTTTACATTTAATATAATATTCCCTTAAACGCCGGTTGAATTCGGGGGTAAAACAGACCTGCATTGGACACCTGTCGGGGATTTCATGGTTCAGCGAAGCGATGACCCGCTCCCGATGGGTTAGTGGCATATTTCACTGATAATTAAATCTTTAAATCTTATTTTACTGATACAAAACATTTAACCGGTACGGAATATTTGTTGTCAATGTCGGGTATACTGTCACTGTTAGTGTCTTTCATCTGCATCAGGAATTCAATCAGTGCCAGCCACTCCTTTCCTTCCTGGACTCCGCTTTTTTTACTATCCATGTCGATAACTGCCATTTTCATATCAGTTACTTTCCTGCCTTCAGCATCTTTGGGAACGACATTTATAAGACCAAAGCTCTTCTTTTTAATAATGCCAATGAATTCAAGCATATAAGAATCGGCCGTTATGGAATAAAGTGTCTTATTTTTCCTGGAAAAATCGACATTCACTTTTGTCCCGTCTTTTTTCACAATTTCAATTTTCCTGATTTTTTTAAAGAAGCCTTTATCAGGGTTATATTCTACTCTTATTCCAGAATAATAAATATAATTTTCAGGTGCTGATTTATAAGCAACCTGCAGTATTTCAAGAATATTTTTCAACTCTTTTCCCGTAACATACAATCTTGAAAGAGCATAGCCGGGTACATCATCGCTGCCAGAACCCAGCGGCATAACCCTGAAGATATCAGGGGCACAGATTTTTCCAGGAAGTATCTTTTCAAAGATCATACCAACCGCAACCATGCTCAGATCAGTTCCCAGCGGATTATGCTTATTTACATAATATTGTATCGCATCTGCCACAAGAGGGCCAAGGTTACTGCCTTCAAAATCCCCATTTTCTTCACACTCAAGCTTAAACCCTGATTCCGCAACGGGTTTATCATAGACCATTCCAAGAGGTTTAAGTACATCTTCAGAAACGAGCTCTTTCTGATGTTCTACCAGATCATTTATTACCCGGTCACCCATTATCCTGTCGTCAACAGGGAGAAGTTTATATTCGTCAACTTTTAAGGTGGTGCCGTTCCATGACAGGGAGAGCCTGCCGACAAATCTACTATAATCTCCGGCCTGGACAATCGGAATACCTTTTACCATAATTGGCTTATCCAGTTGCGTATGAGTGTGTCCTCCAACGATCAGGTTGATACCCTTGACATTTTCAGCAAGTTCCACGTCTTCACCATCCCACTCTCCTTTTTTATCCTTAGTAACTCCGGAATGTGAAAGACATACAATTATATCACATTTTTTATCTTTGAGTTCCTTAACCATTCTCCTTGCAAAAGCAGTCTGCTTACTGAATTTCACAGGAACTGATTTTGGAGCATCTTTTGCTGCATTTATCCCAATTAAGGAGAAGAAACCTACTTTGAGTCCATTGATATCAATAACCGTATTTCTGCTGAGAACATTATTCCTGAATAGGTCTTCGAGTTGATCATCTCCGGTATTCTTTTTATCAAAAACAGAATTACCGATAAGAATTTTAGGTATTTCACCCTGATTCAGCGCTGATCTTATTATTGAAGCAAGCTTGTCAGGGCCAAAATCAAACTCATGGTTTCCCAGGCAGCCAACGTCATATCCCATTTTTTTCATAAGATGAAGCTCGATACCTGTCTTTACTTCAAGCGCCTGAAACAGAGTTCCCATAAGAAAATCACCTGCATCCACCACAATTGTATTTGAAGGTGATTTTTCTTTCTCCTCCCTTATTAAAGCTGCTATTCTGGCAAATCCTCCGACTGTTTTGTCATCATTAATACTTAATGGAGTGTAGCTTGATTCCGGACCATAACCTGTCAGCCTGGAATGCATATCGTTGGTATGCAGAATTATAAGCTTCTTTTCAGTCTGGGAAAATATCGGACTAAAAAAAAGAGAATAAAAAACTATTATGAAAACTCTTCTCATGGACTCCCTTTTCCAGAGATAAAATTAGTAATAATTGTCAATAATTATTGCGAAAAAGTGCCTGAAAAGTATGTAATGCATCTGCAACAACAAATGTACTTCCACCAATAAATATCATATCATTCTTACCCGCATTTTTTCTTGCGGCCTGAACGGCAATCGCGACATTATCGAATGAATCGCCTGTTAATCCAAAACGTGATGCATCAGTTTTAAGGATGTTTTCATCCAGTGCCCGGGGAACTGAAGCCTTCGTGAAATAATAAGTTGCATCTTGCGGAAACAGTGGGAGTACTCCGCTCAGATCCTTATCATTTACAAAACCAATTATCATATGAAGTTTTGCTTTCTGTATTCTTTTTATCTGCTCCAGTACATATTCCAAACCTTCCCTGTTATGCCCTGTATCACATATAATTAATGGTTCCTTTCCAAGAATCTGCCATCTTCCCTGAAGATCGGTATTTATAATAGTCTTCCTGATCCCCTCGGTAAAATTATCGGGTGAAATATCGAAAAATCTTCTTAGGATATCGGTTGCACAAGCGACAACCGGAAGGTTATTTATCTGATAATCACCACCAAGTGGTGTTTCACCGCAGATTTTGTAAGTCGTATGTTTCAGTGAAAGACAAAAAAGCCGTGTTGATGACTCAAGATTCAGGTTTTCAAGTTTACATTCATATGAATCTTCTGCAAAAAGCAATTCAGAAGAGGTCTCAGCAGCCTTCTCTGAGAATACACTTTTTGTCGAGTCAAGCTTCTCACCGATAACAACCGGAATATTTTTCTTAATGATCCCTGCTTTCTCTCCAGCAATTTTTTCAAGGGTATTTCCAAGAAGATCCATATGATCATGTCCGATGTTTGTAATTACCGATAATAAGGGAGAAATAATATTTGTAGAATCGAGTCTCCCCCCAAGACCTACCTCAATTACAGCAATTTCAACTTCCTCTTTTGCAAAATGATCGAACGCCATAGCTACCGACATTTCAAAAAATGAAGCCTCCACTGAAATTAATACCTCTTTGTTTTTTTCCACGAATGAAACCACCTTTTTTTTGGGTATCATCTGCCCGTTTATTTTGATCCTTTCCCTGAAATCTTTAAGATGAGGCGAAGTATAAAGACCCGTTTTATAACCGGCTTCCTGCAAAACAGACGCAATCATATGTGAGACAGAACCTTTGCCGTTTGTTCCTGCCACATGAACTGATCTGAACTTCCTGTGAGGATGATTAAAATATTCATCCAGTTTCATTGCATTACCTAGGTCAGCTTTATATGCTGCCTTACCAATACGATGATAGACAGGTAGTTGGGTGTATAAAAATTCGATGGTTTCTTTATATGTCATGGTTTATTCAGGGTGTGAGGTGTGAGGTCTCTCCATTCTCACGTTTACTTCAACTCTTGCAACCTTTCAACTTCTCAACTTTTCAACTTTTCAACTTTTTTCATTCCACTTGTTCTTCCTTATCTTCTCAGGTTCAAACCTGGAAGGTATTTTTTCAGAGATCTTAACCGGTACACCAATAGAAATTATTGAGACCGGATGTATATGTTCCGGTAGTCCGAATATCTTTTTAATTGCACTCTTTCTTTCACTTCTTGGTTCAACTCCCAGCCAGACTGCTCCAAATCCAAGGGCATGAGCTGCCAGAAGGATATTCTGCGTTGCAGCCGAGCAATCAATAACATAGTATCCGGGACCGTTTTGCAACTTTTCATCACCGCAGACAATAATAGCATGACTGGCTTCTGAAAGCATAGATGAATATGGATGAACCTTCATAATAGAATTCATAATTTCCTTCTCATCAACAATGATAAAATGCCATGGACGCCTGTTATTTGCCGATGGAGCATACATGCCGGCTTTTATCATCGACCTGATTGTCTCCTCATCTATTTTCTCACCTGTATATTTCCTTATGCTGCGCCTTGATAACAATCCTTCGAAAAGTTCCATTTTGTTCAGTTTTGATGCAAAATAACATACTTTAAAATTATATAACTTAATTCATACATATAATTTCATTGATTTTCAAGCGATTTTGAATATCTTATTCATGCTAACCAATAGTCCTTTAAAATTATATAAAAATATATCTTTAATTTTGGTTAATTTTAGATCCGATGAAAAGTAACGATGTTTGTAGCGTAGTGAACTGATTATAAATTACTTAATGATGAAAAAGAAACATAATAAAAAACTATTTATAATAGATACCAACGTTTTGCTTCACGATTATAAATGCATTTACAATTTTGAAGAAAATGATGTTATCATTCCTATTGTTGTCCTTGAGGAACTTGACAAGTTCAAAAGAGGGAATGACCTTATAAATTTTCATGCGCGTGAATTCACAAGGGAACTTGACAAATTATCTGGTGATATGCTTTTGACAGCGAACATCCCTCTGGGTGAAAACCTTGGAAATCTTCACATTGAAACAGGAAGGGAATTCTCAGAGAAAGTTAACCAGTCCTTTCCGGAGAAAAGTCCCGACCACAGGATACTTGCGATTGCAGATTATGTAACCACATCCAATAAGGACAAAGCTGTAGTGCTTATTACAAAAGATATCAACCTTAGGATGAAGGCTAAATCTCTGGGAATCATTGCTCAGGATTATGAGAACGACAAGGTGGCAAATATCGACGACCTCTATAAAGGAATTAAAACCCTGGAAGGGGTCGATCAGAATCTTATAAACAAACTTTATGAACTGCCCGAGGGAGTAAACGCCAGTGAATTTAAGCTGGATGCCGAACTGACAGGACATAAATTCTACATCCTGAAGAATAACGGAGCAAGCGCCCTTGCTCATTACAACCCTGTTAATAAGTTTATAAACAGGGTGATGAAACAGACTACCTACGGGATAGACCCCAGAAATGCAGAGCAGACCTTTGCTCTGGAAGCTCTTTCAAACCCCGATGTCCAGCTTGTCTCTTTAACCGGGAAAGCCGGCACCGGAAAGACATTACTTGCACTGGCTGCAGCATTGCAGCAACACAAAAGATATAAGCAGATATTCCTTGCCAGACCAATCGTTCCTCTTGCTAACCGCGACCTTGGTTTTCTTCCGGGGGATGTCAAGGACAAGATGGACCCATACATGCAGCCACTCTTCGATAACCTAACTGTAATAAAGCATAAATTCAGCCACCAGAGTCCTGAATTTCTGCGTATTAACGATATGATGAAAGAGGAAAAGCTGGTTATTACTCCGCTGGCATATATCAGGGGAAGAAGTCTTTCAAGCATCTTCTTCATTGTCGATGAAGCTCAGAATCTTACACCACACGAAATTAAAACGATTATAACCAGAGCCGGTGAGGGTACCAAAATGGTGTTTACCGGAGATATTGAGCAGATTGATTCACCATATCTCGATACCGCTTCCAACGGGTTGAGCTACCTCTCCGACAAAATGAAAGGGCAGGACATATTTGCCCATGTTAACCTGGTAAAAGGAGAACGAAGTTTCCTTGCCGAACTCGCAAGCAAACTTTTATGAAGATAGATAAATAAAAACCGTTAACTTTCAGGAGCAAGAGACCTCATGAGATCATAACCTGATGTCAGAAATCAGAAAAAAAATTGCATTCCACACTCTCGGTTGTAAACTGAATTTTGCCGAGACATCGACTATCTCCAGGTCATTTCCGGAAGAGATGTTTGAAAGAGTATCAGCTGCTGAAAATGCCGATATTTATATAATCAATACATGTTCTGTAACAGATATTGCTGATAAAAAGTGCAGGCAGGCAGTTAAACGATTCATTAACAGATCGCCTCACGCATTCATTGCTGTTGTCGGGTGTTATGCCCAGCTCAAACCTCAGGAAATATCGTCAATCCCGGGCGTTGACCTGGTACTGGGAACATATGAAAAATTTGATCTTCCAAAATATATTGCCAACCATAAAAAAAATAAAAGTGCGGAAATACACTCATCCGATCTTCCTTCATCGGAAAGCTTCAGTCCGTCATATTCAATAGGAGACAGGACCAGGTCCTTCCTTAAGATTCAGGATGGATGTGACTATGGTTGTGCTTATTGCACTATCCCAATGGCAAGGGGAAAAAGCAGGAATCCCGGAATAGATTCAATTGTTGAAGATGCAAAAAAGATTGCCGCCAAAGGAATAAGAGAGATTGTGCTCACAGGGGTTAATATCGGAGATTTCGGAAAATCGACAGGTGAATCATTTGTCAACCTTCTCGGGGCGCTCATAAAAACTGATGGGATTGAAAGGATAAGATTATCATCTATTGAGCCCAATCTTATAGGTGATGATCTGATTGAGATGGTAGCTGAAAACAAAAAACTTCTGCCTCATTTTCATATTCCTTTGCAAAGCGGAAATAACAAAATCCTTGGCCTCATGAGGAGACGTTATAAAATCGAACATTTTGCCAAAATAGTCGAAAAAATCAGAAACCAGGTTCCGTATGCAGGTGTAGGTGCAGATGTTATTGTAGGTTTTCCGGGTGAAAATGAAATCGATTTTGAGGCTACCCGTTTATTTCTGGAAAATCAGCCACTGTCATATCTTCATGTCTTTTCATATTCCCCCCGGCCAGGAACGATTGCGGCAGCTTTACCTAGCGCAGTAACTCATGCCACAAAAGAGAAAAGAAGTAAAACCCTGATTGACCTTTCTGAGAGCAAACATCTGGAATTCAGCCAGATGAATATAGGTGAACAGGCAGAAGTGCTGTTTGAAACGACAAAAAACGAAGGTATGATCACGGGATTTACAGAGAATTATCTGAGAGTTGAATCTCCCTGGCAGTCAAAACTGGCAGGAGAGGTTATTAAGGTCAGGATAGCCGGTATAGCTGAATCCGGAAGATTAACTGTTGATATAATAAATTAGAATATGGATCTGAAAGATATTTGCAGTAAGGTTGAGGATATTGCGGCAGAAACTGCAGCTTTTATTATGAAGGAATCTGAACGATTCAATAAAAACCTTACGAAAACCAAAGGGCTTCATGATTATGTGAGCTATGTTGATATCGGAGCGGAAAAGATGCTGATTGAAAAACTGGGCAGGCTTTTGCCAGAAGCAGGTATTCTTGCGGAAGAAGGGACCTCTCCTAAGAAGGGAGCTAAATTCTGCTGGATTATTGACCCGCTTGATGGCACAACCAATTTTCTTCATAGACTGCATCCCTTCTCAATAAGCATTGCTCTAAGTGAATACGACGATGTAATAGCAGGAATCGTTTTTGAAGCTGGTGGAAAAGAAATATTCTCTGCCTGGAAAAATGGCGGAGCCTGGCTCAATGGGAAAAAGATAAATGTATCTTTATCAGCTGATCTCTCCAATAGCCTGATTGCTACCGGGTTTCCTTATAAAGATTTCGGCAGGCTGAAAGACTACCTGAAAAGCTTCGAATATTTCTTAAGAAACAGCCAGGGTGTCCGACGAATGGGCTCGGCTTCCATTGATCTGGCCTATGTAGCATGTGGCCGGTTTGAAGCCTTTTATGAGTATGGTTTAAACCCGTGGGACGTGGCTGCCGGAACAATCCTCGTAAGAGAAGCAGGAGGTATAGTAAGCGATTTTTTCGGCAATGAAAAAAACCTGACAGGAATGGAAATAGTTGCTGCAAATAACCTGGTTTATAATGAATTTCTTGAAATTGTAAGTAAATTTATGCCAAAAAGATAGACAGGTATTATGGGAGCAATTGGATTTTATCTGTTTTACGGAATAAGCTGGATTGTCACTCTCCTTCCTTTAAGTATTCTATACCTGTTAGCGTATTTGATTTTTCTGGTTCTGTATTATTTTCCATCCTACAGGAGAAAAGATGTTGCAATCAATCTGAAGAATGCTTTCCCGGAAAAGAGTCCTGATGAACTCAGGAGTATTGAAAAAAGATTCTATAAACATTTAGCCGACATAATAGTTGAGACATTAAAACTCGAACACATGAGTACGAGATCGTTAAAAAAACGTTTCACAATCACTAACCCTGAGATCATCAGGAGAATCCAGGATGAAGGAAGGGATGTTGTTGCGATCTGTGGTCATTATAACAACTGGGAATGGATGACTTCATTCCCTCTTTTTACAGATATTAATTGTGTTTCAATATATAAACCCCTTACAAACACTATGTTCGACAGGTTTATGAACGGACTGAGAGTCAAATACGGAATGTCTCTTACTCCGATGTCGAATGTAGTCAGGGAAATTATTAGTAACAGGAAAAAAGGAATAAGTACACTTTACGCTTTTATTTCTGATCAGACCCCGGCAAAAGGTGATATTAAATACTGGACTCAGTTCCTAAACCAGGAAACACCGGTTTACCTGGGAGCTGAGAAAATTGCTGCAAAATATGACATGGCTGTCGTCTTTTTCAAAAATCAGAAAATTAAGAGAGGACATTATCACCTTACCCTTGAACTGCTTTTTGATCATACGAAAGGTTTGCCGAAATATGCAGTCACTGAGGCACATGTGCGAAAACTTGAAGAATTAATCATCGAAAAACCGGAGTACTGGATCTGGAGCCATCGCCGGTGGAAGCATAAATCGGAGCTGCAATATGGCTAAAGTCGCAATTGTCATACTCAGTTGGAACGGTATAAGTTACCTGAAGAAATTTCTTGGGGTTGCGGTAACGAATTCATCATCACCGGGAACAGAAATCTTTGTAGCTGATAACGGTTCTACAGACGGGTCGGCAGAGTGGGTAGAAAACAATTTTCCTACAGTAAAACTTATCAGACTCGATAAGAATTATGGATTTGCCGGAGGTTATAATCTTGCCCTTCAGAAAATCAGTGCTGAGTACTTTATCCTGCTTAATTCAGATATTGAGGTGACTCCGGGCTGGACAGATCCTTTGGTATCATTCATGGATGAACATCCGGATGTGGCTTCATGTCAGCCCAAAATTCTATCATGGCATAAAAGGGACTATTTTGAGCATGCCGGAGCTGCCGGCGGTTACATAGATAAATATGGGTTTCCCTTCTGCAGGGGAAGAGTTTTTAATTATGTTGAAAGAGATTCTGGTCAATACGATTCTGTCAAAGAGATCTTCTGGTCGAGCGGGGCTTGTATGATTTTAAGGGCGAAGGCATGGGAAAAATGTTCAGGATTTGATGCAGATTTTTTTGCCCATATGGAAGAAATTGATCTCTGCTGGCGTTTTCACAGAGAAGGCTTAAGGGTGTTTTTTGTTCCTGACTCGGTTGTTTTCCATGTTGGTGGTGGAGCTCTTCCATACAAATCACCATTCAAAACCTACCTGAATTTCAGGAATAATCTTTTTCTTTTGTACAAAAATCTCCCTCAGCGCAAATTTCATAAAACGCTATTTATCAGAAAATTAATCGATGGCTTAGCTATTTTATTATTTATCTTTTCAGGGAAATTTGTACATGTCAGATCAGTCTGGAAAGCCCATATGGATTATTACAGACATTTACCCAGTCTGAAAAAACAAAGAGAATCCTTAAAAAGTCTTCCTAAAACAGAATTTTCAAATATTGTTTTGAACAAGAGTGCAGTTTTTGAGTTTTATATAAAAAGGAATAAAACCTTTGAAAAACTCAAAATGAATATCTGATTAAAAATGAACAGACGCAGCATGTTAGTTTTTTTTGTAGTTGTCTTCGCAATATATTTTCTTACCAACTTTTATATATTTCTCAAAGGATACAGAATAATAACTGATTCAGGCAATTTCAGATTATTTTATACTATTATATATATAGTGCTTGCCTCAACTTTTATTGCCGGTAAAATATTTGAAAGAAACCACTCTTCTGTATTGACTGATATCCTGAATATTATCGGCGGTTTCTGGATGGCTTTCATGCTTTATGGTTTTCTTTCGTTGCTGTTATCTGACATAATCTTTCCAATTACAAGGATCACGGGCCTTTTATCCGTACATGGAATACCATTATTCAGGAAATGGTCGTTTTTGATGACTTTGACACTTTCAGCCGGACTAATAATATATGGTTTCATTAATGCTATTATACCTGTTGTAAAAAAATACGATATTGTTATAAATAAGCCTGCCGGTGAAATTAAAAACTTCAGGATTGCAGCCGTTTCAGACATTCATCTCGGAAGTATTATCAGGAAAAGAAGCATAATAAAACTATCGGGTATGCTTAAAAAGATCAATCCCGATGTTGTTCTGTTGCTTGGCGATATTGTAGATGGTGAGATCGGTCCTGTTCTGAGAGACGATCTGCTCAGCTATTTCACCTGTCCAAAATGCAGGGATGGTTTGTATGCGATTACGGGAAATCACGAATACATAGGTGGCGCCGCCACGACAATTCCCTATATTGAAAAACATGGAATTAGAATACTTAAAGATGAAGTAATAACTTTAGATGGTGGTATTCAGCTGATAGGAAGGCTTGACAGAGATGGTGCCAGATTCAATAGAAAAGAACGCCTTCCCCTGAGTGAACTTATGAAGCAGGTTGATCTCTCGAAGCCCGTTATTCTTCTCGATCATCAACCTCTAAGGCTAAGTGAAACAGTGAAGGCAGGTGTTGATCTCCAACTATCGGGACATACTCATAATGGACAGCTGTGGCCGATTAACTATATAACCCAAATGATTTATGAGATTAGTTATGGATATAAGAAGATCGGTAATACGCAATTTATTGTCTCGTCCGGGTTTGGTTTATGGGGACCGCGGGTAAGATCTGGAAGCAGAGCGGAAGTTCTGGAGATCAATTTAACCTTTTCAGATTCAACTTCTCAGCATATAAATTAGAGCAGATCATATATCTTCTCCAGTCCCATTCCACGTGAACCTTTAACGAGGATAAAGCTCCCTTTTACAGGTTTAGATACAAGAAAATCTTTAAGACTTCCCGCCTCCGGAAAAGATATGTATCCAAATTCTTTTGCATGAAGAGAAAACTGAGGTCCAACTAGAAATACATCCCTAGCTCCCTTTAACTTCAGATCTTTCAGAATATTAATATGTTCCTCAGTCGCTTTTTCACCCAATTCCAACATATCACCAAGGATAATAAGTTTCTTTTCAGAATTAAGTTCATTAAAAGATTCAAGTGCTTTTCTCATACTTTTCGGGTTTGCATTATAAGAATCACAGACAATGGTATTATTTGGAGTTACCTTGATCTGTGATCTGTTGTTTCCCGGAACATATTTTTCAACTGCATCAACGATATCAGCCATTTCAACCTCAAGAAACAGTCCTGTAGCAATTGCCGCTTGTATATTCTCAATATTGTATCTGCCAAAAAGATTTGTATTGATTGTATAGGTTTTGTGTTGATATTCTGCAGAAAGTTTAAGATATAAATCTGATGGCATCTGCTCAATCAGGAGATCAGTTCCGGTCGGATCAGAATAAGGGACAGCCCTGTTTACAAACCTGAATATTTTTTCAGTAAGAATCTGGTTTTTATCATTAAATATAGCTATTCCGTTAACTTTTTTCAGATACTCATATAATTCAGTCTTGGCTTTAATTACTCCGTCAAAAGATCCAAATCCTTCAATATGAGCAATTCCTATATTGGTTATTATTCCATAGTCGGGCTTGGCAATCAGGCAAAGAGTTCTTATTTCCCCGATATGATTAGCACCCATTTCGACAATCATCATTTCGGTTTCAGGAGGGGCTGAAAGTATTGTGAGAGGAACTCCGATATGGTTATTCAAATTTCCTTTTGTATAATGCACCTTTAACTTTCTGGACATTATTGCCGCAATCAACTCTTTGGTGGTTGTCTTGCCGTTTGTACCTGTAATGGCAAGTACAGGAACTTTAAGCTCTTTCCTGTGATGAGCAGCCAGTGCCTGCAATTCAAAAAGGCAATCGTCCACCAGGATCGTGTTGTCAGTCTCATATGGTGGATCATCGACAACTGCAACAGATGCACCTCTTTCCAGAGCTTCTTTAGCATAAAGGTTGCCATTATATTTACCGCCCCATAGGGCAAAAAACATTTCACCATTTTTTATTGTCCTGGTATCGGTTGAAACCCCTTTGGACTCTTTAAACAAGTTATAGAGCTGGTCAGTTTTCATGATTCTAAAAAAATGCCTCATTATGAAACCATAATGAGGCTTATCATTGTTAAAAAGTTTTCCTATAAGCCTGATGGGCTACCCACTCTTATCATAGCGCATCTGAAACCAAGATCGTCACGTGATTCATTCTGATCCAGAAATCTTCTTGATGAAGGATTCAGCCAATAAGCCCTGTCTTTCCATGAACCTCCTTTGTAAACCCTGGCATTATCATTTATAAGACTATTATAATCCATTGCTCCAGCATCCTGTGGATACATGCGTGTTGAAGTTTCCTTATCTTCTAACTGGGCCGACCAATCAATTTGATCCAGGCTTGATTTCTGATCCCCATCTTTATAGTTTCTATAGTCACCTTTTCTATAATTATACCTTTGTGCAACATCCTTAGGTTTAACGGTATCAATAAACAGGCGACCCAGTTTATCTTTCTGTACAACATTGCCGTTTGCATCCCTTTTCAGATCGGTATAAACGTTGCCCCTGAAGGGATTAAACTCATCAACATCTGTCGAAGAAAGAGGGCGATAAACATCAAGTACCCATTCATTCACGTTACCTGCCATGCAATAAAGCCCGTAGTCGTTTGGCCAATATGATTTAACATCAACCGTGATAGCTCCATTATCATTAAGACTACCTGCAACGCCCATATAGTCACCCCTGGCACGAACAAAGTTAGCCATCATCTCACCACGATATTTTTGTGACGAATTCCTGACGTTGTGACCATCCCATGGATATATTCTTCTCTCATAGACTCTTTCCTCGAAAGTATTTCCTTTCAGAGCATATGCAGCAAACTCCCATTCTGCTTCCGTAGGCAGCCTGTAACGTGGAAGAAGTATGCCGTCTTCAAAGTTTGTTTTTCTTGTAGTATTGGCACCGCTCAGATCAGGACGCAATCCTTTGTCATTTACAGCCCCGTCATATAGTCTGGCAAGATATGCTTCCGTATTAAAATTATTTTCATTTAACTGGTTGGGATCAAAATTCAGTTCACCTTCATCAATTAGTATCTGTTCATTTACACGGTCAGTCCTCCAGAGGCAATAGTCACTTGCTTTCACCCAACTTACTCCCACAACAGGATAATTATTATAAGAGGGGTGACGGAAATAATACTCAACATATGGATCATTAAATCCTGCCGGGCTTCTCCACACCAGTGTATCAGGAAGATGGTTTCTGTAAACTTCCGGACTAGCCTGATAAACCCTTCTCAGCCAGTAAAGGTATTCACGGTAGTCAACATTCTTTACTTCTGTTTCATCCATGTAAAATGAAGAAACAGTTACGGTTCTTGGTACATTGTTCCAGTCAAACATAACATCCTGCTGGACACGCCCCATCCTGAAAACGCCGCCTTCAATCAGAACAAGTCCTGGCCCAGTCTTTTGATCAGCACCAACAGCAACTTCAAATCCGCCATTATCCGGATCGTTATACCGCCATCCGGTTGTAGAAGAAACTTCTGAATCACCTTTTTTCTTTTTGAACAAACTGCAGGACGAGAGCAATAATACTGCAACTAAAATAACCGGTAAAGCTCTGAATCTGTACATAATTATGTTTGTTTTATGGCTTTTAACAATATTCAAATATACAAAAATAATAAAAACATTTTTTTTATCATCAAATATAACTACAATTTAGGAAAATTTATTGTTTTAATAACTTTTCTTTTATCAACATAATTTAAACTAAAAGCCAGGCCTGCCTGATGCAAAAGTGATAGCGGCACCATTCCGTTACCTGAGGCAATATTAAACCTGTAGTTATAGAAGAAAAGGAACCTGCCTTCCTTTAGTGAGCAACCTGCCTGTAAATCAATATCTTTCACACTGTTCAGAAGTATAACTGCGCTTAACGACAATGAATTGTTCTCCAGTGAGCCTCCTGCTCCCAAACTATGGTACCTGCCCTGTGACTCTGCCATAATCACCGGTCTGATAAAAATCTGATGGTTTTTATCGAGGTCAAATTTTCCTGCTAAATTCAAAACCAGCTTTCTTTCAATCTTATCAGTCTGAGATCCTGAACCGGCAAGATCAGGAGCAGCTAAATGATTTAGCGCCAGTGCTGCGATAAATCTTTCACTGATTATCATTACTCCTGTACTTATATCAAATACTGCATGACCTTTCTCAGATATTGATTCTCCGGAAGCCAAAGATTTACCGTTCAGCGGATCAATCTGATCTGGCAGAATAATTCCTCCTATATTATATCCCCTGTAGTAACATGAAGCAGCCAGACCGGCATTAATGAAAATATTCTTATCAGCCTGAAAATGATATGCATATGATACACCTCCACGCAAATCGTTGATTATTCCTCCCATATAATCATCTGTCAGAAAAAATCCGGCTCCTCCATGTATTACAGGAATAAAAGAATCATATGAAACAAAAACTGAATGCAGGTTAAAATTATTTCCGGGGTAGAAGTTCAGGTAAGACAACCTTAAAGTACCATCTCCTTCGCTTCCGGTAAATGCTGGATTATTTATCAAAACTGTTTGATAACCTGGCCCATAATCAGTCTCCTGCCCCTTGATTGTCAATGCAGTGAGAAGAACTGCAAGGAATATCAAGCTCACTTGTTTAGTCATCTCTTATTGTTCTGCAATATCAACGCGAAGTAAACGTTATTATTTCAATCTCTAGCAGTTACAAAAAAACAAAATAAGTTAGCAATCAAAAAGCACATTTCTATCTTTGTCCGTTAATATGAAGAGTTTTTTTTCAATACTGATACTTTTTATCATAATTATATCGGTCCCCCAGGTTTGTGCTCAAACTGGTAAGAGTGGTTATGTAGCTCGTTCTGTGCTCGCAGACGGACAATGGTTCAAGATAGCAGTTACAGCAGATGGAATTTACAGGATTGATTACTCAAAACTAAAGCAATTGGGGTGTTCAAATCCCTCGAATCCAAGGATATTCGGAAATAATTGGGGCCAATTATCATTTTATAACGATGACCCAAAACCTGATGATCTGAAAGAGATTTCAATTCTCCTCGTAAAAGGAAGTGATGGAGTTTTTAATGAAGGCGATTACCTGTTGTTTTTTGGAATGGGTACCCATAGATGGAAATATGATGCATCAACCAATAATTATAACTTTGTCCGTCATAATTATTCTGATACTGCATATTATTTTTTAACGACATCTTCAGTCCCTGGAAAAACTATTGTAAATGCTCAGGCTATTGCAAGTTCCGCCGGTTACAGCTCTTCAGAATACGACGCCTTGTATAATCATGAAGTTGAGTCAGAGAATCTTATCAGATCCGGCAGGGAATGGTATCAGCCGATTTCCACGCTTACCGATATATCAATTAATCCCGGATTCACTGATATTAGTACTTCTGAAAAGATGACATATAAGATCAGGGTCGTTGGAAGAGCTTCTATCCAAACACTCTTCAGGCTTTACGAAGGCTCAAATATGCTGTATGAAATACCCGTTCCTGGAGTCTATCTTCTTTCATCAACAGGTACTTATGCCAATATTTCAGAACTCACAGGTTCGTCATTCCCGTCTTCTTCTTCATCAACTTATACAATGAAATTTCTTAATAACGGAGAACAGGGTGCACTTGGTTGGATTGATTATGTTTGGTTACGCGGAAGAGCCCTTACCAGCTTCTCAGGAAAAACCCTGGAGTTTTCTGATGCACAATCTGTTCAGCCTGGTAGAGTTACAGATTTTGCCGTAAAAAGTGCATCATCCACCATTAATGTATGGGATGTTACTGATCCATTTAATATTAAAAATGATAGCTGTACTAAGACAAGTGATGGTTTCAGATTCAGAGCACATACAGATAGTCTCAGGACTTTTGTTGCTTTTACAAACGATAAAGCAATTACTCCTGTGATAAACCCCGTACCAGTACCCAATCAAAACCTGCATGGATCAGAAACAGCTGATATGGTGATTGTTACGCATCCTCTCTTTTATTCATATGCAAAAAAACTTGCAGCCATTCATCTCAATAACAGTGGATTGCTCTCCCTGATCGTGACACCTGCGGAGATTTATAATGAATACTCAGGAGGAGTGCCTGATATTGTTGCCATCAGAAACTTTTTAAGGATGAAGTTTATCAATCAGTCAGGGAGCAGTCACCCTTTGAAATATCTTTTGCTTTTTGGTGATGGATCTTATGAGAATAAAACTTTCCCTCCAAAAAATCCCAACTTTGTACCAACATATCAGTCACAGAATTCCACTGTTATTGTTTCATCATTTACATCCGACGATTTCTATGGCTTATTAAGTGATGGTGATGGGGAAGCTGATGGAGCAGAAGATGTCGGAATAGGACGTTTTCCCGTATCTGATACCATTCAGGCAGGGATCATGGTCTCAAAAGTTGCCAGATACCTGGATGCAGGCAGTACCGGCGCATGGAGAAATATGATTTGCATTACTGCCGATGATGAGGATTCCAATACACATATGCTCGATGCGGAAGGTCTATCTTCATTACTTGACAGTGATTATCCTGCTTTCAATATTGATAAGATCTATCTTGATGCTTTCCGGCAGATTACTTCCGTTAACGGACAGTCATATCCGGATGTCACCAATGCCATTAATAACCGAATCAATTCAGGCTGCCTCATTTTTAACTATATAGGACATGGAAATGAGATCGGGCTGGCACAGGAGCGGGTTGTAAAAACTGAAGATATTAATTCATGGAAAAACAATTCAAAACTTCCATTGTTTATTACAGCCACCTGCGAATTCAGCCGCTTCGACGATGCTGAATATAATTCACTTACAGGGGAATATACCGGGAAAAATTCTGCTGGTGAAATGGTTCTTCTTAATCCTGACGGAGGAGGCATTGCTCTGATGACAACAACACGCGTTGTTTATTCTGCCCCTAATTATACCCTTAACAGTAATATTTATAAATATGCCTTCACGAAGGACCAAAATGGGAATGCCCTGGGACTGGGAGATATAATAAAACTTGCAAAGCTTAATTCCGGGAGCGGACAGAATAAGAGGAATTTTCTGCTTCTTGGTGATCCTGCAGTCAGGCTGGCCTACCCATGGCACGGAAAGGTTGTCACGGATTCCATTGATAAGACTTCTGTAAATCAGCCAATTGATAGCCTTAAAGCTCTCTCACTGATAACAGTTTCAGGTCACATAGAAGATAATAATGGCAATGCTCTGAAAGGTTTCAACGGAGTGGTTTCTCCTTTGGTTTATGATAAATTAAGCAGCATAAGAACACTGGCAAATGATGGCGGTTCAGTGATGAACTTCAATCTCCGGAACAGTATTCTCTTCAGTGGTAAGACTATGGCTTCAAATGGAAAATTCACCTTTACATTCATTGTACCTAAAGATATTGATTACTCATTCGGAAAAGGCAAGATAAGCTACTATGCAAATGAGGGCAATAATGATATGGCCGGATCATTTACCGATCTTATTGTAGGTGGATTCAGTAATTCAGGTATATTGGATACGACCGGTCCACTGATCAAACTATATCTTAATGATACACTTTTCAAAAACGGTGGAATCAGCGATAAAAATCCTGTCATGCTTGCTGTTATTGAGGACAGAGGAGGCATTAATACCACCGGAAATGGCATAGGCCACGATCTGACAGCATTCATAGATGATGAAAGAAATAGTTCCTTCGTTCTTAATAGTTACTTCGAAAATGATTTTGATAATTATATGAAAGGCCGGATTGTTTATCCGCTTGGCGAGATGAAATCAGGCTCTCATTCACTGACACTCAAGGCGTGGGACAATTTCAATAACTCTTCAGAAGTATCTGTTAAATTCATTGTTAGGACAGATGAGGGATTTATAATAAATAACCTGCTGAACTATCCAAATCCTTTTACTGATAAGACAAATATAACAGCTGAACATAACAGACCTGATAAAAATCTCATGATCAGGATAAATATTTACAGTCTGAGCGGTAAAATAATCAGGATTATTGAAACAACTTTTGAAGCGACGGGATATAAACTTCCGCCTATTATGTGGGACGGCAAAGGAGAGGGCGGAAGAAAGGTAGGGAGAGGCATTTATCCTTATTCAGTGACAGTTTCTACAGAAAATGGTGAAATTGCCAGAGCATCTGGAAGAATGGTCATTTTATAAGTACTACACAATAATTTAGGGAAAAAATTGTTTTATATTTGCATAACCTACCTAAGAGAAATTAGGAAATGAAGAAAAAGACCATAGAGATAATACTGTTTTTTCTGGCCACAACTACCTCTGTCAAAGTGTTTTCACAGGCTAGTTCGGGGGAGATTAATGCTATTCAGACTGTTGTACCATTCCTTACTATAGCTCCTGATTCGCGGGCAGGAGCTATTGGAGATGCCGGTGTAGCTACTTCCCCTGATTGTTACAGCATGCACTGGAACCCTTCAAAATTTGCCTTTATTGATGGAAATGGTGGAGTAGGCATATCATATGCCCCATGGCTGAGAACCCTTGTTCCTGACATAAACATCGCTTATCTTGCCGGTTATGGCAGAATTGACTCCAAACAGGTCATCAGCGGAAGCCTTCTTTATTCATCACTTGGGGACATTCCCTTCACCGATGATTTTGGGAACCTTCAACGCAACTTTAAACCAAATGAATTTGCTATAGACGCTGGTTATTCACGGCTTTTCAGTGAACACTTTTCCGGCGGTATTGCCTTCAGATTCATATATTCCAATCTTACCGGCGGATCATATACCGGTGGTACAGCTACAAAACCCGGGATATCATTTGCTGCAGACCTTTCAGGCTATTATCACAAAAACATTGAGATTATGAGCAAAAATGCCATCATTGCATTTGGACTCAACTTTTCAAATATCGGTTCTAAAATGAGTTATACAGACTCAAAACAACCCGATTTCATCCCAATGAATATGAGACTTGGCACTTCCGGAACAATAGTACTGGACAGTTATAATAAACTCACGCTTACTATTGATCTTAACAAGCTCCTCGTTCCCACACCGCCAAAGTATGACCTTGACGGGAATATTATTGCAGGCAAGGATCCCAACGTATCTGTCCCTGTTGCAATTTTCCAATCATTCTATGATGCACCAGGAGGCTTTATAGAAGAGCTTCATGAGATAACGTATTCATATGGAGTGGAATACTGGTATAATAACCAATTCGCAATAAGGGGCGGTTATTTTAATGAAAATGCAACAAAAGGTAACCGTAAGTATTTTACTGCAGGGGCAGGCTTCAAAATGAATGTTATTTCTCTCGACTTTTCCTATCTCATGCCTCTTTACCAAAACAACCCTCTCGCTCATACTTTGAGATTCTCTATCTCTTTTGATTTTGACGCGCCAAAACATGGTTCAAAAACCAAGGAATCTCAAACAAACGGATGAGCTACAGGGTAGGCCAGGGCATTGATTTTCACAGACTTGAGAATGGTCTTGATTTATGGTTGGGCGGTATTAAAATACCATCAGAAAAAGGATGTGTGGCTCATTCCGATGGCGATGTCTTATTACATGCAATTTGCGATGCCCTGCTTGGCGGTGCAGGATTAAACGATATTGGTCACTATTTCCCTGACTCAGATTCGAAATATAAAAATATTGACAGTAAAATTCTGTTAAATAGGACGATGCAGATTATACAAGAGAAAGGCTACAAGGTCGAAAATATTGATTGTACGATCTGTCTGGAAAAACCTAAGATAGCTCCATATATCTCTGATATGAAGGAGGTTATATCAGGTATAACAAACATATCTCCCGAAGATATTTCAATCAAGGCAACAACCACAGAAAAACTTGGCTTTGCAGGCCGCGAAGAAGGTCTGGCAGCTTTTGCAATTGTCCTTCTTGAGAAATCAGGTAATTCTCCGACAGTCAAATAACCTCATCAATAAGCTTATCATCAGCAATATACGGGAGAGTTATTTTTAATTCAGGAGTCCGTTTCATCTCCCTTTCAATTGCAAATCTTGCTCCCTGGTTTCTTGCCCAGCTTCGACGTGCTATGCCATTGTTTACATCCCAGTGGAGCATCATTTTCAGGTTCTTTTCTGTTTCCGGTGTTCCATCCAGGACCATGCCAAAACCGCCATTTATCACCTCTCCCCAGCCAACTCCTCCCCCGTTATGGATTGATACCCAGGTTGCTCCGCGGAAGCTGTCGCCAATTACGTTGTGAACTGCCATATCTGCCGTGAATCTGGAACCATCATATATGTTTGAGGTTTCCCTGTAAGGTGAATCGGTTCCCGAAACATCATGGTGATCTCTTCCAATAACGACAGGAGCTGAAATAATTCCCGTAGCAACCGCATCATTGAAAGCTTTCGCTATGGCTATTCTTCCTTCAGCATCAGCGTACAGAATCCTTGCCTGGGAGCCGACAACAAGCTTATTCTTTCCAGCTTCATCTATCCAGTGAATATTATCAGCCATTTGCTGCCTTATCTCTTCAGGAGAATTCTTCATAATATTTTTAAGTGTCCCGGAAGCAATCCTGTCTGATTTTTCCAGATCTGAGGGATCATTCGAACAACAGACCCATCGGAATGGTCCGAAGCCGAAATCGAAATACATCGGTCCCATTATATCCTGAACATAAGATGGATATCGGAAGTCACCGTCTTTACCCATCACATCTGCACCTGCTCTTGATGCTTCAAGGAGAAATGCATTGCCGTAATCAAAGAAATACATTCCGTCCTGTGCGTGCCGGTTGATAGCGGCTACCTGCCTGCGCAATGACACTTTAACATACTCTTTGAATATTTCAGGGTCAGCTGACATCATTATATTAGATTCATCAAATGTAAGTCCGGCCGGGTAATAACCTCCTGCCCAGGGATTGTGGAGAGATGTCTGGTCCGAACCTATATCAACCTTAATACCTTCATCAGCAAACCTTTCCCAGAGTTCCACAACATTGCCGCTATATGCAATCGATGCAACTTCACCCCGTTCACGGAGCTGTTTTACCCTTTTTACCAGAAGGTCCAAATCTGATATTACCTCATCGATCCATCCCTGAGAATAACGTGCTTTAATTGCTTTCGGATTTACTTCTGCAATTACTGAAATGACGTCAGAAATTTTTGCTGCTTTAGGTTGTGCACCTGACATTCCGCCAAGTCCGGCTGAGATAAATAATTTTAGTCCGTCATGTTTAGCTTCTGTCTTTCTTACAGCATTTAAAATAGTTATTGTTGTACCATGAACTATACCCTGAGGTCCGATGTACATATACGATCCTGCGGTCATCTGTCCATATTGTGAAACTCCAAGGGCATTGAACTTCTCCCAGTGGTCCTGAGAAGAATAATTTGGGATTACCATGCCATTGGTTACCACAAGTCTTGGAGCATCTGTATGCGACGGGAAGAGACCCATCGGATGTCCTGAATAGACCACAAGAGTCTGTTCATCAGTCATTTCTGACAGATACTTCATAGTGATGCGATATTGAGCCCAGTTCTGAAAAACCGCACCATTACCTCCGTAGGTGATGAGCTCATCAGGGTGCTGAGCTACAGATTGATCGAGGTTATTGCTTATCATCAGCATAATTGCAGCTGCCTTTCTGGAAACACAGGGGAATTCATCTAGATGTCTGGCTTTTATCTGATAATCAGGTTTAAAGCGGTACATGTAAATTCTACCCCAATGTTCAAACTCGGATGCAAATTCCATAGCCAGAATTCTATGGAATTTTTCCGGAAAATATCTGAGAGCATTTTTTATTGCCAGCTTCTTCTCTTTAAGAGTAAGAATATCTTTTCGTTTCGGTGCATGGTTCAGACTGTGATCGTATGGTTTAGGATCCGGAAGTTCTGAAGGAATACCTTCACTGACCTGTTTCTTAAAATCACCTGAGATCATAGGAAAATAAATTAAAAACAAAGTTAGGGAAAAATATGATAATGAATCTGTGATCTCTGCCAGCATAAATCAACCTCACCCTAAATCCCTCTCCCAGGGGAGAGGGACTTAAATCATTGATTATCTTATTATTTCTCCCCTTCTCTCCTGCCTTGCTCTGCCGAAGCGGCTACGCGAAGGCGAAGGGAGAAGGGGCTGGGAAATGAGGTTAAACAAAAAGCCGGCATATTTGCCGGCCTGTCTAACTTAATATTATGATTCTTGTCTTTCTACTTTCTACTTTTATATATGACTCCCACTTATAATTTCATCATCAACGAGAATACGTCCGCAATATTCACATACTATAATCTTCTTCCTAGATTTAATATCGAGCTGTCTTTGCGGCGGAATCTGATTAAAACAACCTCCGCAGGCATCACGCTGGATTGATACTACAGCCAGTCCATTACGTGCATTAGTGCGGATTCTTTTATAAGCGGTAAGGAGTCTGTCTTCAATAACTGCCTGAATTTTATCAGATTTTTTATAAAGACCCTCTTCCTCCTTCTGCGTGTCGGAAATGATCTCATCGAGTTCCGATTTTTTATTATCAAGGTCTGCCTGACGGTCGCTTAATATAGTTTCAGATTCACCTATTACAACTTTCTTCTCTTCAATCTGAAAATTAAACTCTCTTATTTTTTTGTTGAATAGTTCTATTTCAAGATTCTGATATTCAATCTCTTTACTTAAAGAATCAAATTCCCGGTTGTTCCGGACATTCTTCTGTTGTTCTTCATATTTTTTAATAAGAGCTTCAGCATCTACAATCTCATTATTTTTCTTTGCAACTGATTTATCGAGATTGGTAACTTCATCCCTGAGGTTGCCTAATCTTGTCTCAAGTCCTGCTATTTCATCTTCCAGGTCCTGGACTTCAAGAGGCAGTTCCCCTCTGAGGGTTTTTATCTTATCAATCTCTGAATCAACAAGCTGAAGACTATATAAAGCTCTAAGTCTCTCTTCTACTGATATTTCAGGCTCATGTGATTTTATTTTTTCCATTATTACAAATAGTTTATCGGATTTGTATTTGTTTCTGAAAACCGGATTGCAAATGTAGGGAATTTTTTGATAATTAAATCGTATAATATTTCTGTCGAATATTTTTCACTTTCATGATGCCCTGTATCAACCAGTAATATTCGGTTTCCAGCATTAAAAAAATCGTGATATTTTATATCTGAAGTGACAAAAACATCAGCACCGGCTTTGATAGAATCGCCCAGAAGGCTTATACCAGCGCCACCGCAGAGTGCCACCTTTTTTATTTTCTTCCCTGATAATTTTGAATATCTGACTCCTTCAGCTTTAAAAATATCGGAGAGAAAAAATAAAAAGTCTTTTTCCCCAAGCGGTTCCGGAAGCTCACCCACACACCCAAGACCAGCTGCATTATATTCATTTTCAAGAGAATATATATCATAAGCTACCTCTTCGTAAGGATGGGAAGCTAAAAGAGCCATTATTACCTGGTCTTTCAAATGTGACGGCATAATCGTTTCAAACCTAATCTCTTTTTCAAGATGAAATTTTCCTTTCTCCCCTGCATATGGAGTTGTGTTTTCTCCTCCCCTGAAACTTCCGGTCCCAGCCTGACTGAAACTGCATTTATCATAATTACCGATAACCCCTGCTCCTGCCTCAAAAATGGCTTCCCTGACTTTTTCAAAATGACTTTCCGGAATATATATAACAAGCTTGTACAGCCTGTTTTTAAGCGGTGACAGAACTTTAATATTTTGAAGATTAAGTTTATCAGCCATTTTTCTGCTCACTCCTGCATTAAGGATATCAAGATTGGTATGTGAAGAATATATTGCTATTTCGTTCTTAACAGCCTTTAATAAAATCCGTTCAATGTGCGTATTGCCGGTTAATTTTTTTAAAGGAAAGAAAATGAGAGGATGGTGCGTAATTATTAAACCACAACCTATGGCAATGGCTTCATCCATAACATCTTCTGTTACATCTAGCGAGATTATGGCTGCATTAATATCATTTTCGGGATCTCCAACCTGTAGTCCGCAATTATCATAACTCTCCTGAAAAGAGACCGGGACAGCCTTGTCGAGGTATGAACTTATATCTCTTACTTTCATCTTTAAATGATTTTTAGATATTATCCCGTATTTCCAGAAGTATTCCTTTGATATTCTTCAGAGACTGGCTGATTTCGTACTTATAATCAGTCTCTTCCCATTTCGCTGAAAGCTGTTTTTTAGCGCCTGCCAGTGTCATTCCTTTTTCTTTGAGTAGGTGATGAATAATCTTCAGGTTTTTAATATCATCCGGCATGAATAGCCTGTTTCCTTTCTTATTCTTGCTGGGTTTCAGAATATCGAATTCGTTTTCCCAGAATCTGACTGTCGAAACTGGAACATCCAGCATTTCAGCCACTTCACCGATGGCGTAGAATAGTTTTTCGACTTTTTTCTCTTTATATGGCATGACTTTTACTTATAAAATATTTTCCCATCATCAGATACATTTACCTCACTATCAGGAATATCAAGAGCATCAAGCATTCTTATCTTTTTTATTGCCCGGGACAGGCTGTCTGTTCTCACAAGACCGTTCTGAGACTGATATATCGGGATAATTCTTCCAGACAAAAACTTCCCTGTTCTATCGACTTTCAGCTTTATAATAGGTGCATATCCGTTCGGACCCAGTATATTAAAACGTCCATATGTACAAAAGTTCCCCAGACTGTAACTTATGAACCTCTCCTTGTAGACTTCAATTGCTCTTGTAACATGAGGACCATGACCGAAGACAACATCTGCTCCGCAGTCAACCATCCTGTGTGCAAAATTATATACATTACCTCTGTTTTCTCCGTAAAATATCTCATCGGTCTTTGGAACTCTCTGAAAATCTGCCCCCTCAGCTCCACCATGGAATGAGACAATGACGATATCACATTTTTTCGAAAGCACTTTCACAATAAAAGCAGCTTCAGCTGTATCTGTCAGATTTAATGAACCTGCAGTAGGAGAGAAAGCTACGAAACCAAAGATGACAGAGTCTTTACTGAAAATTGAATATGGGTGTTCAGTCAATCCCGCATAATTAATGCCAAGAGAATCGAGAAGCCTTTTGGTTCTTATTGCTGCCTTCAATCCAAAATCGCCAAAATGGTTATTTGCAAGACTGATTATATTGAATCCTGCATCGGACAGAAGTCCGGAATAATTCTCAGGCATCCTGAACAGGTAGCAGATTGAACTATCCCGGCATGTTTTAAAAGGTTCACCTTCATTCAGGAAAGAGCCTTCAAGATTACCGAAAGTAATATCTGATGACCGTAATGTATCTATCAGATAATCAATGAGTCTACGGGGATTATTACCGGGTGGAAGGTAACCCGGCGAGGGAAATAATGTCCCGAACATCATATCACCTACTCCGGTTATAGTTATTGTTTTTTCAGCATGAGATGTATCGTTGCTCTGGAGAAAAGAGGCAGCAAAAGAAATGCCTGGATTAGCAACAGTAAAACAGTTTATTACAATTACTGTGGCTAGAAAAAGATTTAAACCCCTCCTCATAATGAATTTAAAAACTCCTAATCAAACGATTGTCCGCTCCTAGAAGCAATCTCAACCAGTCTTTCATAATCTGCAGCAGATAAGTCATTGAAATAATAGTTAGAAGGATCAACCGGAACATCATTAAGATGAACCTCATAATGAACGTGAGGTGCAAGGGATAATCCGGTACTTCCCACAAAACCAATAACATCACCTCTTTTTACTTTCTGCCCCTTCCTGACATTAAATCTGTCCATATGAGCATATAGTGTTTTATATCCGAATCCATGATTAATTACAATATGTTTACCATAACCTCTTTGATCCGTAATTATACTTTCAACAATACCATCGCCTGTAACATAAATATCGGTTCCCAAAGGAGCAGTAAAATCCATACCGTAATGGAACATAGAAATCTTATAAACCGGATGAATTCTTAATCCAAAACCGGAGGCAGTCCGGGTCAGGTCCTTATTTGAGATAGGGATTATTGCAGGCATACATGCAAGCATATCTTCCTTCTTCTTTGCCAGCATAATCAGATCATCAAATGATCTTGACTGCACATAAATCATTTTTGTAATTTTATCGAGTCGTCGAGCAGTTTCCTCCACAACCTTCGAGTTATCATAACCTTCAAGCTCTTTATATCGGTTAACTCCACCGATACCTCCTTCTCTCAAAGAAGCAGGTATTGGTTCAGCTTCAAAAATAGTGCGATACAGATTATCGTCGGTCTGTTCAAGATGTCCAAGAACCTTTTCCACATCATCCATACCTTTATTCAACAATTCATACTGAATAGTCAACTGGGCGATTTCACGTTTCAGTGCTTTCTCCTTAGGTGAATCCACAAATGATGTAAAAATTAAACCATAAATGGCTGCAACACACAATGAACCAATCAAATAAGCTAGAAATCGAAGAAAGACAGCTTTGAATCCAAGCCGGATCTTGTCGAAGCTGAGAGACTCAGGATTAAACTTATATTTTGCTGGTGCCATAATGAGGCAAAGATAGTCAATTTAGAAAAAAACGAAATAAGGATACTTTTATGAATCCAAATTAAACTATCAATGAATGAGAAAAGATTATCTGAATTTTGATTTTGAGGCAAATGCCTGAATCATTTCATTAAACTGCTCGTTAGTAAGATCTCTGTTAAAATAATAAATAGGATTCACGTGCTGACCAAACTTTTCAATCTGGTAATGGAGATGAGGTCCGTTGGATAATCCAGTACTTCCACTGATACCAATAAGATCACCCCGTTTTACATTTGTTCCCTTTGCCACCCTTATTTCGCTCAGGTGTCCATAGGTAGTCTGCAGACCATATCCATGATCCACCACAATACAATTCCCGAATCCCCCTGAGTTCCATCCTGATTCAATAACCGTACCGTCACCTGTAGCATATATATTTGTTCCATATGGAACTGTAAAATCCTGGCCCCAATGCATTCTTGGTGTACCCAATACCGGATGAATCTGGCGGAATCCAAAACGGTCACCAAGACCGTATTTCGGATTAACCGGGCTCATCCAGGGCATGTGATCCATCTCAGCTTTCTGTTCTATAGATTTTTCATTGATAGTTTTAAAGGATTCCTCCTGAACATTTGCCATATTATTCAGGTTATCAAGCTTTTGGTGAGTAGAGATTATAAGAGAAGAGTTGGATAATCCTTCCAGGTCCCTGTATCTGTCAACTCCACCATAACCCGGTTTTCTGAAGGATTCAGGCAGACTGTCCATATTAAGAATCGGCCTGAAACGTTCTTCGTCGGAGAGTTTCAGATAATCCATTGTCTTAAAGGCATTTTCATACCTCCTGTCAAGCAGTGAATACTGAAGCTTCATCTTTTCAATATCCTCTGAAAGTTTTCTTTCTTTGGGCGATCCAAAACTGTTCTCAAACAATGTTAAATAAAAAACAGAAACTACAAGTGAAGCCGCAAACCATAAAAACGTTCTTAACAGCTTTTGCTTCCAATGAAGTCGAACCAGCTTGTACTGAAGGTCAGATGGGTCTAGGATGTATTTTCTGTGCCGCATCAGGGAATTTTACTTTTCGATTTTTAATATGGTATCGGACAAATCTAAAGTAAATAAATTAATTTTACAAGCCAAAATTCAGGTATATTTTTATAACTCAACGATAATTTAAAATGAAGGCAAAGGAGCTGAGGCAGAAATTTTTTGACTATTTCCGATCAAAAGAACATGAGATTATACCCTCGGCTCCGATGGTGATAAAAAACGATCCGACCCTCATGTTTACTAATGCCGGGATGAATCAGTTCAAGGATATTTTCCTGGGAAATCAACCTGCAAAATTTAAAAGAATCGCCAATTCACAGAAATGTCTGAGGGTGTCCGGCAAACATAATGATCTGGAAGAGGTCGGATATGATACTTATCACCATACAATGTTTGAAATGCTTGGAAACTGGTCTTTTGGTGACTACTTTAAAAAAGAAGCAATTGAATGGGGATGGGAGTTTCTGACAAAAGAGCTTAATATACCTGAAGAGAGACTATATGCT
>Ga0182017_10000511_pt1 | contig 30626 bp, 22 predicted proteins | sample 712E3DmetaG_FD_120492 | JGI IMG/M metagenome (GOLD analysis project Ga0182017, IMG submission 120492) | Permafrost microbial communities from Stordalen Mire, Sweden - 712E3D metaG | ecosystem: Environmental > Terrestrial > Soil > Wetlands > Permafrost | place: Sweden: Stordalen | collected... | reverse complement strand
GCCCCTCGAGCTTCGGCACATGATCAATCATGTATTCGAGTTCCACCGGTACCCGGCGTGCCCCGGGGTTCATGTTCAGGACCGTGACCGGTATCTCCAGCATGCGGTGCTGGCCCCTCGAGAAACCCGATGCGGCCCCGAGACGGAGCCGCCTGGCTGTCTCCGAAGAACGTCCGTAGAGGTCCAGGGCATCGAGTTCGCCGCACTCGACGGATGAACCGGGGAGGATGTCGTGGAAATCGTTGAACAGGTGATCGCGCCATGCATCGCGAATCTCTTCAGCCGGATACTCCTGTCCTTCCGTCCACCAGGTCGCCGCGCGCAGTCCTTCCGTCTGCACCAGCTCTGCGAGGTTTCGCTGCATCCTCCGCTTCAACCGGGACATGGATGTGTAGCATCCGGTGAATATACGCTGCAGGTCCCCCCTGACAACGGCAAGGGTCGGTATGACATCGCGGATTGCCTGGTAGTATCGCTCCGTGGAACTATGGATGATCTCGACGCGGGACTCTTCCCTCATCAGAGTGTGGATATGTTCGAGTTCCCGCCCCGTGGCGCCTCCTCCGTGATCACCGAGGCCCCAGAACACCGGTGTGTCCCGGTTGAGCTTCAGGGAAAGGTCGATCCCCTCCCGGATGCGCTCCACGGCTTTGTCGTGAAAGGTATTGTATCCTGAGAAAGGAATACGATATGCGGCAACCTCGGACCCGTCTATCCCCCGCCAGCGATAGAGGTCGGAGGGGAGAGGAAGGTCCTTCTGCCCGGGACGCATATGGACGTACATGGCGTACCCGGCCCCTGCCAGGATCTGCGGCAGGCCACCGCTGTGGCCAAATGAGTCGTAGTTGCATGCGACGACGGGCCGTGCCCCGAAATGCTTGATGAAGAACTGGCGCCCCTCGACAATGTGACGAATGATCGATTCCGTCCCCGGCATGTTCACATCCGGCTGCAGGTCCCAACCGCCCGAAATACACCAGCGCCCCTCGCCGACGAGTTTCTGGATGTCTTTGAACAGGGGCGGGTCGTATTCCTGCACCCAGCGATACAGGATCGCCTCATTGTGGTTGAAAACAAATGTCGGAAACTCTTTCAGGAGGCGGACAGCGATGCCGAATGTCGTGATCGCTTCGGCAGCCCCCTCATCCCAGCGCCATTGCCAGACCGGGTCGAGATGAGCATTGCAGATCAGGTGAATGACAGGTTTTTTCATGTGCGAAGAGTGATCAAGCGCGGGAAGGCAGATGAAACTATGGAATTGTTGCGGGAGAATCAAGCATCAGCACGGGTTTTTCAACGGGCTGAACGGCATTCAGAATGCCATTGCCCGTTGAGATCACTCTCCGCGAATTGTCCGGAAGGCGTTGCTGGACGGAAAGGAATGGTTCAAGAACCGCAGCGGTGTCACATCAGATCATGGATCTCCCCTCGAACCGGGCGTACGCGCTCGCCTGCGAAGGCCCCATAGCGTCGGAACGGAACACTCGGACAACGACGGGATACTCCGGTTCGACTACGAAGGGTTCAGCGGAAGTGAACTACTGATAACGCCACCTGTCAGTCGGCTGACAACTCCTGATCAAAAATATCGGATTCATCCCCCCATTCAGGAACCAGACCCCTTTCATCAGCCTTCTTCTTTCCAAGGATGATGAGCGGAACCGCCGCAATCGCAACAAACGCTGCCACTTTCCAGAACTTCTTCATCAAGAGAATCCTGATCATCATTAACTGCGCCTTTCTGTTCACTATGGACGATAGCAACTTTTGTGAAATTAGTGGAAAACTTCATTCAAGAAAATCACCCAAAAGGATGAAATCGGAGTTAATCCCTTAGAGTCCCGGGCGAAGGCCCAGCCTGCGTCTTCGGCCCGTCGGGTCTTCCTAATAAAGGATTAACCACCTTTTCATTCTTTCGAGCGATTTCATTGTGGCAGGTTATCCGTTAGCTTTTGACAGTGTAGATAGTTCTGCCGATCGGTTCTCGACAATTCGACAATATCATAGTGGAGGAGCAAATGGCAACACGTACCGTGTTGGTTCTAGTATTATTTGCGATGATGTCAATCATCCTCGTACCGTTGGATTCGGGATTTGCCCAGGATACGAAGGGGCGATGGGTTTTCGGGTTTCACGGGGGGGGGAACATTTGGGTCAATGATTACAACAAGCGGCTGGTTGGTGCGGGGGGGGAAATTATGGTGCGCTATGGCATCACGCGCGGATTCTCGGCGGGCCTGCTCACGGGGTACGAAGAACTAAAGTCGAACCAGTCTCCCGCTTTGGACGGAGTGACTTATTTGAAGCTGCAAGCGATTCCCATATCATTCGTCGGATGGTTTCACTTTGCTCCCAACAAACCGTTTAACCCCTATCTCTATTTCGGTGCCGGGGCAATGCTCTACAAGCGCCAGGACGGAAACGGTGTCGGCCAGACGGGGGGGCAATTCAAGACTACAATCCACGTGCCGTTCGGGGTCGGCTTTGAAGCTTTTGCATCAAAGGATGTCTCCATTGCCGTTGACTTTGGCTACAGGGTTCTGGACGCCTATACCGATGGAAAGCAAGCCGGGAAACTCGAAGGTTATGCGACCGCAAAAGCGGGTGTGAACTTCTATTTCGGCACAAGCGAGCGGGAGAAGGAAGAAATTGCGAAAGCAAAAGCCCAGCACCTGAGGGATCTGGCGGAAGCAGAGGCCCAGAGGCAGAAAGCCCTGGCGGATGCAGAGGCGGCAAGAGTGAAGGCCCTGGCGGATGCAGAGGCACGACGGATTAAGGATTCGACCGATGCAGCGGCGCTCCGTTTGGCGGAAATGAATGCGCACCGTCCCGTGGATACCGTCATCGTCCTCGAGAGAGGCAAGACCGTCATTCTCAGGGGGATCAACTTTGAGTTCAACAAGGCCACGTTGACGATGGACTCAGAGACGACGCTGAGATTAGCATATAACGCGCTCCTTGCGACCCCGGACGTCAACGTTCTGATCGTCGGACACACGGACAATGTTGGCAGTGCTGCGTACAACAAGAAGCTCTCATTACGCCGGGCACAGACGGTGAAGTCGTGGTTAATAGGAAAGGGAATAACCATGAAGCGCCTGACGGTCGCCGGCAAGGGATTTGATGAACCCCTCAACGATAATTCAACGGACGAAGGCCGGGCAAACAACAGACGCATCGAATTCCGTGTTTTGAAGTAGACTCGTTGTCAGCCTGAAGGAAGCGATCTGATCTGGTCTTTGGCATGCCCGGGGTAGCGACGCAGAAGATGGAACTGGGAGGTGCGCTACCTCGGGCTGCTCTGTGCACAGTAAAGTTCCAATCGCATCACGTTGTCCTCTCTTGATTCCGCACACCCAAACTCTCCGGGCAGGCTAACCTCGTGAAGCAGGCACATGTCCCTTCGGCGCCCTATCGAGCCGCGGGAGTGCCGCAGCCGATTGGGACAAGTGCATGAGGTGGGGATTACCAGGTCACAGGCGACGACTACGACGGGCATAAGACGTCGCCGGGGACGAATGGGGGTCTCCTACCGTGGAGACACCTTCCATTGTCCCTTCTCGAGCCTGAGTTTTACGGTGGTGGTTTCGATCGACTCTTTCGTCCCCTGTTCGAGCGTCACTTCCGCGGTCTCCCCGCTTACATCGACGCGCGTCACCTCGGATGACGGATTGAAGAATTTGCAGTCACGCAACGTGGAAATCGGCCGGTGCGGCTCAGTGGGTGTCAGCTCTGTGCATCAGAGGTCAAAAAGGAGACACCCTATCATGACAGGGGAACTGCTAATCACGCCGTTACTACCAGGCAAACTCTTGAAGTTATAGTTCAGGAAGACGTATCTGATTTCGCCGACGAGCCTTACAGATGAGAACACCGTCAGCTCCACACCCGCGCCGCAGTGCCATCCGAATTGCTGCCTTGTCTCGCGTGTGACGGATGCCAGGCCCCCGGGAGACCCCGGAGAAATATTGTAGCGGACGGAAGTACTGTACCATCCTGCCCCGATGGCTCCGTAGACGAAGTGGATCGGGTAGAGTAATCCGGTCACCGTGACAGGCCAGCTCGTGACGTCCACGGAACCATGGCTGTACGTTTCTTCCCGGTAGTTAACCGACCCCTCGAGTCCGATAATCTCAGAAAGCCTGAATCGCAGCGCAGCTCCACCCACTATCCGGTACCCATCGGCGTCCCGTGCCTTGTAGAGACCGAGAAGGGGCCCGAATCCAATGCCATTCTGAGCGGTGCACGGGACCATTCCAGGAATAAAAAGAGCAAGTATCAGAGCACAACGGACTGTCATTTGCTCCTCATCCATAGTTCTTCGGAGAGATGTTCCCTCCCCATCGGGGGCGCGCGTACGCGAGGGTTCCCGACTCTTCATACATAGCTGAATACTTCCCGAAAAGAAATCGACCACAGGGTTGAAAGGGTAGTTAATGCCTTCCGGAGGGATGACGCACCATTGCGGCGTTTCGGGGCGGTTTTCGGCATGTATCATTCGGCCGGCCCGAAATAGCGATCGAGCCACCCAGTGATTCTTATAGTTGTCTGGGCGATTTTCTCTTCCTCCAGTGTTCTTCAATACGCTCAAGAGATTTCCCCTTGGTCTCGGGGATGTAGAAATAGCCCCAGAGTAAGCCTGCAATTCCCACCAGGGCGTACAGCCCGAAGGCTCCGGCGGGATTTCCAAGATTCTCCCCCTTGATGACAATATCGGTACCCTGCAAGGTGAGCGCGCGCACGATCTTAAAAAACGTGAATGCGACCAGACCATTAAACAACCAGCAGGCAAGGGAACCGATGCTTGTGCCGATCCCCCGAACTTTGAGTGGAAAAACCTCTGAAATGATCAGCCAGCCGAGGGGACCGAGACTCAGCGCAAAGAAGGCGCAATAGACCCAAACCAATGCAATTGTAATCTGTTTTACTGCATCTCCGAGTTCGGCCTGAAGCGCAAAGCATGAGCTCATGGCGAGCAATGCGACCACCATGCCGCTCAATCCAATAAAATAGAGTCTGCGCCGGCCGATCTTATCCACCAGAAAGAGCGACAGGACTGTGAACAGAACATTCACCACCCCGACGCTGATCGATGCCAGGATCGCAGCGCGTGCGCCGTCGAAGCCCGACATCAGAAAAATCTTCGGACTGTAGTAAATGATCGTATTGATGCCTGTGAATTGCTGTACGAACATGATCCCGATGGCGATGAACAGAGGAGCCCGTAACCAGGGTTGAAGAATATCGTTCCATCGTACCCTGTTATCGCCGTCCAGCGCGGTTTCCGCCTTCATTCTGGACATCACATCCTCGATCAATACCGGATCTTCCACCTTCATCAAGACAATCCGGCATTCCTCTTCGCGGCCCTTGCTTATCAACCACCGCGGAGTTTCCGGGAGGAAGATCATTCCGATAAACATGATCAGCGCCGGGATCACACCCACATAGAACATAGGCCGCCAGCAATCCGCGTACCCGGGGGCCCCTTCAGGGAGAGCAAATGCCGAATCGCTGAAGTAGGAAACCATAATCCCGATAGTTATGAGCAATTGAAAGAGTGATACCAGGACCCCCCGCATGCGTGCGGGAGAAATCTCTGCGATATAGAGAGGAACTGCAAAAGAGGAAACTCCGATTGCAATGCCGAGGAAAAACCTTGCCATGAGAAGGATCCGCGCGTCTGGAGCCATGCCAGACCAAACCGCGCCGACAGAAAACACAAGCGCGGCGGCAAGGATGACTTTCTTCCGTCCGATCAAATCGGCAATTCTGCCGACGGACAAAGCGCCTATCACCGCTCCCAGCAATCCGGCCGTCGTGATCAATTCAACCCAGTCGTTCCCGAGTTGAAATCGTTGCTGAAAGTAGGGAATAGCGCCTGAAATCACGCCGGTATCGAAACCGAACAACAGGCCGCCCGTCGATGCGATTGTCGCGATGACAACGACAAGAAAACGGTATTGCCCTGTTATACCTGGCCGATTATTCATTGGAGTTGTCAGATTCGTAATAGTCAGATGGTGTCCCGGATCCCTTTGTCGGGCGTCTGTTGTGAGGCTTCCCGCAGAGCCCGCAGGTTGCCCGTGGGCGTGTCCACCGTGATCTCGCATCCGCCCGAAAGGATAAATCGTCTTCCCGCCTCCCGCAGCACCAGGTCCTTTGCGAGCGTCCGAAGTTCGCTTTCTGTCTTGAACTGTATATCGACAGGGTTGATGTTCCCGCAACGAATAACCCCCTCCCCCAGGACTCCATGCGCGGCATCCATGTCGACTTGCGAGTCAAGATCCAGAATATCTACGTCGAGCTCCCGGAGTGATTGAAGCAGATGACTGATATCCCCGCAGATATGCAGTTTCACAAGTGCATTCTGAGCATGAATGAATTCAATGAGATCCTGATGTCTCTCCTTGACATAGGCATCGTACGTCCGGCGGCTGATCTGCGAGCAAACGGCATCTCCTACCCCGATAATATCACAGCCCGCCTCAATCTGTGCTTTTGCGAAATCCTTCGCTGTCAACATGCATTTGTCCATGAGGGAGCGGGACAAATCCGGGTCATCCATCAAATTGGTCAGCATAACGCTTATGCCGGCCAAATCGCACGCTTCGGCCAGAGGACCTTCGATCCAGCCATAGACGGGAACGGTCCCTTTCAATCGCTCCTGGTACAACGCCGCACCTTGAATCCTGTCGCGCGTCCGTTCAGCTTTGTGGACATCCGGCCGTCGGAGCGCGTTCACGTCATCCATCGTCCTGATGATGGTGTCAAGGCATCTGGGAACTCCTTCATCGATGTATTCGACTCTCGCCCCGAACGCGGACGTCTCCCGATACGGGTCGGATATCAAACCGACCATATCCATGTCAAAATAGTCCAACGCCCGGAGATTGCTTTCGACAAGAACGTGGTAATCTGAAGCAAACTCTGCGTAGGTCCTATTGCTGAATCTGGCCGCAAAGTGCATCAGGATGGGTTGGAACATAACTGACGACGGCGTCTGTTGGCCGTTACGTAATCGCTCGAATTTCTCTTTTTTTGTCATACGGACTGTGTGTGAACTGTCGGTCGTTGGTCGTCACTCCCTTAAATCCGCATCGTAGACCAATCCCATTTGCGTTCTGATCCTATCGAGCAACCGGATGAGGCGGAGGCTGAAGTCGAGCGGCAAAATATCGCTCTCCTTTCTCCCCGATCGAAGGCATCTCCCCACTTCCTCAGCTTCGTAGTTGTACCCGTTACCGACGTAATCGAAATGTATTGTTTCATGTTGATCCTCCCCCTTCGTCAACTCAAGCGGCACCGGACAGTGCCACCAACGGGTCAGTTTCAGTCTGCCCCTTGTCCCGCAGATATGAGTCTCGACGGTAGAATTGACCGTAAAACTCGAATAAAGCGTCGCTATCCGGCCGTCGTCGTATTTGAATATGAGTGCCAGGCTTTCATCCACACCTGTAGGGCCGATATGGGGGACACTGCTGATCTGGTCGGGCTCTCCCCAGAGCAGGAGGGTCAGAAACACGGGGTAGATGCCTATGTCAAGTAGCGAGCCTCCTCCGAGCTTCTTGTTGAACGCCCGGTGGCCCGGGTCAAATCTGGTGATGGCACCGAAGTCGGATTGGATGTGGCGTACTTCGCCCAGTTCGCCTGATGCAACCAGTTCAAGCACCTTGCCAATAGAGGGCAAGAAGCGAGTCCAGAATGCCTCCATAAGGAACACACGGTGTTCCCTGGCCGCGGAGATCATCTGCAGGACTTCCTTTTCATTCATGGCAAACGGCTTTTCACACAAGACTGCTTTTCCGTTCTTCAGACACAGGAGCGTATTTGCGCAGTGGTACGGATGAGGCGTCGCAATGTACACGACGTCAATGCGCGGATCATCGGCTATTTCATCGTACGAGCCGTAAGCGGTCCCGGCCCGATGCTTGCGGACAAACTCGTCTGCCTTCGCTTTCGTCCTGGATCCGACCGCCACAAGCGTCGAATCCTTGACGACAGAAAGACCCTCCGCCATTTTCTCGGCTATCCATCCTGTGCCGATGATTCCCCATCCGATGCTCTTGTTCATTTTGGTTCAGGGGCTTTTTTTGCGAATTTCCGTATCACAGGGAAGATACTCCCCTGCCCGCGAAATAGCAATTGAGACCACCTTTTGACCTCAGCTATTGCACTCAGGACAGTTCTCAGGACAGTTCCTCTCTCGGGACCCGTTGCTTCTGGGCGGCGTGTATGGTATCTTACATCGCAACTCCTCAATGTTCTTTCTGACAGGCCTCTCCTTTCGCGTAATGGGGGGAGGCCTGTACGCGTTTTCATATGGTGCCGGCACAGCCGGCGATGGAGACGACCTATGACACGCACACTGTTGTTCCTCCTGTCCCTGCTTGCCGGGTGCTCTGCGATTCAACAGACCGATTCTCCGATCCAACCGCCTGAACTCGTCAAAAGCGCTCCGCTTCCACCGATCGTCTCGCTTATCCCGAAACGGGGGATGAAGTTCGATGTGATGATTTTCGTCTTGAAGGATGGAACCGTCGGCAATGTGAAATTGCTCGAATCCAGCAGTGAGCCTAACTGGGATTCCCTCGCCCTCCGATCGATCATGAAGTGGCAGTTCATTCCGGCCCAGCAGGAGGGAGTGCCGGTGGAGCTCTGGATTCGCCAGCCTCTCCTTGTGCAGCTCCGGGAGCCGATTTACAGGACCCTCGCCGGGCTGGTATCGGCAACACAGGAAGAGGCGGATTCATTGTACCTGTTGCTCGAACACGGGACAAATTTCGATACCCTTCTCAGACAAGCCTCTCAGGTATTCGGTGAACGGAGCGGCTCACCCGGTTCCATCGACATCTCGGTATACGCCCCTCATCTCAGGTACGAATTGCTGAAATTGAGGGAAGGCGAAACGAGTCGTCCGCTCAGGGTGGGCAGCAGGTTCATCATATACAAGAGGTTGAAGAGAGAACCTGCCTGAAGCGAGTCCCGGAAGGAAGAGCGTTCGGCCAGCAGACAGAACACCCCTCTGCACACTGTCAGTGGAAATTCTCAATCAACATAATGTCGCTTTCAATCCGATCCACCTGAGTGTACAACAGTGAACCTCCGTCCGGAGAAACATCTATCCCCGAATACGCATAGATTGTTTTCTCGGTAGTCGCAATCTGAATTGTCTGCCGGGTGCTCAAGCTATAGAAGTAGATATGACCTTTCTGGCTTGAATCCGGCTTGATGAAGTAGATTCCCCTATCCGTTAATTTCCACATACACCACAGCAAGCCTTTCAGATTCTTGTCAACCGATTGTTCTTCGCCACCGATCAACGGTACTCTCAAAATCTCGCTATTGATGTTTTTCTGCGCATAGTAGAGGTATTTGCCGTCAAACGATTCAAACGCAACGAATCCCCCCTTTTGAGTAATCTGAGTTTCCTGGCCTCCCTCCGCAGGCATCTTCCACAATTGGAATGTCCCGGTACGATTGGAACTGAAATAGATCCATCGCCCATCCCTCGACCAGCTGGGAACGTTATTCTCAAACTTGCCGGAGGTCAGCTGGCGTGGCGTTCCTCCATTGGAGTTCATCACATAGATATTTCCATTACCCTTCTCCCGTGAATCAAATAGCAGGATGCGGCCGTCCGGTGACCACCGCGGGCATCCCACTTGCGGTCCCCGGAAAAAGGTCAATTGCACCGGGTTGGTTCCGTCGCTATTACAGGCCCAGATTTCGAAGCTCCCTGATCGGTCGGATACAAAAGCAATTTCCCTGCCGTCGGCTGAGTATTGAGGTCCAATTTGCTTTTCACGCGAAGATATAAGTTCAGTTGGTGGTGTGCGCTCAGATGAGTGCATTCCGAGACTGAGATGCCAGATGTCCGCCTTTTCCGTCAAACGACTATAAGCAAGGTTGTCCCCCTTTTTTCCAATGGCGACACCCTCAACATTCTCGCCGGAGCCTGTAACAGGCATCGGGGAACCGCCCCCCGACGGTATTCTCCACAAAGTCGTGTTGCCGGCCCGGTTGGATGAAAACACAATCTCCTTGCCATCCGTGGTCCATGCGTTACTTCCAACGAAAAGGTTGTCGAAAGTTAACCGTTTCTCTTCTCCGCCGCCCGATGGAATTGTATACAGCTCTACGACTCCGGAGCTGAGCGATTTCGCAAATGCAACCAGTCCACCGTCGGGGGAGAATTTCGGTCCATAATCACCCTGCCCGTTGATATCTGGTGATGACATTTTCTGTTTCTGGCCGGTTTCAACCGATATCAACAATATGCAATTAGGCTCTCCCGAAGATTCTGATGCAGAGACCGCCAATGTTTTGCCATCCGGTGACCAGTCAATACCCTGTCCTGCGGACTTGACATCGGCGATCTTGCGCTCACTTCCGCCCAGAGAGGGAATAATGTAAAACGAAATACCGTCGTGCCCCGATCGTGAGAATGCAATATAACGGCTCTCCGGCGACCATGCCGGATCATCCTCCACTCCGGGATCAGTGGTAAGTCTCAGCGGGGAACCGGCGTCGACGAGCTTCACATAGACATCGAAATTGTCCCCGCGCTCGCCGTTCCAGACGAATGCGATTGAATTGCCTTCGGGAGAAAACGCCGGCTTTCCTGCATAGCCGGGATAGCTCGTAAAGGCAACAGTCTTCATCGGCGGGAGCGACGGGGCATAATGCCTGGAGAAGACAAAAAAGAACAGAGCCGCAAGAAGAAACAGTAAGGCAAGCGAGCCAAGGACCAGCCACATCCTCTTCCCCGCAGATCGAGGCTCATCTCGCTCATTGACGACCTCCGGCCGCGATGCCTTCGGGTCCTTACGCGACGTTTGCACCACCCCTGTCGAATCTCTTTTTACTTTTCTTAAATCATCCGTCATCTCCGTAATGGTCTGATATCTTGCCCCGGGATCTTTCTCCAATGCCCGGTTCACAATGTCGGCCAGCTCTGGTCCGATATCACCACGATACTTGCGAATCGGCAGCGGATCTTCGTTTATGATCGAGTACATCATCGCTGCTTCATGTTCTCCGCGGAAAGGGGTCTTACCGGTAAGGAGTTCAAACAGCAACACTCCAAAAGAGAAAATATCGCTGCGGGCGTCGCTCTCGCCTCCCTGGATCTGCTCCGGGGCCATATAGGCTATGGTTCCAACCGTGCTGGAAGATTGGGACAACTTCAAAGATCCCTTCAGCTCCGCCAGCCCGAAATCCATCACTTTCGCCCCCCCTCGTGCCGTCAGCATGATGTTGTCGGGTTTGATATCTCTGTGCACGATCCCCCTCGCATGGGCCTCCTGAAGAGCTTCACCGATCTGGACAGCGATGCTGACGGCATCGTCAACCCGACGGTAGGGGATTTTTTCTCTCAGAGTTCCCCCATCGATGAATTCCATGACGATGAACATGCTGCCGTCATCTTCCTCGACCCCGTGGATTGTGCAGATGTGTGGGTGATTCAGCGAGGCCGCGGATTTTGCCTCCTGGAGAAAACGGAGTTTCGTTTCATCTGTAATAGAGACGTGGGCAGGGAGGAACTTCAGAGCAACCGTCCGATCGAGCCTGGTATCCTGGGCCTTATAGACAACGCCCATGCCGCCTTCACCGAGCTTTTCAATGATTCTGTAGTGGGAAATGACCGAGGGGACCAAGGGAGCTTTCTTTATGGGTGATGTGAAGGGCGTTAAGCCAGCAGGAAGTACACCCCCCTGGAAACTTCCGTGGTCGGGCTGCGGAAGAGAGATGCTGCAAGGAACGTGGCTTAAAGAAGTTACAGCGACAAGTGATTAATCGCAATACCCTCGTACGTCAGGCAGGGATGTCAAACCTGAAAAAAGCAGGGAGAAAGCCAGATACGTCCTAACCTGCATGTTTACCAGTATAAAACCGGTTCCAACATGTATCAGCCTGCAGTTTGTTATATTTGCTCATGCCTGCACTCTGCTTCCTTTTTCCGGCAAAGCCAACTGTCCACTACCGCTGCTGCATGCAGCAGGGTTCTAGCTTCGGACCAACTATTTGATACCAATGAAATCACTTGCGCTCACTACTGCTCTTCTTCTTGTTGTCGCCGCATCGGCATTCCCGGGAAGCGGCTATAAGAACTTTACAGTTGCCGTCTATACCCGCGCCTACGAAGTACAAAACATGGACAGCCTGCAATGGCTTGAGCCGTTATGGAACGACATTTCTCGACAAGTGATGGTGGACAAAATCTATCTTGAAACCCATCGCGACCGGATATTGGTCGGTGAGAAGACAATTGAAGCGGCGAAAACATTCTTCAAATCAAGGGGCGTCACAGTCGCGGGGGGTATCACCTATACGGTAAACGAAAGGAACCGTTATGAGACCTTCTGCTATACCAACCCCGAACACAGGAAACAGGTGAGGGACATTGCCGAATATACGGCAAAGCATTTTGATGAAATCATTCTTGATGATTTTTTCTTTACCAACTGCAAATGTGAATTATGCATCAGGGCAAAAGGGCATTTAACCTGGACCCAGTACCGCCTGAAACTCATGAAAGAAGCTGCGCAGGAGTTGGTGATAAACCCCGCCAGAGCAATCAATCCCAAAGTACGGATAGTGATCAAGTTCCCAAACTGGTACGAACACTTCCAGGGACTGGGTTTTGACTTGGAGGCGGAGCCGGGGCTCTTCGACGGAATCTATACTGGAACAGAAACACGCGACCCGGTTCACAGCGGGCAACATCTTCAGCAATATGAGAGCTATCTGATTTTCCGATACTTCGAGAACATCAAACCGGGGGGTAACGGCGGCGGGTGGGTTGATCCCGGTGGAATGGCCTACATGGACCGGTACGCAGAACAGCTTTGGATGACACTCTTTGCCAAAGCCACTGAAATTACCCTGTTCGATTTTCGGCAATTGCAGCGCCCAATCCATACAACTGATCGTGCTGAGTGGCAGGGGTCTCACACGAGCTTCGACTTCGATGAAATGCTCAAGCCGATCCAACTCGCAAGCGGCAAAACGGTGACGCCCCCCACAATCGCTCGCGCTGCCGGCTATACTTTCGAACACGTTGACCCTGTGCTCGGACAGTTGGGTAATCCGATAGGCGTCAAGAGTTATAAACCCTATAATTCACTAGGCGAGGATTTTCTCCAGAATTTTCTCGGCATGGCAGGAATTCCAATGGATATCGTACCCGTGTTTCCTGCTGAAGCCACAATGATTCTCCTCACAGAATCGGCGAAGTTCGACCCGCATCTGGTGGACAGAATCAAAGCACAGCTAGGCGCCGGCAAGAGTGTCATGATTACATCAGGACTACTCAGGGCTCTGCAGGGGAAAGGGATCGAAGATGTTGTGGAACTCCGATATACCGATAAGAAAGTACTGACGAGAGAATTTGTCGTTGGCTGGCAAACTGATTGCCTGGTAAAAGGAGAAATATTGATTCCTCAAATATCATACCTTACAAACGATTCATGGGAAGACATATCGTGCATTGCTTCGGGGAGCGGATGGCCTATTCTCCATCAGGCCCGTTATGCCAAAGGCTCACTTTTTGTGCTTACAATACCCGACAATTTCGGTGATCTCTACAATCTGCCGGCCGAAGTATTGAACAGGGTCAGACACGTTGTATCCCAGGATATCAAGGTGCGTATTGAAGGTCCGGCACAGGTTAGCCTGTTCATCTACGATAATGGGACGTTCATCGTCGAGTCCTTCCTGCCGGAAAATGTCAATATCAAAATCATAACTGACAATCAGATCGGCAAAATCACAAATCTTCTTTCCGGCGAGGAGATTACGGGCAAAGCTGCGCCAGCGAATCAGATATGGGGGAGGGAAAAAGAAGAAACTAGATCATTCGATGTCACTATCAAGCCCCATTCCTACATTGTGTTTCGGGGCAAATAGTGTCGACCTTCCACAGAGTCACAGGTCGGCAGGATCTCCTGAGTGTCTTTCGACCAATAATAGAAGATACGATGAACCATCGTTATTCAGTTCGATAGCCGCTGCGGACCAGCTCCATCCTCCCCTGAGTGTAACGAACATGAACAGTGCGCGAGGCCGGGAACGTTATCACGCGGGGTTCAGTCGGCCTGTTCGAGGGGTCCTCCGCCGCTACAGTCGCGTGCAGCATTCCCAGGCTGTCGGGCCCCTCCGGGACTGAACTCGTCAACAGCAAGGTTGAATCTCCATACAAGACCTGAAGGCCATATTTGTCCGAAAAGCAACCCGTATCAATTCCCTCGAGAACCAGGAGCGAATGAGGGGGGATCGATGGCAACACCGCAAGAAGCGGCTTCCACGTCTCCCGCACCATCGATGCCTTTCTGATGAGGTGATTGTCCCCGTCCCTGCTCGACGCATGGATCCCGTCAAGGACTCCGAGCCCGACCCGTCGATACACTGATACAATCCCGTCTATCACATTTGAAGTGGCAAGAGCCATTGTGGCGTAGAGTATGAACCCCGCCCCCCTTCCGGCATCGAGGAGCGCACTCTTCATCACCAGCATCGTCCCGATTGCCAGGGGGGGGAGTGCCACAGTAAGGTAGTACCTGCTAAAATGGTTCATCAGCGTCAGTGAAGGGAAGAGCATCAGGAGGAACCAGATCAAAATGAACAGAGTATACGTCAGAGCCCTGCGTATATCACTTCCCGTCTTTCCGGAATGCCTGATTCGCGCGAAAAGCACCAGGACGAGCCCTGCAGTCACTGCGGAGAGCGCTATGAGTGTGCCGTTTTCTGAGAAGACGAAGCTTTTCAGGGGGGTGACTGCCTGCAGACCCCACACTGTGAAAAGCTGAAAATTGGAGCCGATGTTATTCCCGATGAGCCGGGCAGCGTATGGATGCGTCTCAGGGAGCGCAAAAAATGAATCCCCCGTCATCTTGGCGGCAACAAATGCGAGGAACGCGATACTGTGCCATTTCAGCCTTTTGAACCCCCTCAGGTATGTCCGCTTCTGGCCACGTGAGTCGCTGCCGTCCAAGAATGTCCATGCAACGAGGACAAACAGGAGCATTGCCATGCTCTCCTTGAACCCCAGCGCCATCGTAAACCAGAGGAAGGAAATGGAAAACCGCTTCTTGATAAATGCGTCGATGCACAGAAGCGCAAAGAGTCCCGCGCCGATGTCGAACACCCCGGCCAGCCACATCTGCGGATCGATATGTATGTTCGACGCAGCCGCGAAGAGGAACCCGCTTCCCCATGCAACTGTCCGAGTACCTGTCAGGGCCCCGGCAACTGAGACCACAAGAAATGATGAGACGATGAGAAAGAGGAGCGAGACCAGATGAAACCCGATTGGATGAAGCCCGAAGAGTTCGTACACGAGCCAGCAGCAAAGGCTCCCCAGAGGACGGTAGAAGAATTTCCCGGCGGGAGAGACGATGTCCAGGAGGACCGACGATGTACGGTGGAACGTAAACTCGCGAATGATCATCCAATCGTCCTGCACGAACGGAAACTGCGATAGGGGCAAGTACAGGATGAGCACCGTTGCGCCCAGAAGACAGGAAAGGAGTATACCTGAACCAGATCGGAGGTCCGTGGGGAGGACCCATTCTCCACCTCCACCCGACGGAACGGGATTCTCCTCTCTTTTCGTTTGGCGTTCCTTCCTCACTACACTGTCCTCTCCGATTAGGTTCCGTTCAACAATAAAGCGCCGGCCCCATTTCCGAGACCGTCGCACGCACCGGATGCCCCTGTTCGCCGAAGACATCCCAGAATGTCACCGGACAACCGCGGAACGCATACACCCCGCGACCGGACCGACAGTCCCCATACCTGCGAACTGTCGTGCGTGACATGCACCCACATTCCACCGCCGTCGGTGCTCCGAAAGAGGCCCCGGTGCAATGTCCCCGCAAGGATCACACTCGGATCGGAAGGCAGAATGACCAGAGAATGGACCTCACGATCCGTCAGCCCACGGGAACGCTCTTCCCAGTGTCCACCTCCGTCGGTGCTTTGAAACACCCCCCGGCCATACGTCCCGACGTAGATCCAGTCACGATTCTGCGGATGCAAGGCGATCGCATAGACAGCGGAGCGGTCCAGCCCATGGGAATCCCTTTCCCAGTGCCTCCCGCCGTTGGAAGAGCAGTACACGCCGTCTTCTTCTGTTCCCAGCCAGAATCGCTTCGCGTCGTGCGGGTCCTGCACAATGACACGCACTCCCCCGCCGTCAACGCCCAGAGCACGGCGGCAACGCAGGAGATTGACAACCGGGATCCTCTCATCTGTTCCTTCGATTTCAAGGTGCGAAGACTTCGGATATTCAATTGCGGGAGTGAACTCCGGATACTCTCAGCGGCGGAATTCTCGCGAATGCTATTGAAAATAAGCTAAAGACGCAACTGAACATTCTGGGGCGGCCATCATGGGGATCCCGGTACAATATGGGTAGGGTGAACGGCATCGTCGTAGCTCGACATAGACGTCACCAATGAGAGCTCTATGGAAATGTCATCCTCAGCCGTTGGTTCCTCCTGCTGGAGGTAAGGTCAGGCGTTCAGATTCTTAAGGAGACGGGAGTGAATTTAGCGGCATTGTCTCTTGCGTTTGCGGATCGGGGGGAAGATTTCGTCGTTGGAGCGACAACGAGAAAGGATGTCTCGTTCTTCAAGAGAGGCACAACGGAGGCAAAACTCTAGCTAGGAAGTCCTGGGAATGGCGTAATAAATAGGACCTGGAAGGACCTGAAAAAAAGAAAACCAGGTATGTAAGGTTCTCACACCTGGTTTCCTTGAATCCGCGAATTATCTGTCAATTCGCGGCCTTCTTGAATTCTCCGGAGGTTGTAACGGAAAAAGTGAAGTATGTTGATTCTAAGCAAAGTAATCAGTAGTCTCAGCCTTCCATAGATCCGGCCTTTTGTAATCAATTCCTAACATCTAACGATCGCACTATGATACAAGCAATGCCACCCCTGAAACTGCACGAGAAAATCGGCTATGGGTTCGGCGACGCCGCCTCGTCGATGTTCTGGAAGCTATTCGGAATGTACCTCATGTTCTTCTATACCGATATATTCGGCATTCCGGCCGCAGTCGTAGGAACCATGTTCCTGGTAACCCGCATTGGGGATGCTGTCTTCGATCCGCTCGTCGGGATACTGGGGGACCGCACGAATACACGCTGGGGAAAATTCAGGCCCTATCTGCTGTGGATGGCGATCCCGGTTGGCATTATCATAGTGATGACGTTCACTACGCCCGATATGAGCACGGGCGGGAAAATAGTCTATGCCTATGTGACATACTCTTTGATGATGATCATCTATTCCATGATCAATGTTCCGTATGCTTCGCTCATGGGCGTCATGACCGATGACGGGAAACAGAGAACGACACTCGCAACATATCGTTTCATATTTGCTTTTGGCGGAAGTTTTCTGGTTCTGGGGCTCTTCCAGCCCCTCTTCGACGGGTTTGGTACCCGGATGTTCAATGAATTTTCTACCCCAAGGACCATCGAACTGACTGATACAGTTGCAGGAACGACGAGCAGAATACTTGTCTGGGATGGAACCATTCATGATCCGAGACTGACGAATCCTGTTGATTCACTCCTTTTTATCACCGCCAAGGTGAACACCAGCTCAAAAGAAGCTTTTGGCCTTGGCGTTGTCAATACCAAAACCAATCAATATCACGGGTTCAATTTTGCTGAAGGCAAAGACACATTAGGATTGTTGCGGACAGGCGCCACCAGTGATGTGAAGATAAAGCTGGATCAAATCACGGCCAGAGATAACCTCACCAATCTTGCTGATCTTGCATTCGCGTGTAAGGGGATTGACGAGCATTCCATCTCGATCCGAAACATTGCACTCAAAGAGATCAACTACCGCTCCGGGACCCAGAAGGCGGTGATAGTCATTGCAATTCTGGCAGTGATTTTTTTCTTCCTCACTTTTTCCCTTACACGCGAAAAAGTGAAACCGACTCAAGTCAAAACTTCTCTTAAAGACGACCTGAAAGACCTCGGCAAGAATGGTCCGTGGTTTATCCTTCTGGGTGCCGGTATTTCGACAATCTTCTTCAACACGATCCGCGACGGCGCTGCAGTCTACTACTTCCTGTATTATTTCAAAGGGATGAACAATATCGAGTTCAGCTCGTCCACGATACTTGCCATTAGTACTATTTACCTGTTGCTGGGACAGGCGGCCAATATTGTCGGAGTTGTTCTGGCAAAACCCGTTTCCGATAGAATCGGAAAAAAGAACACGTTCCTGGTTGCCATGGTCAATGCTGCGATCCTCAGCTTTATTTTCTTCATGCTGGACAAGACCAACATTACCATGATTCTCATATTCCAGTCCTTGATCAGCATCCATGCCGGTATCATATTCCCATTAGTCTGGGCGATGTACGCCGATACAGCCGATTACTCCGAATGGAAAAATGGACGTCGTGCCACCGGATTGGTATTCTCCGCTGCATCCATGTCGCAGAAATTCGGGGCTTCAATAGGTATCGCATTGGTAGGCTGGATTCTGGCCATCTATGGCTACCAGGCCAATGTAGAACAAGCCGAAGCGACACAGAATGGCATCCGCATGATGCTGAGCATATACCCCGGCCTTGGGGCCCTCCTTGCTGCAGGATTTATGTCCATTTACCCGCTGAAAGAATCGGTTCTCGAAAACATCAGTCATGAGCTGGCTCTCTTCCGCTCGACTGGCAAAAAGACCGGATGAATGCGGGGGATCCCATCAGGGGGATTCATAACAACAGAATCACAACACCGGCCGGGGAATGTATGGACGATTTCCGAAATACCGCAGGAACGATGATAACAGCCAGGCAATAGACCCGCCCAATCGATCAGGGACTCTGCACTACAGCAATTTCAAAAGGTTTCAGGACTATCGAGACAGAGGTTACTACCGGTCCTCTGAAACGGACGAAGGTAGTATCCTGCTCAACGCTCAGATCCTGGCCTCTGACGAGTTCTTTCCAGCCGCTCGTCGGGACTTTCTGCGAAAACCGCAGTTTCATCGGTGCCGTCTGGTCACTCATGTTATACATCACGTACTGTCCCGCCTCTAATCGGGAACCTTCGGACTTGCCGCCGAACACATACATTCCTACCCCGCCAGGGCCGTCCAGCCCGACCCCCAGGTCTTCATCGAAAGCCTGACGAACGACCCTCAGTACCTGTTCCGGGAGCCGCAGCAGATCGTAGCTGTTGTCAGGCATATTCAACACGTAGATATTCCCTTTGAGGTACTGAGCATGGAAGACAATTCCGTAATCATAATCATCGCGCACGACAGCGGCGGCACGAGCATCAGGCCAGGTGGTGGTCTCAATCCTGGGAAAAGAGAATGGCCTCTCTGATTTGATGAGGCTTTTCCTGAACCACCCTTCGCGGACCCGGAACTCGTCGGATGTCACGCCTCCGTCGCCGCCCGGAACAAGAGTCAACGTATTTTTGAATTCGGTATTCCCGAGCTTCGTCCAGAGACCCCAGGTCATGAACACGTCTTTTCCGTTGCGCAGACGATCGAGCATTTCTTGAGCTAGCAAAGTGTCGCGCCCTAACGATCCTTCGGAATACGAATGGAGGGTGAAGATCGCGTTGTGGCCGTCCGCAGGGAACTTCGCCACGGGAGTGAGCGGAATCCCCGCCATGCCGAGATAGCCGAAAATGTTATACTCACCTGTCGAGCCATACGGAAGATAGATCGGAACTCCACGTCCTTCCCCCTTCAATAATCCGGCTACCCTGTCAAATTCCGGCAACAACGCCGTGAAATGTGGATATACATCACTCGATGGATTTGTCGGATACAGCTGCCCTGCACACCAGAGGATTATCTCTGGCGCTCTCGCCAGGACGGCCTGCCAGACCTGGGCGTTGTAGTCGTTGAAGTCGCCTTTCATGTCATAATTGTCAAGCCACGATCCGACCCACTTTGTCGGGTCGACGCTCGACCACCATTTCTGGAAAACGTAACCGCTGTAGATTGGTATGTGCTGGTCATGGACCATACGGTTGCGTGTCTCGATGCCGACAGCCATTTTATCGAATTGTATGTCTTCATAATACACATCATATCCATTGTCGCGGTGGCCCTCATACCAATTCGGATATTTAATGATGACTTTGACGCCGGGATTTATCTCCTTCGCAGGATCTATAATGTATTTCTTCGACTGCGCGAGAATCAGTTTCGTGCGATAGTCAGCCCAACTCTGGCTGCCGCGATCTTCGACACTCTTCGGATCAGTGGCCGTCGTGAACAGCCAATCGTCGAGAATGATGTCATTGAAGATTCGTGCCAGCGAACGCATGCGGTTTGCCAGCAGCTCCATGTCTTCCTGATTGTTATAGACCGACGGGCCTTGCCTTCCGGTCGGCACCATTGCCCCTGACACCCTGATTCCCATCGCACGAAACCTGTCGGCCGTCTTCTTCAAGAGTGCGACATTCACCTCACCCCGGCTCGGGGCCTCAAGATAGACATGTGTGGACTTCACAGGCGCAAAGTACTCCATCGTCTTCTTGAACTGATCGGGATCCGCGAGAAGCGAATCGACATCGCGCGATGTGAAATAGATCGCATACTTTAGGTGAGGCCAGCCTGTAGTCGATGATCCTTGAGCAACCGCCTTGTTATGAGATCCATCCGGTATGATCAGACCGAATGCCATGAGCGACAAAACCAGGTGAAGGACTCCAAGACGGAATCTGCTCATACTCTCCTCCAGTGCGAAGTGTTTCGTGTCAGAATCCAAGAGAAACCGTAGATTTGAAACTATGATTTAGTTTTGGCAAATACAACTTCTCGTTTTCTTGCCCTTCTGGTGACATATGAATTGGCTTTTTCGGTAGACGCTCGACCCGGATCCTGAGTGAGCTAGGGATTGAGAAGGAGAACCTCCGGATTCGAAAGACGATGGATCGGTAAAGGCGCAATGGAGAAAGGCACTGAAAAAAAAGAGGGCTCAACCAGCCCCTGTTCGACTGGTTTGAGTCCTCATGTAGTTTGGCTCCGCGAAAGCTACGGATGTGCGAACTTCACTAACCCTCACAACCCCCCTAATATTCTTGAATCTCTCCCGGGGAGAGAAGAGATTGTGGGTCGAATTCGGACCCTCTCGTACCCGGTTTCACCTCAGTGTCGAGGAGTGTGCCGAGAGGTTCCGGAAGCACTTTGCGCGCCCAGCCCGCCGATCTGAAGTGCTCCGTTACGGTGAAGACTTGGTCAAAGCATCTGACGATGTGCGGTTCATAACGTGTCCATCTGCACCATTCAAGGAACAGGACGGTGTTCTTCAGCAATTCGCGTACACGGCGGAAGCGGCGGTACGCAGGACGATAGGTGACGTCGTGCTCGTGAAGCACGAGTCGTCTGTGCCGTACGCAAGCGGCATACTGGCCCATGCAGGCGAATCCAAGCTGTACGATATCAAAGGAAGAGTCTCCGGTGAGGTCACGGATACAATGGGTCATGTGGCGGTCGTGATACTTAGCGACGGACTACGGAGATACAATGAGCATATTCATCGGACTATGCTCTGCTGTGCGGCCGGATGCTGTAGCGCACGTGATACCAGGCTGCGAGGGTCTCCTTTTTGCGCCCCTCCCGCTGCGTACGCGGTGCTGTCACCAGACGGGCAGTCCGGACCGCTCCTTTCACGAGGTAATGCCATGCATAGAGAAGGCGTACCAGGAGCGCATAGAATTGCCCGTGATGTTTCGTCAGATACTTCTGGTAACTGATGTACTGCATTTGCACGTGGCGCTCACCGCGCTTGCCATAGGAAAACCCGCCAAGATGAACGATGTGCGCCTCCGGGACAAAGTGGACGTCTAGTCCGCCCGCGATCCGGACACGACGGCAAAGATCAACCTCCTCACAATACGCTTCGTATAACTCATCGAACAATCCGAACCGCTCGACGAGAGACCGTCGTATCATCAAATCGGCCCCGGTAATGTACTCTACGGATCGCGGACTGGTCCAGCCGGGCCGGGGTAAGACCCCCCGATTAGGGAATCCGACAGATGGAAACAGGTCGTTGAGAAAGAAGGCATCCGTCAACGCCTGTAGAAACGAGGGGGCATGACCAAAAGACACCTGACTCGACCCATCGGGGTTTCGCAGCCAGCCACCGCAGACGCCGACCTCGGGATGTTCGTCAAGATAATCCGAAAGGATTTTCACTGCATTGTTCAATAGCAGTGTGTCCGAATTAAGCAGGAGAACGTTCTTCCCGCGGGCTGCGCTGACACCGTCGTTGTTCGTTTTTACAAATCCGCCATTGACGGTGCGGGCCACAAGATGGACCGAAGGGAATTCCGAACGCACCATCTCCACGCTGCGATCGGTGGATGCATCATCAACAACGATGATCTCATACTCGATCCCGCGCGTCCGCTCCGCCAGCGAGAGGAGGCAATCACGCAAAACATGCTGGCCGTTCCAGTTCGCTATCAGGATGGACACCACGGGTGTCCTGGAGGAATCTTCAATGCCGGGCAGCATGTGTGTCTTGAAGAGATGCGGTGAGGATCCTGTTCACTGGTTCCAGTGCCAAGTGCAGGAATGGGGCGAAGCTATGGCGCTCGAGCGTGCAACGCAGCGACCGGAACACATCACTGAATCCGCATCTACGCATGAGACTCCAGAGGAACACGTTCAGAGAGAAGTCCCGGCGGAGGGGAATTCGCGCATGAACACGTGTGCGCACGGATGGGAAGCCGTGGGTGAGAACGTCAGTGATAGATGCCGCAGGGCGCTTTGGTGCGTAGTCAGTCATCTCGAGAATGTGGTCCGTCAGCAGGCTGCAATACCCGGCATCGTGCACCAAGGAAGCGAAGACCAACATCTTCTGGCTGAACAATTGAATCGTCGACAATGGCTGCGCCCAAGCCGGCGTCGTGAGCCACGTGATGCCGCCGGATTCCTCAGCGAAGCGCGTGCAAAGCTTGGTGAGCTCAGCGTTTTCCCTGAAGGGCAGTACGCTCCCGTCGCTCATGCGTACGGTGGTTGATTGCGGCTGTTCGCTCACGATGAGAATGACGGCAGAACCACTTGGAAAATGTTCCACGCGTCTTTCTTGTTCCCACCTGCGAACCATCGATGGCTTTGGGTTCACGACCACCACGAATCCTCCGCGCTATCGAGCAAGAGCCCGGAATTTCCTAATGAGATGAATCTGATTCTTTCCGGTCGACAGGCAATCAAACACTTTCAATGTGTTTCTCTACCGCCCCTGCGCTGCGTTCCCACGGAAAATATTCCTCTATGAACTTTCTTCCGTTCGCAGAAAGCTGATGCCAGCCCTCGCCACGAAGAAGGGCAGCAATGCGCCCGGCAAATTCAGCGGATTCATCTTCGACCCATAGCTCTCTGCCGGAGCCTCCACGAATACCGCTGTTGCCTGCGCTTGTAGTGACCACCGGCGTACCACACGACAATGCCTCCAGAACTTTTGTCTGGCAGCCGATTTTCAGTCTCACTGGACAAATACTTACCCGAGCACGGCGTAAGTATTCGGACACATCATTCACCCAACCTGTAATGATCACACGTTCTCCAAAACGTGCAGCCTCTTCACGGATCCGCGTATCAGGATCTGCACCTACGATCCACAATTGCGCTGTTGCATATTGTTGCAGCACCAATGAGAAAACGGTCCGCAAGAAATTGAGAGCTCCGTCAACATTGGGCGGATGAAACATGTTCCCCGAGAAGACGATCATTCCTTCAGTGCGCTCTCCATAGCCGGGAATTTGATCTTCCGGCATCGTGGTAACCCCGTAAGGCACAACGCCTAAGTTGTCATATCCATCCTGTTCTTGCATATCCTGCATATCGGCTTCCGACAATAATAGTACCTTTCCCATCCTGGGAAGGAATTGCCGTTCATAACGTCTTGTTATGTGCTCAGTGAATGACAGGTGAAGCTTCTCCCAAAGTGACCACACAGGTAACTCCGCAAGCCGGGACAGTTTTATTGACGGAGGATCTTCGACGAACGCTATCACTTTGTGATACCATGGTTCGGGGCAATATTGTATTGCTTCCATTGCGAACAGCAAAATAGCATCGAAATTACTGTGCTCCATGAATTCTCGAACCCGCTTGCTCAGCGAATTCGATTTCACACCACTGACTATAGCAGGAATCCCCCGTAACTTGCCGAATCGTCTCTGCCATCCTTTGACGAAGCCTGACACCTGTGTTTGACTCACAAATTCAGCAGTCTCCAGAAACCCAGGCACATCAATTGATTCGCCCGCGGGTTGCAGACAAAGGAAAGTAATCCCATGACGCGCCGACAAGCACCTCAGGATATTGTACGCAACGATGGTGCTTCCTGAGCGCGGTGGAAAGGGGCTGTGACTCACCACTACCAAAAGTTTCATTGCCACAAATCCTTCACAACTCTACTGATATTCATCCAGAGGTTTAGCGCGGCGAGCTGTTGCACCGCCAGATCTTTCTCGCCGGAGGGACCCGTTCAAATTCGTATACCTTTTTCCGACATCGTCCCGGCGAGTGTCCGGGCAACAAATTCGCGATTTGCCCTTCCAGCGGATGCTCCTGGCACGCCAGATTCTGCCGGGCGATCGCGTTGCCAGGTTGCGATTGCTGGAGCTATACAATTCTGAGTCTTTCGCACAGGGAGCCAAGTGTCTCCGACATGGGAGCGTTCCGAAGCACCTAGTGATGAACCCCGGCCGGGGCGAGATCGCCCGCCCGAATGGTTGAACCGGTCTCAAGATCGACCAGCGGCAGGTCCGCGATGAGCGTGAGCCCCTCCTCGGAACCCAGGAAAGTCATTTTTCCCCGCTGATCGCGCGAGAACCGGTAGAGGGCACGGACGTAAGTTTCGCGGGCCGTCACGGGGGGAATGGAACCCAGAACGTCGTTCCGGACGAAGAACGCGTTGTTCCCCGCACTATTCGAGCCGACAAGCACGTAGCCCTTTTTTCGCGCAAGGCGCTCCAGTGCAGGGAGGGACGCTCCTCCGTATAGAAATGAGTAATGGGCTTTCAGCTTTTCGAAGGTCCTGTCGTACGGACTGACGACGGCCCGTTCGCACCCCAGAAGGTTGTCGTATTCACAGATGACGATACGCGGGCTGATGGCATCAAGGACCTCCCACACCCAGTAATCATTGCCATCGATGTCAATGGAGAGCAAGCCGATGTCTCCGGAGACCCCATTTGCCGTGATCAAGTCGTTTATGTTTTCCCGATCGATGAACGCTTGCACCGCCCGCAGCGTGTGCCTGTAGTAGGGGTAGTCGTTGCGGATAGCACTGACCCCCGTCGCGGAGGAGTCCATGACCAGCCCTGTCCAATTGTTGTTCAGCAGCAGAAACCGGGTATTGGATTCCTTGTAGTCTTGCACACCGAACTCCACGAACACGGGGGTGGGGATCGGTATGCTGCGGATCAGGTACTGGATGATGCCGTCCTCCCCGAATTGAGAGTAGACACGGAATTCGTAGTCGCGCAAGGATGCCGCTGGGTGGCTCCGTTCCATCAACTGGCGCATTTCAACGCGTCCCACGGACTCCTGAAGCTCCTGCACCCTGCGGAGGAGCTCGCTCAACTGGGCGAGCCGCCGTTGTATCCGCCGTATGATCATATTCCTCCTGTTACCGTTGTCTGCGGCCGTTCCCCGGAGTCGCGTTAGCGGCTCCAGATGCCCGTCGCCGTGCCGGCGATGATCTGGTTCGCCTGGAGTGGCCAGAGAAAACACCCGGGGAACAAGGCGGCGCAGATGGACATCATTACTCCCGCATTGCGGGAGCCCCTGCGCGTTGAAAAGATGATTGGCTCCGAAACGACTGTCAGGGAGGCCGACAGCCCAACCGGGAGCTGGAACCGGATTTTCCCCGTCCCGTTGACAAAGTACGCAAAAAACGTGCTTCGCGCAACGATGCATACGTAGGTGACCATGAACGCGGAAGACAGAAGGGGAGCGCGGGCAAGAAGAGAAGGCAGCTCGAGACGCGTGTCAGCACGTACACGTAGAGAAGCCAACAAGCGCCGGCGTTAATTCGCGGAAGAGAAAAAGAGCGACAATATTTTGCCTGGCGGCGATGCTGCGCTGGTGTCCCTCGAAGAGTCGCATGCAGATGATTGGCGGAAGCAGAATCATCCCGATCCGACGATGTCGATGGTCGGAAGAGGGAAGATCAATTTTGTGCCTGCGCGGATCGTGTCCTTCTCTCGTTCCAGGAATTCCTGCTTGAAATGCCATGGAAGAACAAGGTAATAGTCGGGTTTCATGGCCCGCGACTGTTCCTCGCTGATAATCGGTATGTCGGTTCCCAACGTGGAGGCGCCGTGCTTGTCCGGATTGCGATCCGCCGCCGCATCGATGATTCGGCTGTCGATGCCGCACCACTGAAGGATCGTATTCCCCTTTGTCGACGCGCCGTACAGGTGAATCCGTTTCCCTTCTTTCTTGAGGTTCCGCAGGAGCATGATGAGTTCCTCGCGGTGCACGTTGATGTGGTCCTGAAAATTCTTGTACGGCCGGTCGGTGTCCAGCGCCATGTCAAACTCCTCCTGCCGGAGGGACTGCATGTGGGCCAGGGACGCTTTGCTCTTGAACGCAAAGTTTGTAGAGTGGGTGGCGAAGCACCGGATGCTTCCGCCGTTAATGTTGTTGAGCGTCGCGTCGACCATTTTCATGTCCGCCCGCCGCAGTATCTTCTCAAGTACAGCAAGGCTGTAATACTCCAGGTGTTCGTGGCAGATCGTGTCATAGGAATTCATGCGTAACATGGAAGGCATATAGGACATCTCGAACACCCACAGTCCGTTGGGCGATAGCATCTGCTTCACGTTCTTGGTGAAGTTGCCGGGGTCTTCGAGATCATAGAACATGGCGATTGAAGTGATGATGTCGAATGTTCTCCCCGCTGTCGTGGTCACGAGCTCCTGCGAAGGGAAGATGTCTTGGATGACCGTGATACCGTCACCGACTTCCTGGGCGACATCGGAGGGGTCGATGCCGAATTTTGTGTAGGAGGAGGGGTAGCATTTCAGAAGCGTGCCATCATTACAGCCGATATCGAGGACGCGTGCCTTGGGGAGAGCGACCATCGCGGCTGCTTCATCTGCAATGCCCTTAAGATGAGAACGCATAGTCTGATTGGTTCCTGAGCGGTACCAGTATGCGAAGTACAGCACCTCCGGTGGGACGGTGCATTCCATCTGGAGCAGCCCGCACGCATGCTCATCGAGCATGGGATTGCAGCGGACCAGGACCGTGGGAATCTTCCGGAGCGGAGGTTGTTCCTTGCCGGGTTTCACAAAGGAGCCCTGCAGGTACTGTTCGCCCAGGTCGATGACTTTCGTAAGAGCGCCAGAGCCGCAAACGCGGCAAGTAGTGCGGTGAATAAGGTGCATAGGAGTCTCTCGGTTGGTGGACGTTACAGTGCGGCGGCATCCGGCAGGGCGACTCTATGAGTTGCCGGAACACAGTGTCCCGCCGATCGATGCCGCACGTCCGCTCCAGATTGAGGAAGACCAGTGGCTTGATGACTTCGTCTTTTCGTTCGTGCGGGACCTTTTCAAATTCATACACGAATTCCTGCACTTGCCACAGTCTGCAGTTGACACCTGCCAGGCGGTCCTCACGCTCCATCGTCTGGCGCAGTTCAATGTGGCCACACTGTGTTCTGGAGATCTTGCATCCTGCGAACGAGCCCGCCCGGAGCGCAATACGCCATGGCCGTACTCGTGCGCAGCTGCCCTCCTAACGGGCCCAGATTCCCTTCGCTGTTCGGGTGATGATCTTCCTCGCCTGGATGGGCCACAGGAAACAACCGGGAAGCAGAGCAGTGCAAATCGCCATCATTACTCCGGCGCTGCCAAGCTTCAGGCCTTTCGAAAAGAAAATTGCCAAAGGAACTACCGCAAGCGCGGCCAGTAAAGCGACCCAGAGTTGAAGGTGGATCTTCCCTGTTCCGTTGATAAGGTAAGCAAATATCGTGCACCACGCAACGATGAGTACATAGGCTGCCATGGATACCGAGAGTAGGAACGGTACCTTCACGCCAGGACCGACCCAGACGGCGTAGGCAGCGTCAGCGACAAGAGTCATGGGTACCATAGCGGCGGCGAGAATGAACCACGCGATCTTTAGTTTCCGTATCGTCATGACAATCCATGGGGTGTCTCCCCGTGTATACGCGTCGGTGAATGCTGACCAAAACGGCGTCATCAGCACGATGAATGCCATGGACGCGACGCCGTAATACTTGTACGCGATGTTGTACGGAACGACCTCCGAAGAACCGAAGAACTGGGTGATCATCAGGTTCGATGTGGCGAAGATAACCGTTGCTGCGATCTGCAATAGGAAGAATTGCACCCCGAGCACGACAAGTTGACGCGCCTGTCCGAAACGGACGAACTGGAAGGAAGGGGCCAGACTCCGGTAGCGGCCCCCGAACACCCAGAAGTTCGCAAAGAGAGGAACCACCGCAGTGGAAAAACTTGCGACGAACCCGAGCCAGAAGAGAGAGCCGCTTGAGACCTGCGTCAACACGTACACGCAGATGAGTGAAAGTGCGGCGGCAATGACTTCAAGCAGGTTGCTGCGGGCCGGCTTCTGATCTGCAAGCAGCACGGTTCCAATGAGGCCGAAGAGCAGGCGGAAACAGAAGAAGACGAACACGATGGCGGCAAGGCGGTGTAGCTCACCCTCCATCTCCTCGGGGGTGTTGAGTATGCGCGCCCAGTGCAGGAACGGATTGACGAGGAAAAACAGGAGAATGCACACGGTGACAATCGCACCCACGCAAGCATACGTTGTGCTAATGTGCACCCGCGCCAGTTCGCGGTCATTGATTGCCATCGCCTTTGCGAATTCGTTCCGCAGGCCGTTTCCCAGTCCGATATCCATCATGCTCACCCAGCCGATGATCGAACTCAGCGTGAGCCAAATGCCGTATCGGGTCTGGTTGAGGTAGCCCAGCGTCATCGGGACGAGGAGAAGATTGATCAGCACGCTGAACCCGCGAAGGAAGAAGAGCGCGACGATGTTCTGCTTAGCGCGCACGCTTCGCGGTTGTCCCTCGAAGAAACGTGTTCTGATAAAGCGTGGAAGGGAGATGCTCATTAGTATCCGCGCCTGGAAACGTTCGCGTAATCGTCTTGTGTCATCATAGTGAGTCTCCCCGGTGGCCAGCTTCAGGGCAAACCGTGTGAGCCCCGGGTTGGCGTCATTGTGTGCGTTCTACTGTGGAAGTCGGGTCAAAGAGCTATTTCTCCGTTGAAAGACCCTTGCCTTCATCGAACGCCAACTGGGTTCTGGGTGGGCTGACCATCTTTATGAAGCTTCCAATGAAGCCCTGGGTATTCGTATGGCGAACATTTGACCGTCCTTGAGCTTTTCTATGGCGCTTGCCGTCTCGGAAACAACAAACCCGTTGGTGGGGGATCACTATGAGAGAATCACCATCCAACGGGCTCAGATACACCTGCACCACTCTCTCTTACTACAAACGATTCTCCCAGAATGTCAAAATTCAGAGCTAATCTACGCCGTTTTTGAAGGAATAGCAATCCGCCGTAGGACACTCTTATTCTCTGGAAGCCGGCTGGACAGATTATCAATCTGTCCGCCACATGGATCTTTACTCGAGAATCGCCACCACCTTCTCCTGCATCGGTAAACCAGTCCCAACGATCACGCTCATCACGAGTACTATACTGCAGGATTCCGTTGAAACAAAAAAAAACGCCTCCCTGTAATCCCTTCCTCATCACTCTGAGTTGCGTTCTGCTTGTTGATGGCGGAGACGGAAATACCGCGATGCAAATGTACTTTGCTGCCTCGCCGTTGTCAAATGAATGGGAGAAAGTTCGCGCCAGCTTGGGAGGCCATGAAAAATTGGGGGCTCGCACTCGAACGAGCACGAATGGCGCGCGATATGTTCCTGACTCGATAGGCCGAGACATGTGGGATTTTGTCCGGCCTGGATCCTTGGAATACAGGTGTGTGATCAACCGCCGAGTGCGGTCTTGTCAGTCAACGCACTGAAATCCCCCTCACCCGATTCAACTCTCTGGAACTTGCCACTGATTTCCGTATCTTCTCTGTGGTTCGATCCACCGGAGGCAACTAGACTGGGGGTGCACGGGAGGAAGCCAAGCAATACAGGGACCGGCTTAACAGCTTGCTAAAAGAGGACGGAGGAAGTACATTAGGCGGAACACCAGGCAAGACGGTAAGTGTTATACGATCGTTAGATATGTAACGCACATTTGGAAGAGTATCCAACAAGACGTCAATTGATGACTCGTTATCATACAATCCCCCAACTCAAAGGAGCACCATCATGAATGATGAAAACAAGTGCCCCGTAACGGGACACTCCGGGATGACCTCTGCCGGCAGAGGCACATCGAATCGCGACTGGTGGCCCAACCAGCTGAACCTGGGCATCCTTCATCAGCACGCGCCGGCCTCCAATCCGATGGGCCACGACTTCAAGTACGCTGAAGAATTCAAAAAGCTTGATCTGGCTGCCCTCAAGAAGGACCTGTACAAGCTCATGACCGACTCGCAGGAGTGGTGGCCTGCCGACTGGGGCCACTACGGCGGACTGTTCATTCGT
>Ga0182017_10000510_pt1 | contig 30645 bp, 20 predicted proteins | sample 712E3DmetaG_FD_120492 | JGI IMG/M metagenome (GOLD analysis project Ga0182017, IMG submission 120492) | Permafrost microbial communities from Stordalen Mire, Sweden - 712E3D metaG | ecosystem: Environmental > Terrestrial > Soil > Wetlands > Permafrost | place: Sweden: Stordalen | collected... | reverse complement strand
GTGGCTGAACGCGGACTGCAACCACGACACGCACGTGACGTTTGCGGACATTGATCCGTTCGTGGCGTTGATCGGGACGACCTGCCCGTAAGGGTGGGCGTGCGTCCGAAGCGTCGGAGCGAACGAATCCTCTGCAGGCCGGTGAGTTCCTCGCCGGCCTGCGTTGTTTTTGGGGAAGAGAGGGACAGCTCCGCCTCGCACGCCGCCGCCGGCGCTCGAGGCGATGCGAACGGAAGCCAAAGCCCGAGGCCGCCCGGCTGCTGTGCTCAGTTGCCGGTGAACGCGGCCTGGAACAGTGCGAAATCCGCCAGATCCACGTCGGTGTCCGCATCCAGGTCGGCCGCGGCGAACATGGCCGGGTCGCAGCCCGCGGGTGGCGTGGTCACGCCCGGGCCGGCGAGGCACGCAGCGAAAAGCGTAAAGTCGGCCGAGCTCACCTGCCCGTCGCCGTTCAGATCGCCGCGCCGCGCCGGGACGTCCGCGGTCCACAGCCCCCGCCCGTGCGTCGCCGCCAGCAGCGTGGTGGTGCCGTTCATGAATACGAGCTCATCCACGCAGACGTTGGCGGGGCCGCGATTGCTCGTCGACCAAGTGCTGCCGCCGTCCACGCTCTCGTAGATGCCGACCTCCGTGGCCACGTAGAGCCAGGTGGCGCGCTGCGGGTGGCGGCCGATGCCGCGAACCGGGGCGCTGGGCAGCGCGGCCGGGGCGTTGCCGGTCAAGCGGCTCCACGTCGTGCCGCCGTCCGTCGTTTTCCAGAGGTTGTCCTCCGAGAATCCGCCGAGGCCGACGTAGACGAGTTGCGAGTTGTTCGGATCGATCAGAATGCGCAGGACGTAGCGGTTCGGAAGCGGGTTCGGCGCACTGTTGTCGTCGACGGTGATCCAGGTGGGGCTGGCGGCGGTGCCGTTGGTCGTGCGATAGACCTGGCCGTCGTTCTGACCAATCCAGATGACGTCCGCGTTGCCGGGCGCGACCGCAATCGCACTGATCTTGTCGCTGCCGGGCGGTCGGATGGCCGCCCAGCTCGGCGAGCTGGCGCGTACGTTGTTGGAGCGCCACAGGCTAGCGCCGCCCGCCAGCATCCGATTCGGATCATTGCTGTCCAGGATGAACGGGGCGACGAAGTTTGCATTCGACCCGGCGTCCGAGATGCCGGAGTAGATGTAACCCGCCGTCTGCCCGCCGTCCGTGGAGCGGTGAATCTGGAGGTCGATGTACTCGCCGTAGCAGTACGCCGGGTTGACCGGGTCGATCGCGCAGAACCCACCGTCGCCGCCAAACGGCAGAATGGCCTGCTGAGAGCCGACCACCGCGCGCAGGGTGCCGTTGTCCTGCGTTCCGCCGTAGAACCGGCCGGTCGGGCCATCGCCGGCGGCGCCGTAGAACTGCGTGGCCACGTATGTACCCTGGAGGCTCACCCAACCGGAGCCGGAGTTGGTTGAAGCAGTGTAGATGTCGCTCGCGCGGTGCACGCCGCCGTCGGTGCCGACGTAGAGTTGGCGGTTGGTGGTGCCGTTGAAACCGGGGTCGCCGACGAAACAGTGGATGTCGGGGTGCGGCTGCGCCGTCAGGATATAGCCGTTGCTGATCTGCCTGAGCGTCACACCCCCGTCGGTGCTCTTGAAAATGTGAACGCCGGCGGTCAGCAGCATGTTCGGGTTGGTCGGATCGACCCAGAGCGGGTTGGCGTACCAGTTGCAGCCGGACGAGCCGCTGGTCGTGCGCAGCGTGTACGAGTGGCCGCCGTCCGTGGAGCGCCAGATCTTCCCGCCATCCGCGGCGCAGGCGGCGTAGACCGTGTTTGGATCGCTCGGCGCGTAGGCCAGCTCGATGCGCGAGCCGAAGTCCCAGACCTGCGACAACCCGCCGGCCGTCGTCCAAGTCGCGCCGCCGTCCGTCGAGTACAGGGCGGCGTGGAACCAGTTGGCCTGCCCCCAGTCGTAGTCGATGATCTGGGCGACGGCCTTGTTACCATCGTTTGGATCGAAGGCGACGTAGTACGAGCCCTGCGCCCAACGTGGGTTCGTCCAACTCTGTCCGCCATTCGTGCTACGCTGAATGCCGCCGTACCGCTTGGCGGCGAGCAGGGTATTGCTGTTGGCCGGGCTGATCGCGATGCGGCAGACATTGTCCCAGGTGGCGGTGCTGGGGAGCAGGTTCCACGTCACGCCGCCGTCAATCGACCGGTAGATGCCGGTGCCGCCGACGGCGTCGCTATTGAAGAAGCCCTCGCCCGTGCCGGCGTACATGATGTCGGGGTTTTGCGGGTCCATGGTCAGGCAGCAGATGGCCAGGTTGGGCAGCCAGTCGTTGACTTGCGTCCAGGTCGCGCCGCGGTCCTCACTGTGCCAGATGCCGCCGCTGACCGCGCCGGCCCACAGCCGGTCCGTGTTGCGCGGGTCGATCAGAATGGAACGCGTGCGGCCGCCGACGTTGACCGGGCCGCGGGCAACCCAGTCGGCGGCGGTCAGGGCCCGCAGCCCGGCGGCGTCGCGATAGGCGACGTTCGCGGCGCGCTCTTGCAGGGCGTTCGGAAGAGCGTCCCCCGCCACGCGGCCGTTTTCGTCCTGCCAGGTCAGCCGGCGCCAGCGCATCGCCCGGTCGGGGTCGGTGGCCCGTTCGAGGTGCACGATGCCGGCGGGAGCCAGGCGTCGGGCGACTGGCGCGACGTCGGCGAGGCGTGGGCTACCCAGCGTGGTGCCGGTGTTCGCCTCGCAGGCGGTCACGCGGGGCTTCGCCGGGTTTGGCCGGGCAGTGCAGCCGGCCAGGAGCGCGATTGAGGTGAGAAACGCGATCTTACGCAAGGTGTGCCTGCCTTCCGCCTTCGTTTTGGTAGTCCGTAGCCGAGGTTTCCCGGCCGGAACCGTCTACATCCAGATTGTACCGAGCCCGGCCGCCATCTGGCCGCAATTGTGCATGGAATTGCGTGAGACGGGGGTCAGCCGCTACATCGGGAGGGCAGCCGCCGCGTTTCGTGAACCAACCGCGGTGCGTTTTTCACGGCGAGCAGCGACGGCGGAGCAGGCCCAGCAGCGGTAGCGAGATCAGGGCTACGGCGGTCGTCGGGCAGGCGGAAGACGGGGCCAGCGGACAGGTGCCGGTGTCCGCCGTAACGGTGTTGTTGTGCACGCAGCCGCCGCTGATCAGGCACGTGCTGACGCAGGTCTGGTCCAGTATGCCCGTCACGCGCACGCGAGCGCCGACGCTAAAGCCGGCGAGATTGTCCAGCACGTAGCTCGCGCCAGTATCGGCCTGGAACAGAACGCACTCGGCACCCTGGACCAGCTTGCCGCATTCGACGAACTCGTTCTGACAGAGCTCGATCGTGTTGTCGGCGATACAGGTCTGAGTCGTCGCGCAGGTGTTGACGCAGGCCCCCCCGGTCACGCCGGTGACGTGGACGCGCGTGCCCACGCTCAGTCCGCCAGTGTTGGCGAGAGCGAACGTGCCGCCGCTGTCCGCCTGGAACATGACGCAGCCGGGGCCTTGCACGAGCGTGCCGCAGCCGACGAAGGTAGTGTTGCAGGACTGGATCGTGTTGTGCGTGATGCAGCCGTCCTCTGGCGGACACTGCGCGGCGCAGGTTAGGTCCAACGTTCCGGCGACGCGGACGCGGTCGCCCGCGACGAAGCTTGCGAGGGTATCGAGCGAATAGGTTCCGCCGCGGTCGGCGACGAAAAGCACGCACGTCCCGCGGACGATCAACTGCCCGCAGGAGGTGAATTGCGTGCCGCAGGCGAGGATCGAGCTGACGGTGAGGCAGCCGTTGGTGGTCGAACAGGTGTTGCCGCAGAGCGGGTTCTCCGTGCCGGCAACGTCGACGCGGTCGCCGGGGCCGAACCCGCCGAGCTGGTCCAGTACGAACGTGCCGCCGGAATCGGCCTGGAACACGAGGCAGTTCCCGGACTGTACAAGCGTGCCGCAGCCGGAGAACTGGCTCCCGCAAGGCGCAAGGGTGGTGACGGCGATACAGGCGGTGGCGGCGGCACAGCTCGGCAGGCAACCCGTGTTGACCGTGCCGACGACGTGAATCCGGTCGCTCTGCGTGAGGCCGGGGGTAGTGTCGAGCTGGAAGGCACCGCCGGTGTCTGCCTGGAAGACGAGGCAGCCGCCGCTCAACGTGAACTGGCCGCACGTGTCGATCGTTTGGCCTGAGGTCTGCGCCCTGCACAACGCGACGCTGGCGAACAGCAGCAACCCGGTCCCGCCGACGTGCTTGAACAACATGGCTCTATCGCCCTCGCGGTTGCGAATCGCAGCGCGGATCGTCCCACGACGAGCGCACCACCATTCTAGCCCGAACATCTGATTGTTTGCATGAGGAATGGGTTTGGCAAGCGCGGCTTCGCGTAAACCGCTCAGTGACCCGGCGACGGCGCCGTAGCTTTGCGTGACATGGTGGGTGTGGTTTCGGTATCCTGGGATGTAGGTCCTGATGGTCACCGAAGGGGTACCGCGCTTGCCCGACGCCGCTGATGACACAACCAGCAGCCCCGACGCCGCCCACGAGGTGCGGGTGGTACGCGTCCTAGATGAGTTCCTGAGGCGGCGGAAGTCCGGCGAGCCCGTTTCCGAGGCCGCCTTGCTCGCGGCTCATCCGGAGCTGGCCGGCGACCTGCGGGAGCACCTGGAACTGCTCACGCACATGCAGTCGGGCAACGGGCGGGTCGAAGAGCTGATCGCACAGGGCCTCTTGCGTCGCGCTGCGGACGCCCGATATCGCGCCGAGCTCGGGCCTTATCGGATCACCGGCTTCATCGGCCGCGGCGGAATGGGGCTGGTGCTCAAAGCGTACGAGGAGAGCCTGAACCGCACGGTCGCGCTGAAAATGCTGCGCCCCGATCTCGTGCACGACCGCGGCGCGCTGGCTCGTTTCGAGCGCGAGGCGAAGGCGGCCGCGGCCCTGCAACATCCGAATATTGTCACGGTCCACGCGATCGGCCAGGAGCGCGGCGTGCGCTACATCGCGATGGAGTACGTGGATGGGCCGAGCCTGGCGGCGGTAATCCACGACCGGGGAGCACTGCCGGCGGACGTTACCCGCCGCGTCTTCCGCGAGCTGCTGCTGGGTTTGGACGCGGCCCACACGGCGGGGCTGGTTCATCGGGACGTGAAGTCGTCCAACATCCTGCTGGACGGCGGGGGGTTGGGAGAGTCGGGGATGGAGGGATTGAGGGCCTCGGGCTCCGCGGCCACGAAATCGGCCGCCTCCCCTGGTCCCTCGATCCCTCAATCCCTGAGTCCCTTCGTCAAGCTCGCCGACTTCGGGCTCGCCCGCATTCGCGGTGCACAAACCCAGGTGACCGTGGACGGTTCGATCCTCGGTACGCCGGAGTACATGAGCCCGGAACAAGCCCGCGGCGAGAGCGACATCGATCGCCGCACCGATCTGTATTCGGCCGGCGTGGTGCTGTACGAGATGCTGACGGGGCGGACGCCGTTTCGCTGCGACACGCCGACGGCGACGATTCGGCGGATTCTGGACGAGGAGCCTGCGGACCCGCGGAGGGTCGGCAAGAGCGTCGACCCGGTGCTGGCGAGTCTGGCGTTGCGGCTGATGGCGAAGCGGCGGGAGGAGCGTTTGGCGTCGGCCGCGGAGGCGCTGCATGCGCTGGAGGTTGATCAGCGCGTTCGTGTCCCGCGCCGGGACCGCCATCGGAGCTTGCGCGCATTCGCCATTCTCGGCGCGCTCGTGCTCGCGGGCGCTGCTGGCTGGTTGTCCCTGCATGGCACCCGCGTGCAGGCGCCGGCGGCCCGGCGCATCGCGAAGATCATTCGGTCGGAGAATCACAAGGACCTTCTGGCCTACTACGGGAACTCCAGCGTGCCGGAGCGGTTGCCTTGGCTCGAACAATCGTCTTATCGCGTGTTCGTCCCCGAGCCAGCGATCGCGCAGCTCGCCGACGGTCGGCAAGTCGTCGTCGTCGGCTGTCACGATCCCTTGGACACCGCGGGGTCCACCCTGATCGCGTTTGATCCCAACGGCCGCGAGCTGTGGCGACGCAATCCAGTGCCACGGCCGCCACGGCGCTGGCCTGACGCGCCAGACGCTTGGTATTGGCGCCCGACGGGCTTCGCGGCCGGGGACCTAGACGGTCTGCCCGGAGACGAGTTGGTCGTCGTCGCCAACCACCCGGATGAGTATCCGACACGTTTGAGCGTCGTCGATGCGGCGACGGGCGACTTCCGCTCCACGGTCTGGCACTTCGGCCAACTCCAAGAGGGCTTGGCCATTGTAGATCGGTTCTTCGATGACCACCGTCCGGCCGTCGTGGCCTGGGGGCAGGGCAACAAGCTGGACGGATTCGAAGACTCCCTGCGCGGACCGGAGCGACAATTCGCACACTGGGGCAAGGTACCCGTGGTGATGATCCTGCGTCCCAACCACATGGACGGGCTCGCGCCACCGCCAGTAGACCCGCTGCGGCTCGCAGAGCTGGGCTGGCCGGCGGTCGAGCCGGCGCGGGTTTGGGCGTACGCATTTCTCGACCTGCCTGTCAGTGACGACGAGCCGTACGTTCCCAGCCCCCGGATTGCGATCCCAGAGTGGCGGGATTCCATGCCGGACGCATTCGCCGTAAACGTCAGACTGGTTTGGACTTCGCCCGCCCTTCCCGGCGCCCACCTCGACCTCTGGACGGCCGTCGGGGCGGCAGACGAGGTCAGGGTCCACGGCGCGCGTCTCGAACTTGACCAGAATCTCGCGTTGCTCGACATCGGCGAGCCATCGCCCGAGGCCCACGGCAAGCGCGGAACCGACAAGGCATTCTGGGAGCAGTATTGGCACGTGATCATGCGGGACGGAGCGTACGTGGACGAGACGGCGCAGGGAATGCCGTAGGCCGGATCGTTGCCGACCCGGCCTACTCGATGCGTCCTCTTGAATGGCGTGCTCAGCGTGGCAGACGGTATTGCCACGTCTCCGAGATCGTCGGATAACCGCCGAACATCAGAATGCTCCCATCGTCGCTGTTGTACGCCATCGCCGCTGAACTTCGGGCTGGCGGTGAAGCGGGCGCCGATGCCTCGCGCCATTCCGTCCCATCCCATTGCCACGTGTCGTCGTAGGTGTGGTACTCGCATTTCCCGCTGTAGAGTACACAGACGCCACGTCGCTCGTCGTAGACGAACATGCCCGAGTTACACGAACGAGGCGCCGGACCAGTTGTCGAACGCAGGGACCACTGCTGTCCGTTCCACTCCCACGTGTCATTTGTGCACGGCCCGCTCTGCTCACCGAACAGGACAACTACACCGCGGTGGCTATCGTATGCCATTGCCGGGAGAGCCCGAGGTGACGGACTGGAATTCGGATCGCTGGGCGTCACGTTCGTCCACTGAGCGCCGTCCCATTCCCACGTGTCGCCGTAGGGGATGCCCGAAGCGCTACCGCCGAAAAGCACGACCTTGCCGTGTGCGCTGTCGTAGACCATCGTCGTCGCGCGCGGGCAGGGGCTAACGGACGGAAAACGCTGCACCCAGGTGTTACCGTCGTATTCCCACGTGTCTCCATTGAACCCGGGGGTTTGGTCGCCCATGCCGCCGAACACGACCACAACGTGGCGCGCACTGTCATACGCCATCCCCTGATTGTACCGCGTGGGCGTTGGGCTGGTCGGTAGGGTGCGGAGCGTCCAGTTTCGGCCGTTCCATTCCCACGTGTCATTCGTGACGTCTCCGTGCCACCCTCCGAAGAGGACCGTCACGTGCCGGGCCGAGTCGTAAACCAGGGCGTGGCCGTAGCGGCCGGGCGGACTGCTGGCCGGGTGGCGTTGCACCCACGCCGGCAGCGCAAGCGCGTTGATCTCGGTTGGGGAGGTGACACGGTCGTACACCCGCAGCGCGTCCAGCTCGCCGTTGAACCACCGGCCCGGCACGCAGTTGTCCACGGCGCCACCGATCCACGTTTGCGCCGCGGCGGTTTCCGCGGCGGTGAAGGTGCCGTAGCCGACGGGAGCGCCGTCGAGGTAGTAGTCCACGCGCATCGAGGCGAACGTTCGCGTGAACGCCACGTGGTGCCAGACGCCGTCGCAGACCTGCCCGGCCGGGATCGCCGAGAGCACCTGGCCGCTCTGGGCGATGCACAGCGACGGCTCGGGCGTCGCCTCCAGCGCGACCACCAGGGCCTGGTCGGCGCTTCCGCCGCCGGTGCCGCGCGAGTGCAGGATGTAGCCCTGTTGCCCGGCGGTTTCGGGCCCGACGCGCAGCCAGAACGCGATCGTGTAGTCGGTACTGGCGAGCGCCAGCGGCTCGGAGAGCGCCAGCGTACTGTCCGCCCCGTTGAACAACGCCGCCTGACCGATGATCCCCGGGCCGTAGGCCAGGCCGCCCTGCACAAAGCCGTGATTCGCCGAGCCGCTGTAGTCGGCGGCAGTGCCGTCGAGCGGGTACCAGGCAATCGGCTCGGCGTGCCGTGGCGGGTTCATCGCCAAGGTAGCCACGAACGGGTCGATGTCGGCGAACGTCACCCGGCCGTCCCCGTTGATGTCGCCCCAGACGGCGGGCTGGCCGACGGCTACGCCGCTGGCCAGGCCGAGGGCGAGGGTCCCAAGCAATAGCGTGGCCAACGCTGGTCGCTGTGTTGCTGTTCTCATCGTGGTTCCTCCATCTTCGTTGTTGCAGGTGCGGCCGGCGCCATGACCGGCGGCCCGTGACGCGCTGTGCCCCGACCCGGACCACCCGGCGTGGCTGCGCACTCGTCTCAGCTTGATAGACGGCGCCGCGTCGGCGATCTAACGACCAAGATCGCAAGAATTGTCCGCCGCCCGCCGTGGCAGACGCCTACAGGTGCGTCAGATACTGCGTGATCGACACGAGCAGCCCGCGGAGGGTCTTCAGGCCGCGATGGCAGATCATGTAGGTAGCGTCGACGGACTTGCCCAGCCCGGCGGCGATTTCCTCGAACGGCACGTCGCGCAGAAACCGCAGCCGCAGGACCTCGCGTTGTTCCTCGGGCAGCCGGGCCAGCGAAGACATAACCGCCGCCACGGCCTCCGCGCGCGCGACTTGCCGGCTCGGCGTGGGCTCCGTGGCGGCCAGTTGGTCGATGAGCCGCGGGTACGAGTCGCTGGCCGGGACGGCGAGGGCATGCGCCGCCTCGCGGGCCACGTCGCGTTTCTGCCGCCGCAGCGCGTCCTGCATGTCGCGAAGCTGATTCAGAGCAATTGCCTCGAGCCATTTGGAGAAGTGGCCCAAGTTGTCGAACGTCACCGGTGGCGGGTCAGTGCGGGTCGCGGGGAGTTGTCCGAGCGCGCGGAACGCCTTGGCGTAGGCCTCTTGCAGCACGTCATCCGCGTCGAGACGGTGCCGGAGGTCGTTCGCCAGCGCTGCCGCCACGGCCGCGCGGAGCGAAACGTGGCAGCAGAGGATCAAACGCTGCAGCGCATCCGGATCGCCCGCTGAAACGGCGTGCAAGTCGTTGCTCCACTCCGTGTCGGCCATGCCGCAACGCCTCCCGTATGGCCTGCGCGGTCCCGCCGGCGTTGATCTCGATCAAGGGTTCTCGCTGGCGGGGGCGCTCGTCGTCGGGCGACCGGCCTTGAACCACTGGCGGAGAACCTGCTCGGCGGGCTTGGCCTTGGGTGAATAGCCAAAGTCGCCGGAGCCACCTTCCGACGCCTCCCATTCCCACCAGATGACGCCCATGAGCTCGGGCGTGTCGTCCCACGCGCGGATGAACGCCTCGTAGAGCCGGCGCTGCTCCTCCATCCCGGCCGGGGTCGCGACCTGGTTCTGGTAGTAGTTCCAGGGGGCCTTCGCGGCGCCCTCCTGGCTACACCAGCCGACCTCCGTCATCAGGAGAGGCTTGCCAACCTCATGCTGCCACGCGAGGACTTCTTTGCGGATGGGCTCCCAGCGCTCGACGATCTCCTCGATAGTCGGGCTGTTCTTGTCGGCGAGCGTGTAGTAGCTGGTCATGCCAATGAAGTCGAGCTTGTCCCAGAACTGGATCGGGCGGTAGTGGTCCCAGTTGGCAGAATACCCGAGCTTCCCGCCATAGAACCGCTTGCGGCATTGCTCGATCAGCTCGACCCATTTGTCGGTGTACTTCTCGGTGCTGACCAGCTCGGAGCCGACGATCAGGGCGTCGGCGCGGCCCTCGCGCGCCAGATCGGCGAAGAAGAGGGCGAAGTCGTAGTATTGCCGCCACCACTCCTCCCAGTCGGGAGGCTCGATGACACCGCGCCACTCGCTGCCGCGCGGGTTCTTGAGGAGCACGATGGGCATGAGGATCGGGCACAGGCCGAGCTCGCGGGCGCGGCCGATAATCCACTTGAAGTCCTCGGGCGGCGGAACTTTCCGCAGGTCCATGTAGATGTACTGCGTCTGAGCGTGCTCCATGTAGCCGGGAATGCAGAAGAGCACGGTGTTGGCGCCCAGGTCGGCGATCTCCTGCAACAGGCGGCCGTACTTCTCGCGCGGCTGGTACCACCCCGAGGCGACCTGCACGGACAGCCCACGATAGCGCGCGCCGCCGCACAACACGCTGTTGCCCGGTTGCGAGGCCGGGGGCGCCGGTGCGCCCTTGCCGTGTCCCGCCCACAACACGGCCGTGACGACCAACACAGCACCGATGATTGCAGCCGCGGTCTTGCCGATCATTCCGCCGGTCTTCCCACTTCCGCAGACAGCAAGCCGGCGTCCACCAGGGAGACGCCTTCAAACTCCCCCGTGTCATGAACGACGCCGAGCAGGTCGAGCAGCGTCGGCGTCACATCGACCGCGCGGGCGGTGTCGATGACGGTACCCGGCGTAATACCGGGACCCGCCAGCGCAAACGTCATCAGCCGCTCGTCGCGGTCAATACCGCCATGTCCACCGCGCTCGGCCCCAAAACTGTAGCCGGGCTGGGCGAAAAGTACCACTTGCCCGGCCCGCCGGGCGTGTAGCAGCGACATCAGCGGCGGGACCAGGTCCGGCAGCCGCTGATCGGCGGTGGCGTGAAGCCAGGCGCGCGAGTCGTGGTATCCAGCCGAGACGAAGCGGGCGAGATCGGGGTCGCCCACGTAACCGAGTACGTCGTCGGGCACGGGCACATAGGCGTATTCGGTGCCGTTTGGGCCGGCGCGGGTGCGGATTCGGGCCTGGCGGGGGCCGGAGCGCAGCAGGAGATCGTCGTCGGCCACGAGGTAGGCCGCCAATTCGACGCCCGGGATGTTCCAGAGCTGGGCTTTGGGCGGCGGGGCCTCGATCACCGTCTGGACCTCCGCGGGCGTCGGCCGGACCTGCCAACCGGCGCAGCTCCGGATGTGCAGCGAGGTGCAACGGCCGTCCAGGTCGTTGACGATCGTGTCAAAGTCGTCGTAGTACGCCTGCCGCAGCCAGCGCGGGTCGCCCTGCTCCACGTGGTCCGTCGCCTTGCGGCCCCAGGTGTCGCGCACCAGAGTGAGCGTGTCGACGTGGCCGCCAGGTTGCACGGCGATCATCCCGTGGTCGCTCAGCAGGACGATATAAGTCGTCTTCAGCAGCCCCTCGTGCTCCAGCCAGTCGCAGACGCGCCCGATTTGATAGTCCACGTGCCGGATGGCGCGGTCGTAGCGCGGCGACCCGGGTCCAAACCGGTGGCCGACCGTATCCAATGCTGGAAAGTAGTACGTCAGGATCGTCGGCCAATGGCGCTGCGAATTGGCCCAACCGACAACCTCGCCGGTGGAGCTGACGCTGAGCTTGTCGACCGCGGTGAAGTCCCAGAAGAACCACAACATGCCGGACACCGCCCAGTTCGCGATGTTGTACGTCACGCCGCGGCGCAGGGCGGTCTGGATGTTGGCACAAGCGGCCGGTTGGAGGCGTTCGTAGATCGTGGGCCGGGTGCAGTCGGCGTTGATCGCGTCGTAGTAGGCGATCTTGACGTAATTGCGAAACAGCGCCTGCTCGGGGTCGAACCAGCGGTTGCCGACCACTTGGTGCTGCTCGGGGAGGACGCCGGTGAACATGGACGCCACGGCGGCGTAGGTGATCGACGGGACCGTCGAGGCCGCGCGGCGGACGTGTGCGCCGCCCTCGAAGAACCGCTTCTGGATGTTGGGTAGCCAGCCCTCCGCGCAGCCTTGCTCGACCAGCCCGGGCGGGAGGCCATCGGCCAGAAAGATGACGACGCCGGGCGAGGGGCGCTGCACGTCCGGGTTCAGATGGCAGCGTAGGGGGCCGCCGGGGCCACAGCCGGTCAGCCAAAGGGCCGCGCCCAGCACGAACACCGGGCACGACGCGCGGCGGGCAAGCGTGCGGCCGGAAGCGGCGCTCGGGATGCACTGTCTCAACATGGCCGGTAGTCACCTGGCGCCGAGCGGCGGCGTCGCGGCATTATGCACGGGGCGGATACGCCTGCAAGCCGCCGTCTATAGCTTGTACTCGGAAGGACACGGCCTATAGTGTCGCGTTGGGTTTGTGGAAATCCGGAGGCAGCCCGTTTCGAGCGGAGGCACTACATGAAGACGTGGAAGGTGACGTTGTTGACGATCGGCAGCGGCGGGTTCCTGGCACTGAGCGGCTGCGCAGCGATTGCGCTCCAGATCGGACTGGGCGTGCTGCCGGGACTCGTGCGCAGCACGCTGAACGCATGGGCGCAGGGGTTGGCCAACTTGCTTCAGGCTCAGACCGGCTGAACGACGCCGCACGTTGCGTGCTGGATGGGTTAGCGCACGAGCGGCGCCGCCGATGGCTTCGGGTCGTAAACGACCAGTATGTCGTCGAGGGTCAAGTTCGGATCGCTGGTAATGCGCGCCCAGGTGCCATCCGGATTCACGCCGTATAGCGCTGGCCCCGTGTACCACTGCGGAACGTCGGTCGATATGGCGTACCACTTGCCCCCGTCGGTGCGCTGTTCCGGGAGTTCGTAGGCTGCCAGTTGGCCATCGGCGTATTCCACCCAGTACGTTCCGCTCGTCAGCGGCAGGGTGCCGGAGAGTTGGGCCGCATCCATCGGGCAGCCGGCAACGAGCAGCAGCGGCAACGCGAGCAACGCGAACGGGACGACATGCGACACTGATGCGAGCCTCATTTCGCCCTCCTGTAGGCGATTCGGCGAGACAGACCGCTTGATTCTACGCCCGCGGGGAGTCGCTTCGGCGTGGACACTGGCCGTAAATCGTGCAGGCGCACGGTGGCCCGCTACCGTACGCCCCGCGTACGGCCACGCCCACGATGCCGTCGGCATTCTATCGGTCGCGGGCGAGTTGGGCGACGGCCGGGGCCGCGTTGTGTCAGTCCGTTCCGAGAAAAAAGGTCAGGACGGCCTCGGTCTCACCTTTTGGGGCCGCGGTTTGCGGCGCAGGCCGGACGATTCGTATTCTTAGGTAGCGGGGCTTCTGGCCTCACGCGACGGAGCGGCAGTGATGTGGGCATATATCGCGGCGGTTGCTACGCTGCAACGTTTGCTGCGCGAGGAAAACGGACCAACGGCGGTCGAATACGCCGTCATGCTGGGCCTGATCGTCCTCGCGGCGGCGGTGATGATCCGCGCCGTGGGGGAGAGCGTCTACGGGATCTGGCAGACCATCAACGGGGCGGTGACCGCAGGATAAGGTACGCTGCCGGCGCTCGCGCGGGCCAGATGCCGGCGCACGCGGCCACGGCACGTGCGGTCGCCGCCGGTGTACATAAAGAAGACGCCAGGCGGATGAGCCTGGCGTCTTGGCTTGCGCATTGGTGGCTGCGTCGGCCGCGCGGCGTCAGGCGCGCGGGTGCGACTTGTCGTAGGCCTCTTTGACGCTCTGCCCGGTCAGGTGCGTGTAGATCTGCGTCGTGCTGAGGCTCTGGTGCCCAAGCATCTCCTGGACGCTGCGCAGATCGGCCCCGCGTTGCAGCATGTGCGTCGCGAAGCTGTGCCGGAGCGTGTGTGGACTCACCGACAGGTCGAGTCCGGCCTCGAGCAGATACTTGTCGAGCTTGCGGCGGACGCTGCGCGTGCTCAGCCGCTGGCCGTGCTTGTTGATGAACAGCGCCTCGGGGTCGAAGGTCGCGCTGCGGGTGCTGCCGCGGCGCAGGTCGAGGAAGTGCACGATCGTCTGCACGGCCCCCGGCCCGAGCGGGACCACCCGCCGTTTCTTGCCTTTTCCGGCGATCCGGACGACGCTGGCGTTCAGGTCCACGTCGGTGATGTTGAGCGCGATCAACTCGCTGACGCGCATTCCGGTCGAATACAGCGTTTCCAGCATGGCCCGGTCGCGCGCCCCCAAGAGCGTCGTCGTGTCCGGGTTCGCCAGCAGCTTCTCAATCTGCTCCACTTCGAGGTACTTCGGAAGGCGCTTGTCCTGCTTGGGCGTGCGGATGGGCGCGACCGGGTTGCTGGTCAGATACGCGCGGCGGACGAGGAATTTGTAGAAGCTCCGCAGCGTGGCCAGCTTGCGGGCCACGGTGCTTTTGCAGTAATTGTGATCGCGCAGCACCGACATGAACGCGCGGACGTCCTCCGTGTCCACGACGAGCAGACGGCGATTGAGCTCTTCGCCGGAGATTTCCGGCGGAGGGGCCAGCTTCGCCAGGTCGAGTCCCTGGCCGTTGTTGCCGTTGCTCTTGTTCCCCGGCGTGCCGGCCTGGTAGCGCGGGCTTAGGACGCACAGGTAGCCGCAGAACTGCTGGAGGTCCGCAGCATAGCACTTGGCGGTGTGCGGCGAGAAGTGCCGCTCCGCGCGAAGGTAATTGATGAACTGTTGGACGAGGCTAGCCTGATCGCTCATACGTCTTTCATCCACATCGGCGATGGTTGTCGATCCGGGGCTCCCGCTGGTCTTCTGTATTTCCGACATCGCGACTCGCCCTTACTCGCATTGCGCAACCGATTCCAGCTCGCGCGAGAAACGTTGACCCATCTGGTACGACAAGACGGCCGCGTCGAGCCAGTCGAACTCGCTGCCGGGGTCGCTGGCCAGAGCCACGAAGCTCGCGAGCAGGTCCGACTCGCGGCCTTCCGCATAGCGGAAGACGAAGCGGTGTCGCCCTTTGACCATGCTCAAGCAGCGCTGCGCGACACTCATGACCCGGCCTCGTATGACTGCTCCGACTCCCGGCGGTCGGCTTCCAGTCCATTGATCGTCTCGATCAGGGCGGCACTGCAGAAACGGACGTACAGTTCCTGGGACTTGATCCAACGCCGCCAGCCGTACGGGCTGCTCTGCGCATCGCGCCGTCCGGCAAACTTCTGGATTTCCTTGACCACCCGGCCGTCAGATGCATCGAACACGCGCTGAATTTGCCAGCGCGGCGTCTGGCCATCGGTGGCCGATAACTCCGCCGCGCCACCCGGTCCCGGCGTAACCGTGTCACTAGCAGCCGTGGCCGGACCATCCTCAGCGGCATACCACTGCACGATCAGCCCGACGACCGGAGGGTCGTAAGGGTCGTATTCGGTGACGGCCACGACGACCGCCGCGTCGGCGTGAAACAAATGCGCCAGCGCCACAGCCTCTGCCGGACTTTCCACCGCCGCCTTGCCGTGGCTTGCCAACTCGGCGAGCACGCGGTTGACGGGGATGACAGAGACATGTCCCGCGGAAGAGAACTCCGACGCCACCAGATCGGTGATTACGAGCGGGTCAAAGTCGCGGCTGCCGCTGAGGTTGAGCACAGGGGCAACGACGACCACGCGCGGCCTGGCAACATGCTCACTCGGCGTGCGGACTTGCCCGGTGCACCCGAGCATGGGCGCGAAAACCCAGGCCAGGCAGATTACCAGCGGTCGTGGACTTCCGAACGAGCGCGCTACTGTGGTCATCCCAGCACCGATGTCCGCAGTCTTTTGAGCTCGCCGGTGTATTATAGCGCCCAAGGCAACGGCCGATAAAAGAATTTCGCCGCGAGCACAGGACGCGAGGCGTGGCGGTTGTCCGCGGCAGTCGAGGCGGCCGTGGCGCGCGGTTGCGTGCATTCCGTGCGCGGTCCCGGGCTGGTGGTGGATTCGCCCACGCGTCGCGTGTTTCAGACGATGCGAACTCGGAGCTGTGGGCGGAGCGATTGGCATACGTTGTCCTCGGCCCGGACGGCATGCCGCGCACGATGCCAGAACGGTCCCCAACGCGGACGAAGTCCGCCCCGGGCCGGTCACCATCGTTATCGGAAGTGCGAGACCAAAACCTTTATGCGCGGAGCCCGTTGCGCCGGAAGTGCCGAGTCGCGCTATCCGCCGGCAGCTACGGGGACTCCGGCCTGGCCTTGCTCAACGCATCGCTGACGATGCCGGGCGTCAGCAAGACGGGCAGTTGGAGCGGCGCGTCGGGCCGGCCGGCGGGATAGACGAGATCGAGGGGAACGCTGTTGTGGCCGTACTTGAGCAACTCCGCCCGAATCGTCGGGTCCTGCTTGGTGTAGTCGCCCTTCAGGGGGATGGCGCCGAGGTCGCGCAGCTTGGCGCGCGTGGAGTCGGTCTCAACGGAGGTCGCCTTGTTGGTCTGGCAGGTGACGCACCAGGTGGCGGTGAAATCCACGAAGACTGGATGGCCACGTCGGGCCAACTCCTCCGGCAAACCCGGTTGCCAGGGTTGCCACGGGACGTGGCTGGTCCAGTCCGCGTTCGCCAGGGCGGCGACGACTTCATCGGCGGTTGCGCGGGCACTGACCGCCGCGCCGTTCGCGACACGCGTCGAGCCGGGGTCGCCCGGCTGCATCGCGGCTCGCAGGTCGTACATCTTGACGAAGCAGAACCAGAAGCCGAGCAGCCCAATCGCCACTGCGCAGAGCCACGTTAGCACGCGGATGTGAGTGTCCCAGTTGAGTTGGATCTTGCCGATGAGCCACGCACTGAGCCCGAGGAAGCCGAGGAACGCCACGGTCCACACGACGCCGCGGGCGTCGAGCAGGTCGCCGACGATCAGCAACAGCCACGCTGCGGTCGCGAGCAGCACGAACCCCATCGCCTCTTTGAATGTCACGAGCCACGGGCCGGGTTTGGGGAGCCGCTTGAGCCAGCCGGGGTACGCCGCCAGCAGCACGTAAGGCAGCGACATGCCCAAGCCGGCCGCCGTGAACACGAGGAACCCGACCAGCGGCGGCTGCGTGGAGGCGTAGGCCGCGGCCCCGGCGAAGGCCGGCGCCGTGCAGGCGGTGCCCAGCAAGGTGGCAAGCAGCCCTTTGAGGAACGCGCCGGAGTAGCCTTCGCGCGTGGCGGCCTGGCCGAGCTTCTCCGTCGCCGCGCCGGGCAGCACGATCTCGTAGACGCCGAAGAGGTTGAGGGCCAGGACGAAAAAGAGGGCGGTCAGGCCGATGGCGACGGGGGGGTGCTGGAGCGGAACTTGTCCCTTCCCGCTGAGGTAGCCGAAGATCCAGAACCACACCATGATGCCGGCGGCAAACGCGAGTCCGAGGCGCAGCACGCGTCCGCGGTCCTCGCCGGCCTGCTTGATGAAGCCGATGACCTTGATCGAGATCACGGGGAAGACGCAGGGCATCACGTTGAGGATCATGCCGCCGACGAAGCCGAGGAGGAGGTTCAACAGCAGCGTGCCGACGCCCGACAGGCCTGTCGCAGCACCGGCTCCACCACGGGCGATCGTCACCTTCGGGAGCAGCGTGCCGCGGTCCGCGGCGTTGGCAAGCGCGGGCCCGGGCGTGTCGGCGATGAAGCGCACGACGCCCTCCGCCGTCTCGGGCGGGTAGCACACGCCGGCGTCGGAGCAGACCTGGTACGTGAACAGCACGCGCAACGCCACCGGCCCGGGGGCGAACTTGCTGTCGATGATTGAAAACGGGACGCTAATCTGGGACTCGCCGCTAAGCTCGCGGACGCGGCCGATGTCGGGGACCTGGCGGACTTTCGCGTCCGGCCACTTCTGGTCTTCGAAACGTAGACCATCGAGCGGCTCGATGAAGAGCTGCGAGGGGACGAGGTTCTCGACGCCCGGGTTGCGGTCGAGAGCATGGTGGCCCTTCTCGACGCGCACCGACAAGACGATCTCGGCCGGCTCCTCGAAGCCGAGCTTCTCCTTCGAGACGGCCACCGCGCTGCCTTTGAGGTGCGGGGCGTCCGCGAGCGGGCCGGGCAGTGCCTCGCGCGCCTTCTTGAACAACCCCGCATTGGCCGGGGCCGGGGCGCGGTCTGAGACCTTGAGCGTCAATGTGGCGCTCTTTTCCACCGGCACGCACTCGCCTTTGCAGACGAGCGCGGACACGCCGACCTTGACCGGGAGGTCGCCCGCGCGATAGTCGGCGGCCAGCTTCAGCGTGGTGAGGACGTAGAATTGGCCGTCGAGGGCAAGGTACTTCAGGTCGGCGTCCTGCCCGAGCCGTGGCGTCGGAAAGCGCAGCTCGCCGAGCGTCACGCCGGGCGGGACTTCGAAGCTGATGGTTGTGGCGGCGCCGGTGTCGAGGATGACGGGGTGGTATGTGTGCCAGCCCTTCTCAACTTCGATCTCGATCGCCAGATCGGCTTGGCCGCCGGCCTGGATCGACTGCTGGGCGGCGTAGAGACGGACGTTGAGCTTGGGCGGCGCGGAGGCGGTGGGCTGGAGGAGGGCGAGGATGGGCAAAGCGAGGCTGACTAGGTGCATGTAGGCGATCCCGGGATCAGTGACAGTCGTCCGTGCTCCACGGCACCGGAGCAAGCGCAGCTAAGCCCTCTATTGTACAACCGGCGGGCGGGTGGGGAATTCCCCGGGGGCCTTGTGGCGAGGCTGCTTCCTCAGTTCCTATTGACGGCGGCACAGGAGGTGTCCAAAATAAAGCCTAAGACCGGGTGCAGCATGTGCAAATATCGAGTGCAGGTGGAGTAAGGACCTCCGACTCCAACTTCCGGGAAGCGCTACGAATCAAGCATGTTCAGCGGGTTGGCCCAAGTCGAGCTAATGGGGCTCATAGTGCGCGGTCGCCCGCCGAACAAAGAACGCGAGCCCGGCGCCGTAAATCATGCCCGCCCTCTGAATGGCGTGTAATGGGCGCGAGCGCGGCGCCGTGCTCAACGGAGCCACGCATGTCGGCAGACAACCCCACGTTTCAGCGCCTTGAGGACCAGATCGGCTGGTACGACCGCAAGAGCGGCATCAACCAACGCTGGTTCAAGGGCCTCACCATCGCCGAGCTCGTCGGGGCCGCCCTCATCCCGCTGGCTGCGGGCGCCGGCGTGCCCGCAGTCTATGTGGGATCGCTCGGAGTCGCGCTGATTTTGATGAAGGGCCTGCAGAGCCTGAACCAATATCAGCAGAACTGGATCACTTACCGTTCCACGTGCGAGGCGCTCAAGCACGAAAAGTACCTGTGGCTCGCGCGGGCCGGTCCCTACGCCGATGCCGCACGGCCGGAAGGCACGCTGGCGGAACGCGTAGAGTCGCTGGTCTCCACCGAACACGCCAAGTGGATCGCCGGTCGGCAGCAGGCCCGCGAGGAGCTGGAACGGCTGGCTCGGCCGGACGCCGCGGCGCCGTCGGACCGCCCAGACTGACCCGCGCGGCGCGGCTGCGTGATACTTGCGAGACCGGCCGTCGGGGTGCCCGGCGGCACGTTAGCCGCTGCCGTTTGCAGGGTGCTGTGAGGGAGGGTGTGATGGCGCACGACGTTTTCATCAGCTACACGTCGCATGACAAACCCGTGGCGGATGCAGTCTGTGCGACGCTGGAGCGCCGCGGTCTGCGCTGCTGGATTGCCCCGCGCGACATTCTGCCCGGCCAGGATTGGGCAGCCAGCATCGTGGCGGCGCTGGACGGGTGCCGGGCCACGGTGTTGGTGTTCTCTGCCAGCGCCAACAAGTCCCCGCAGGTGCTGCGGGAGGTGGAGCTGGCGGTCGATCGCGGCGTTTTCATCTTTCCGCTGCGCATCGAGAACGCAAAGCCGGTTGGGTCGTTCGAGTACCTGATGAGTTCGCCCCATTGGCTCGACGCCCTGACTCCGCCGCTGGAACAACACCTGAACCGGCTGGCGGAGACGATCGCGCAGGTGCTCGGACGCGCGCCGGCGGATCAACCGGCCACCGCCGCTGCGGGGTCCGTGGCCGCGGGTGCCCGACGGCGCTTCGGCTGGGGCCGCATTGGCGCGGCCGTGGCAGCGCTGGCGGTCCTGGGCGCGGTCGGCTATGGCCTTCGCGCGTGGCGTGCTCCGCACCCGACGGGGTCACCCGCGGCCACCGCCCCCGTACCGGAATCACGCCAACTCGACGACGCCCTGTGGCGCCTTCAGCACGGCGACTACGACGGTGCAAGCAGCCTCTGCGATGCAACGCTGGCCCGCAACCGCGGCTCGGCCAAGGCCTACGCCGTCCGCGGTCTCGTACATTGCGTGAAGGGACAAGATAAGCCCGCGCGGGACGATTTCGCTGAGTCATTGCGTGCGGACTCGAATTGCGCGCTGGCGCTGGCGGGTTCGGCGCTGGTGATCGCCGATCATTGCGACCTGAAGAATGCGGACCGCGACGCCCAGCGCGCGGTCGAAATGGCACCGGACCTGGCCTGGGCGCAGTTTGCGCTGGGGTATGTGGCGTTTCGTTGCGGAAAGACGGAGCGCGCGGACGAGGCGCTGGACAAGGCCGTACAGCCCGGGCAGGAGCTGCCGTGGGCGCATGCGCTGCGCGCGCAGAGGCGGCTGCAGCAAGGCAAGATGGAGGGGGCGCTGGCGGACGCGGAAGACGTCGTGCTCCTAATGCCGAGGCGCGCGGTCGGGTACCGTCTGCGCGCGTCGGTAGAGTGGCAGTCGAAACAGATGGACGCTGCACGACGGGATGCGGAAGCGGCGGTGCGGCTTGAGCCGAATGGGGCCGAGGGGTACGTCGCTCGCGGCGTCTGTGCTCTCGCAGAAGGCGATCTCGCGGCGGCGCGCGAGGCCGCCGATGCCGCGATCGAACGTGCGCCCGAGAAAGCCGATGGTCATGTGCTGCGCGGTCTGGTGCTTCAATCCCTGGACGACCCCAACGGCGCCTTGACGAGTTTGGACAGGGCGCAACAAGTCGACGCCTGTAACTCGGAAGTGCACTGGGCGCGTGGGTTCGTCCTTGAGACACAGGGACTCTACCCCGAGGCCGTGTGCGAGTTCGGCAAGGCGCTGGACCAGGAGCCCGGTTACCTCGATGCTCATCGGGAGCGCGGCCGCACGTATTTCCTTTATGAGCGGTACGACGACGCCATCCCGGACTTGGACGAAGTACTTAAGGGCAAGCCGGAGGACATCGATGCGCTGCTGTTGCGAGCTGAGGCTTGGCTGAAGCAGAAGCAACACAATCCAGCGCGGCAAGACCTCATCAAGGTACTGCAACACGACCCGGGACAGTGGAAGGCCTACGAGCTAGTGGACCGCCTGGAGGTGGAGCAGGAGAACTGGTCGGCCGTTATTAAGAACGCCGACCGGGCGCTGCAGTACACGCCGACGGAACGCGCCACTGTGCTTTGCTGGCGCGGCCGCGCTTATTTCGAGTCCGGCGATGCGCGGCGCGCCGCCAAGGACCTGTCGGAATCGATCTCGTTGTCGCCCGACGGCAAGGCGTACGGTTACCGTGCCCGCGCGCGGATCAAGCTGGGTCAGCTCGAGGCGGCCTTGGCCGACTTCGACGAGGCGCTCAAGCGATGGCGGGGCAGCGCGGAATTTCGCGAGGAGCGGGCGATGTTGCGCGCCCGGCTGGATCGCGAGGCCGAAGCCGCGGCCCTGCGGGCAGCGCTGCCCTCCGCCGATCCGAACGATATGCAGGGTGCTTTCGAGAAGCTGACGGAGGAGATCGGCAACGGTCGGGCGTCGATCAACACGTATACGCTGCGCGCCAAGATGCTGATGAGCAGGGGTGAGCTCGAGCTTGCCCGGGGCGATCTGGAGCAGGCGCGCCAGCTCGACCCCAATGACGTCGTTGTGCTGGGGAGGTCGGCCGAGCTCGCGCTGCTGAGCGGGGACCACGGGCGGGCGATGGAGTGGGCGACGCAGGTGATCGCGACCGACCAAGCGAACGGGGCGGTGTACTCCTGCCGGGGCAGAGCGCGGCTGGGTCTGGGTGACGACGACGGCGCCATCGCCGATCTGACTGAGGCCATGCAGCGCGGTAGCGCCGATGCCGTCGAACACAACGCGCGGGGTGCGGCGCGTCTGAACCGCGGGAGCTACGATGACGCTGGTGTTGACTTCGCCGCGGCGCTGCGCGCGGCTCCGGAGTGTGCGCAGGCGCGCTACGGTCGCGCGCTGGCGTACATCGGCCTCGGCCAGCTCGAAAAGGCCCTGCGAAATCTGACCGACGTGATCGAAAAGGATCCCAACGCGCTCGACAGCTTCTTCGCACGTGCGCTCGTGCTGGAGCACTTGGGACGGGGCAACGAAGCCGCCGCGGATCGCGCCGCGGCGGCGCGGCTGGCGAGGAGTCCGGGCCAGACTTTTGCCGTTCTTGTCGGGCGTGTGGCGCCCAACGGCACCGCCCAGCGAGTCGGGCTGCGCGCTGGCGACAGGCTCGAGGACTGTGGGAGCGAACGAATCTACCGCCAACTGCAAGTGGGCGTACTGACCCACTTTCCCGGCGACACCCCACGTACGTTATCCGTCCGCCGCGCCGGGGAATTGCTCCAATTCACCGTTCCCCGCGGACCGTTGGGGGCGACGCTCGAGGAGCGCCCGCTTCCGCCGGCAGCCACGGCACCGGGCGCTTCGCGGCCGGCGGAAACGCGTCCTGCGTCAGCGCCTGTCGACGATCGGGAAAGAACGGGGCACGCGCACGAGCGGCAGCACGGCGACCATCAGGCGTGAATCGCCCGGGCGTCTACGGCGAGTGCGGCTTCTTTCAACGCCTCGGCCAGCGTCGGGTGCGCGTGCGAGCAGCGCGCGAGGTCCTCGCTGCTGGCGCCAAACTCGATCGCGACGGCGGCCTCGGCGATCAGGTCGCCGGCGCGCGGGCCGATGATGTGCACGCCGAGAATGCGGTCGGTCTGGGCATCGGCGAGGATCTTGACCTTGCCGTCAATGTGGCCGAGGGCGCGGGCGCGGCCATTGCCGCGGAAGTGGAAGACGCCGGTGCGATACGCGCGGCCCTCCGCCTTGAGCTGCTCCTCGGTGCGGCCGACGCCGGCGATTTCGGGTTCGGTGTAGCACACGCCGGGGATCGCGTCGTAGTTGACGTGTCCGTAGCCGGTGACAATGTGCTCGACGCAGGCGATGCCCTCATCCTCGGCTTTGTGGGCGAGCATGGGGCCGCGAATCACGTCGCCGATGGCGAAAATGCCGGGGGCGGTCGTGGCGAAGTGGTCATCGACCGGGATGCGGCCCTTCGCGTCGGGCTTGATGCCGACGGTTTCGAGGCCGAGGTCGTCGGTGTTGGGCACGCGGCCTACGGCGAGGAGGACGCGGTCGCAGCCGATCGGCTCCACGCCCTCCAATTCCACGATGCAGCCCAAGCCGTTTTTTCGTGCTCCTGTCACGCGGGCCCCCAACCGGAATTCCAGGCCTTGCCGCTTGAACAGCTTCAGGGCCTCAGCGGCGATGTCGGCGTCGGTGCCGGGGAGGATGCGGTCGAGGTATTCGAATACGGTGACCTGGGCCCCGAGGCGGCGCCAAACGGAGCCGAGCTCGAGGCCGATGTAGCCGGCGCCGATGACGACGAGGCGTTTCGGCACTGCGGGATACGCGAGGGCCTCCGTGCTCGTGCCGATGCGGTCGTAATCCAGCTCGACGCTCCTTAGCGGCGCGGACTTGCTGCCGGTGGCGATGATGACGTACTTCGCCTGTAGCTCGGTCGGTCCGGCTCCCTTCGGGGTTTCAATTACATCCACACGTCCGGGGCCCGCGAGCCGCCCACGCCCGAGATAGCGCGTGATCTTGTTCTTCTTGAACAGGGCGTCGATGCCCTTCGTGTTCAGGCCGACGACCTGGTCCTTGCGTCTGAGCATGGTCGCGAGGTCCAACCCGATGTCGCCGGCGACCACGCCGTGGTTCTTGAGCTCGGCCCGCGCCTCGGCGAAGCGCTCGCTGGATTCGAGCAGGGCCTTGCTGGGGATGCAGCCGACGCGGAGACACGTGCCGCCGAGGGCTGGCTCCTGCTCGACGCAGGCGACGTTGAGGCCGAGCTGCGCGGCCCGGATGGCGGCCACATACCCGCCAGGGCCGGCGCCGATGACGATGAGGTCGTGATGGCCCATCATTGGCTCCAATGAAACGGTGGCCAGGCACGGCGACGACAAGGATCTGCGGAGTAGTTCACTGGCCGGTGCTCCTACGGGGACTCTTCGGATTCTGGGGCGCCCTCCGGTGGCGGAATCGGCCAGTCACGCGTGTCCACTACCTCGACTGCGATTTGCGGCTGCACACTTAGAAAAACCGCATCGAAGCCGCCCAGCTGCAAGTACAGGCGCCAGGGACCAATCGGTACAGGCTCGCCGCAGATGTTCCCCTTGAAGATTCTCTTCCGCGCGCCGGTGGCAGGAGGCGCCGAACCTGCAAGGGAACCATCGGGCCAGTATCCCCAGCGGTAATACCAAGCGCGGCCATCCCGTTCCATACGGATTACCGCCAGCGCGGCGCCGTCGCGCACCAACCAAGCGTGATCCCCGCGCAGAGGAAATCTCAACTGAGCGCCCTGGCGCGCCAGGAAGAGGTCGGCGCCGATCGAGTTGTAGAATGGTGCCCCTGGCGGGCCGCTCGGACGCCCCAGTTGCGTACCCAAGGGAGTGAAAAGAAGCGCAAGCGTAACCCAGACGGGAGCAGTCAAGGACACCACTAGAACCGCTAGGGAGGACCAGCGCGCGAGCTTCCAACGCAGCCGACCGACCTGGCCGAGCCGGATTGCGGCTCGTGCGTCGCGCTGGAAAGCGCTGCCACATTCGGGGCATCGTAACTCCGGCAACCCGCGCAGCAGGTAGTTACACTGCTCGCAACGGCGTTGTTCGGGGTCGATTCCCGCGAGGATTCGCCGGCGCAGCACCCGAGCTGCGAGCCAACAGTAAATGACAATGATCGAAGCCGCGTTCAGCAAATCGTAGGGAATGGTGTCGTTCGAGTAGCCCAGCAGGGCTGGGTATCCGCCGTACACGAGCGCCCAACCTAATTTGAGCCAAGCGTTGGACACCAGGCGGACCGCAGGGATTACCCAGAACGCGCGCCAGGCGAACTCGCCGAGCGCGGGCCACAACTCCCTGCGCCAGGCAGTCTCGCGTGCGTAGCGCGGCCAGCCGCACCATCGGTAAAGCAATGCCATGCCAAAATAGATGATCCCCTGCCACAGCATGGTACCGGCTAGGACTGGGATCAGGATGCCGGGGACGACTGTCGGGTAGTCGCGGGAAAGCCACCCAAGATCGCTGAGCATTGACGATTTCAGCACCGACTCGGGCATCAGTACGTTGGGCAGCCTCCGCCACGGCGTAAGCAGCCAAGCGAGCTGCAACACGATTCGCGTCACCGGCGGACGGTCCAATAGCCAGAGGGCGACTTCGGCCAAAATCAAGGTGCAAGCAGAGGCGAGTGTGCACGCACCGATGGCAAGCCACACGCCGCGAAACCGCGGTCGCGCGACAACTGGCTGGGTAGTTGTGTCGGTGGTCATCGAAAGCGCCCTCTGACGCTGTCCTGCGCAGCGTAATCGAGCGGCCGGTCAGACTTCCACCAGCATCCGCGGCGGGTCTTCGACGCATTCCTTGATCCGCTTGAGGAACGACACCGACTCGCGGCCGTCGATGATGCGGTGGTCGTACGTCAGCGCGACGTACATCATCGGGCGGATCACAACCTGGCCGTCGCGGGCCACCGGGCGGTCCTGGATCACGTGCAGCCCCAGGATCGCGCTCTGCGGCGGATTGATGATCGGCGTCGCGAGCAGCGAGCCGAACACGCCGCCGTTGGTGATTGTGAACGTGCCGCCCTGCAGCTCCTCGATGGTGATCTTGCGGTCGCGGGCGCGGGCCGCGAGGTCGGCGATCGCCAGCTCGACCTCGGCGAAGCTCAGCCGCTCGGCGTCGCGGATAACCGGGACGACGAGGCCGTGCTCAGTGCTGACGGCGACGCCGATGTCGTAGTAGTTCTTGTAGACGATGCTGTCGCCGCGGATCTCGGCGTTGGCCGCGGGCCATTGTTTGAGGGCGTCGATGGCGGCCTTGACGAAGAAGGACATGATGCCGAGCTTGACGTTGTAGCGTTTCCGGAATGCTTCGCCGCGCTCCGCCCGCAGCCTCTGCACCGTTGACAGGTCGACCTCGTTGAAGGTCGTCAGCATCGCCATCGTCTGGTTGGCCTCGACGAGGCGCTGGGCGATGCGGCGGCGGAGCATGGTCATGGGGACCGCTTCTTCCTGGCGATAGCCGTCGGCGCCGGCCGTCGGTGCCGCGGGACGCTGCGGCTCGGCGGGAGCCTCGCCCTCCCGGGTGGCACCGTCGCCCGCAACGTGGCGTTGCACGTCTTCCTTCAGCAAGCGACCGCCGGGGCCGGTGGGCCGGACGTCGGACGGTTGCAGGCCGGCGTCGGCCAAGGCGCGGCGGGCGGCGGGCATGATGCGCGACTCCGCTGCCGGTGCGGCTGTATCGGCGGTGCGGGGCGGGCCGCCGGGTGGCGCGGGCATGTGGGCCCGGCGGGGCGGCTCGGCCGAAGCCTCGCCCTCCCGGGGTGCGGCCTCGGCGGCCCGCGCTCCGGCGGGCTTCGGGGGTCGCGGGGCGTGGGCGGGCAGGACGGCCGCGGGGCGCTCGGCTTCTTCGATCAAGGCGATGACGGAGCCGACGGGGACAATCTCGCCGGCCGCCTTGACGTGTTTCTTGAGGATGCCACTGACCGGCGACGGCAGCTCCATCGAGGCCTTGTCCGTCTCCAGCTCGACGACGGCCTCGTCGCGCTCGACGTAGGCACCCTCGGGCTTGAGCCACGCGCCGATCTGGACCTCAGTGATGGATTCACCGCCCGATGGGATCTTCAACTCCACGATCATGTGCGTCGAGCTCCCACTCGCTGCCCTGCGATACGCTCCCGAGACCCGTTCGACGCCTACGGCCGGCACGGGGGTCGGCCGCTACAAGCCCGCGAACGCCTGGTCCAGCAACCGCTGCTGCTCGAGCTTGTAGCTCGCAGTCGAGCCGCTAGCCGGGCTCGCCGACGCAGGCCGGCTGACAACCTGGAACGGTCGGCCGCACACCGCCGAGCCGAATCTTAAGCGGAAATGCGGACCCGCGCCCATGTTCGCCGGCTCCTCCTGGACCCAGAAAGCGGGCGCCGCGGCGGGGTACGGAGCCAACGCCGCCTGCCAGACCTCGTCGGCCAGCGGGTAGAACTGCTCGACCCGTAGCAGGGCCACATCCGTGCGCCCGCGCTTCTCGCGCTCGGCCAGCAACTCGTAGTGCACTTTCCCGCTGCACAGCAACACGCGCCGGACCGCGTCCGGCTGGGCCGGCGCGTCGGGGATCACACGCTGAAAACGCCCCGCAGCCAGCTCGTCCAGCGTCGAGGTCGCCCGCGGGTGCCGCAGAAGACTCTTGGGCGTCAGCACGATCAGCGGCTTGCGCCAGCGCCGCCGCACCTGCCGCCGGAGACAGTGAAAGTACTGCGCGGGCGTACTGGGTTGGACGATCTGCATGTTGTCTTCGGCCGCCAGGGCCAGAAAGCGTTCGAGACGGGCGCTGGAATGCTCGGGGCCCTGCCCCTCCTGCCCGTGCGGCAGCAGTAGCACCAGCCCGCTGAGGCTAAACCACTTGTACTCGGCGCTCGCGATGAACTGATCGACGAACACCTGGGCGGCGTTGACAAAGTCGCCGAACTGGGCCTCCCACATGAGTAACGCGTCGGGATACGCGATGCTGTAGCCGTACTCGAACCCGAGCACGCCGGCCTCGGAGAGCGGACTGTTGAGCGGGTCGAACGCGGCTTGGTCGGGCGACAGGTGCTGGAGCGGGATGTACGGGTGCCCGTCGACGTAATCGTGCAGAATAGTGTGCCGCTGGCTGAACGTGCCACGGGCGCTGTCCTGTCCGCTCAGTCGCACGCGGGCCCCCTCCACGACGAGTGTCGCGAACGCCAGCGCTTCGCCCGCGGCCCAGTCGAGTGGGCGCTCCCCACGGGCCATTTGCCGGCGCTGCTCGATGAAGCGCTGTAGCCGCGGGTGCAGATGGAAACCCTCGGGCAGCTTGGTTTGGGCTTCGAGCAGCGCCGCCAGACGCTCGCGGGGCAACGCGGTGTCCACATCGTCGGCGTCGGCGTCGAGGCCGCCGACGTAGTCGTTCCAAATCCGCCCGAGGACGCTCGCGCGCGTGCTGGCCGCGGGGACCGCACTGCGAACGCCGGCCAATTCCTCCTCCAGGTACGCCCGCCGCCGGGCGGCAACCTCGTCCGCGTCCACCTGCGTCACGCCGCCGAGTTGCAGCAGGTGGTGGAGGTAGCCTTCGCGCACCGAGGGCCGCGCCTCGATCCGCCGATACAGCACGGGCTGAGTAAACGACGGCTCATCGCCCTCGCTGTGCCCGTAGCGACGGTAGCAGTACATGTCGATGACCACGTCGCGCCGGAAGGTCCGCCGACAGTCGAGGGCAAGCCGGACAACCTGGGCGACGGCCTCGGGGTCTTCGCCGTTGACGTGGAAGATCGGGCTTTGAAGTAGCTTGGCGACGTCGGTCGCGTAGAGGCTGGAGCGGCCCTCGGCCGGCGTCGTCGTGAAGCCGAGCTGGTTGTTGATGACGATGTGCAGCGTTCCGCCGGTGGCGTAACCGGTCAACTCACTGAGGTTGAGCGTCTCCTGCACGATGCCCTCGCCAGCGAAGGCGGCGTCGCCGTGGATGAGCAACGCGAGGCTGTGTTCGCGGCGTGTGTCGGCGAGGCGGTCCTGCTTGGCGCGCGTGCGGCCAAGCACGACGGCGTTGACGAATTCGAGATGGCTGGGATTGAAGCAGAGTGCGAGGTGCATCCGGCGGCCGGTCTGGGTGACCCGGTCGCCATGATGACCCTGGTGGTATTTCACGTCGCCGCGGCCGACAAACAGCTCGGCGTCGAGGTCCTCGAACTGGCGGAAGATCGCGCGGGGGCTCTTGCCCATGATGTTCGCCAGAACGTTGAGGCGGCCGCGGTGGGCCATGCCGATGACGATCTCTTCGACGCCCTGCTCGCCGGCGTGCTCGATGGCCAAGTCGAGCAGGGGAATGAGGCTCTCGCCGCCTTCGAGGGAGAAGCGTTTGGCGCCGACGTATTTCTTCTGGATGAACTCCTCGAAGATGACCGCGTCGGTCAGGCACGTCAGGATGCGGAGTTGCTCCGCGCGCGTCAGGGCCAGCCGGTTCTGTGTGCCCTCCATGCGCTCCTGAAGCCAGTGCCGCACGTCGAGCGAGTCGATATGCATGAACTGTACGCCGATCGAGCGGCAATACGTGTTGCGCAGGAGAAAGAGGATTTCGCGCAGCGTGCGGACGGCGGCGCCGCGGATGGTCCGGCTCGAAAACGGGCGGTCGAGGTCGGCCCGTGTGAAGCCGTAGTGGCCGGGCTTCAGTTCCGGGCACAGCGGTCGCGGGTGATGCAGCGGGTCGATCTGGGCGATGATGTGGCCGCGGACCCGATAGGCGCGGACGAGTTGATCCAGGCGGTCCTGCCCGACGCTGGCCGCGCCCGCGTGCGCCGCGCCGTCCCCGTCGCGCGGTCGCGGGGGGTTGAAGATGCTGGACGGACGGAAGGACGGCCCCAGGCGCGTCTGCGCCCCGAAGCGGTCGCCGGTGCCCGCTTGGCGGAAGTACTCCGCCCACGCGGGCGGGACGGCAGCGGGGTTCCGCAGGTACTCTGCGTACAGGTGCTCGACGAAGGCCAGGTTGTGGCTGTTGGGGATCGACGCCGGGTCGTTCATTGCGCGCAATCCAGGTTCGCTCTTCGGCCAAAGCGACGCTAGACAGTTCCCAGTGGCGGGGACTACCCGAGATTATAGCGGTGTGCCGGACGCGCGGGCGCGAGCTGGCGAGACGAGGTGGGAGCAAAAACAGGAATGGGCGGGCGCTGGGTATACGCGCCCGCCCGCTTCCTTCCTGTCGCCCTCCGGGCGAGATAGACGGACCAAGCTCGTACTTTGATTTACTAAGTTTACCACAATCACGCCGAAAAGCAAGCGGCCAAGCTGGCTCGGAAATCGGACTTCCCGGGGGCGAAACGCCGCCGTCGCGTTCGTGCCAACGCTGCCGCCCCGCGGCGGCGACCCTTGCCAGACACTCCGTGCGCGCGGCGCCGGCCGCACTACGGGCTCGGAGTACCCGAGCCGGCGCGGGCGCGCCAGGACGTGATCAAGGTGTCGATCTGTTCGACCAGTGCGGCCTGACCCGACGAGCGGGCCAGATCCCGTGCACGCTGGGCGGCGGCGAGCGCATCGGCGTATCGGCCGAGCGTGTAGTACGCGATAGCCAGATTCGCCTGCGCTTCGCTGAGGTCGGGTTGAAGCCGGACCGCTTCCGCGAATTGGTCCACGGACTCCAAGTGCCGGCCGGCCATTCCGAGCGCGATGCCGAAGTTGGCGCGGATCCGGGCGTCGTCCGGGCAGAGCCGGATGGCCTGCCGCGCGCAGGTGATGGCTTCCTGGGGACGGCGCGCATCGGTCAACGCAGCGATCAGGTTGGCCTGGGCGTCGGGATAGTTGGCCCGGAGCCGCAAGGCTTCCTGGTACGACGCAGCCGCGGCCTCGTGCTGGCCAGTCGCGTTCAGGGCTACGCCGAGGTTGTTGTGCGCCTCGGGATAGTCGGGCCGGAGTTGCAGCGCCCGGCGGTAGTGCTCGACCGCTTCGCGGTACAGCCCTCTGTTCTTCAAAACGATTCCCAAGTTGTTGTAGGCCAT
>Ga0182017_10000508_pt1 | contig 30655 bp, 27 predicted proteins | sample 712E3DmetaG_FD_120492 | JGI IMG/M metagenome (GOLD analysis project Ga0182017, IMG submission 120492) | Permafrost microbial communities from Stordalen Mire, Sweden - 712E3D metaG | ecosystem: Environmental > Terrestrial > Soil > Wetlands > Permafrost | place: Sweden: Stordalen | collected... | reverse complement strand
GAGAGGACTCTCAAGCCAAATACCTTGGTGGCGAGATACAGTATGTATGTACTATCCTTTCCACCGCTCAATGGAACCAAAGCATCATAGGTAGTACTTCGTTTCTTTGCTGATTTGAGAATTCTCTCAAAATATTTCTTTCTTTCTGCTTCACCACTCTCCCAATCTTTGTATTCCTTCTGATAGTTCAAACAATGGTTACATACACCATCCGTATTAAAAGATGTCCCAGGATAACTCTCTGGTGTGACACACCTATTACATCTTTTCATATGCGATCTCCATTGGATTTACTGGTTTTCGATTATAAAGGGATATAACTCTACAAAATTCAATCTGAGTTTGAGCATAATGAAAGATTAAAACCTCTGAATAATATGTTTTACTATGGTAGTCGCAATCTTCAGACTGTGTTCTTAGATTATTATCGCGAACTAAAGTTTGCGGCAACCCCGTTATCCCATTAATATTTCAGATGTCTCAGATTATAAATTGACGCTTGTTAACGATGATAATTTGCTTGAATGATTTTGGTGCAAGTATTCTGGTAAATCCTCAGGGCGAATGAATGAACCAGGACATAGGACCGAGGCATACTCAATTGCATTACGAAGATTACGAATATTACCAGGCCAATTATGAGCAAGACAGAGTTCAAGCGCTGCTGGAGTTATGCCTTCTACTGAATGATGTTGGCGTTGGGGCATCTCGGAAATGAATCTCTCAATAAGCGATGGAATGTCTTCACGACGATTCCGAAGAGGCGGCAATTCAATGACGATCGGACTAATTCTGAAGAACATGTCCTTCTGTAGTTTTCCTTTTCTGATCAGATCGTCTGATTGTTCCCCGAGTGTAACGATGACTCGTACGTCTATTGGTATAGTTCGTTCATCACCTACCCTATGTATTGTTTTATACTCGATCGCGCGGGCAAGTTTTCTCTGAATCTCATGGGGAAGACTCTCAATATGATTTAACAATAACGTGCCCCCAAAGGCATCTTCAAATGCGCCTGGATTAATCTTGACACCCTCTCGAGAAATTGATTCAAAGCCGAAGAGTTCTTTTTCAAAATTGTCGGTTGAGATTGAATCACAATCAATAGGCCAGAAGGATTTATGGACCCGTAAACTTGTTTGATGGATGGCGCGAGCAGTCCATTCTTTTCCCGTTCCCCGTTCCCCAATAAGAATAAGATTCACATCTAACGGAGCGATTTTTTCGACCATCTTAAGAATCTCTTGCATATGAGTATTTTTTGAAATGCCGAAAAATTGCTGTGTCATAAGTTTTCTTTACTCGTGTCGATACCTGTCTTACTTCTTGAAGATTTTTTCAACCTGCATCCTTAAAGAAACTTGATGAAATATTCCATCAAAAATGCTTTGTCCAATTCCATAGTCGATTGCGAATATTCCTGATCTCAGCCCTATACCACAGCTCAGACCATGATCTTTTTGGGGATCGTCTGAATGTCCGGCGATGAGCCCTACTCGTAAATCGAGAAACTCAAACGGAGAGATTTCCAAACCGATCGAGTACCGAAAATTTTCTTCTCCAACATACCTTTCGGTTGAAGCAGAAAGGTTCATGATCGGCCTTTTCAACCAACTCGGGAAATTCATCGAAGTTCCCAACGTAACTTTCGTTTTTCTATTAAGGAAATAGGAGTCATTCTTCGAGTCATAATCTAAGCTATTGCCGATTCCAAGAACGCTGAACCCATAGCGGACTCCCAGAGAAGGAGAATAAAATAATCCGAAACCCGTTGTCGTTACAAACTTTTTTGATGAACTGCTAATTCCAAACCGTGGCTGGCAAATAATACCAACAGCGACGGGTGTTGAGATACGATATGAATAAACCAGATCGGCTCCATACTGCGTTTGTCCATAAGTGAATCTCGTCAAACCAAATCCGATAGCGTTCTGTTTGTTAATCTTCCAGGGAATTATCACATCATCAGAAAGCATTTGATTCTTCAATTCATGATAGTAAGTGATGGAGGCACTATAATCTTTTAAGTAGGATAAAGCTGCGGGGTTTATGAGCATACCACTTACATCGGAAACTTCTGCAACATACGCTCTGGCAAGTGCAATTCCACGTCCGCTGTGGAGTATTCTCTGACTATCATATATGGACTGCCCATGCACCTCGACTACAAAGCTGCTCATTATAGCAATGATTGCAATCAGGAAGAATACTTTTATCCACACAATATGTTTTTTATCATTCATAGAATAGATATATGAGATAGACCGCTCATTCATCGCCTCGCTATAGAACTATGAAAATCCATATTAAAAGGGTAACTCAGTCATACTGTACTTGGTTCAGCGTCCATTTTGGAGAGGAAAGAATAGATTCCAATATCGACCAAGTGGGGCTGAATGACAATATTTCTTTTGAAATAAACACAAACCAAAAAATGAATATTATTCACAGATTATATAAGTCAATAATTGTGCCGGGGATGAAAGTAAGAATTTTCGAGAAATGCTTGCATTATGCTTGTTCTTCGAATTACTTATGTCGAACGCATACATAAGAGTGGGTAATTATGAACCAGCATTCTAATCCTCGAGAGAAAAAGAAAGAAAATCTACAAAAATGTCGCTTGAGAGTATCATGATATACAAAGTTACGATGTATCTCCTCTCTTTTTTAAATCGGAAAACAGCGTACCAAATTGCTGCCCCAGGATATTATTGATAGTACGCAATTCAGTAGATCGAATAAAAAGGTCAATGCTGATTTGCATTGACGGATTAAAAAGATCATATAGTCCTGATATGCGTAGAATTTGGAACTTATTTTCCAAACAAAGCATCACCTATTGCTTTGGTCACAGGGTTTCGTTTCCCGAATTTCTGTCCTTGAACCAAATCCGTCGAAAGGTCATACGACATAAATCCCCCGATGTTGGGGCAGTTGTCTTGCATATATTTAATTTTCTCTTGAACACTGTTTGCATCTTCGTACGTTACCCAATAAGGAGAACCAGCAGGTATGGTCCACCACCCACCTACAGAAATAGTCACTTGTTTGATGGTTGTTCCATGGATGTATGGGACTTTTCTCTCGTCGTCCCATCCTTTCCTTCCTCCATTACTAAGAAAATCAAGGGCTGTTTGATATGTTGTATATGCCATGCCTGAATATGCTTGATAAAGTGTGTCGTTGGCTAAATCATAATAGGTATATCCAAATGTTGGGAGTCCGAAATTCCATCGAGATATATCATGTCCGGTTCTTATCCAGTCCTTTAATCCTCTATTGTCCCAACTCAGTGGTTCAAAACCAATAGGTGTTGTACCAGAATGTAATGGAGACACATACCACGAAGCATTCCGTTGTAATCGAGAATGCCAAACATATGCATATGTATAAGCCTGATAATTGAATCTGTCTATGCATGTGTCCTGGCTCGGAGAATAAACAGCACCAGCATCTCCAGCGGGGCAGACAAATAATAGTCCATGAGGTGTCATGGTGTTTAATGCAAGACGTAACCTTCTCACCATCCTATTAACATCGTTAGCTGAAGTCATACCTCCTTCCCAATCAAGGTCAAGGCCATCATAGCCCTTTCTCCGACAATATCCAACAAGCCAATTTGCAAAAACATCCGTTCTCACCGAGTCAGCAGCAACATAATTAATATTGGTTGGAACAACTGCTTGAATTACTAAAAGTACCTTTACCCTCTTCCGATGACAAATTGTTATCAAACTATCCTGCCAATTAATGTTCGATATACCCGGATTCTTTGAAGCGCATCGTTCTAAGTCGGCACTGTCGTGTGCAAATGCAAGTGTTGAGTATGGAGAAGTCTGGCTGACGTTTCCATCCATGAAATGAACGACATGAGTTATGTGATAACCCGACCAATCAATTTCCCATGGAGCTATTGCAAGATCACTTGTTCCGTAATAGCCGCTGCACCAATAAGGATAGTATGATACATACCATTTGCTATGTTGAGCATGGAGAAAAGAAGAGAAAATAAGGAATAATAACGCATACTGAACATATAGGAATTTTTTCATTTGCTTGTTCTCCGGTAGATTAAATGCAATTCTTTTCAATGGATTTTATTCAACAAGCCTCTTTTTTACACTCTGTTCTAGAATAATATTAAAAAATCGATTTTCTCCTCATAAGGATTATGTTCAAGAATAAAACTAGTATAAAAAATAATTGTTTCTTCGGTGAAACGGTTTTTGTGAATCCCATGATGAATAGATTATCGGTCACTTTGTGTAGGTACCCAACTTTGCATATTCTTTTTCTTCTGATATTCCTTCATAGCTTCGTGTGTTGCCATGTTCCATACAAAAAAAAGGATGACTCTTCTTAATGGATATATAATAATCATTAACAATTTTTCGTCAAGGCTAAGATCATTAAACATTTGAATTCTTCTTTGTTTTCTCTCTTTGGGAGTCTCAAATTTTCCTGTTGGGGAGATACCTTTGACCTCATCTATTCTCAACCCTAGTGATGTATGTTCATATATTAACTGTAGATCTCCCTTGATGATTCTTTTTGCTCGTTTATAGGTGTCAAGAATATTGGAGGGTCTAAACGAAACAACAGCTTGTGGCAAGTTTGACCACTTCTTATCTCCCCTCACCTTATTTTCTAAGATTAAATGTGTGAAATGATCCTCATTTATTATTGGAGGTATTTCTGAGTATCCTTTCTCATGAAGTTCCTGAATAAATTCTTGTTTTTTCAGTGCGTACATTGCACCCATCAGTCCCATTTCCGTACTTGTACGAAGCGGCATATTCCATAGCTTTTGAATCTTGTAGATAAAAGGATTTGTGGACTTGATGATTCTTTGAATATCTGCACAGACGGCAACATTATCTGTGCTTCTCAGGAAGCTTATCAGTGCAATAGGAGCTTCTTGTTCAAATTCTACATCGGAATCTAGGAAAAGAAGAATGTTATTTTGAGATACGGACATAAGGGCATTTACTGCATAAGCTTTTCCAGGTTCGCTTTTAACGGTTTTTAACCCCCTATTACTCTGAGCAAACTTTTCCACAATCTGTTCTGTATTATCAGTGCAGCCATTGAGTCCAATGATTATTTCGGAACCATCACCCAAGAGAGGCAAAACTAGTTTTATCAATGATTCTATATTCTTCTCTTCATTACGAGCAGGGATACAGACAGATACATTGTTAAATTTCTTATTGGGCATAAAGAATTATCCTGAATAATATGTTTTTCTTAACTGCTGATTGAGTTATCGATAATTAAAGAGTGATCTGTGGAGAAAACACAATTTTGCAGGTAAAAATCTATATCATAATCAATAGTAATCTTCGAAAATTTAAAATGCAAGAGACGATCCATTTGACTACCACGAGATCCGTGCAACATTTCCATAGAACAAGTAAATGATGCAGATTTGTTTTGAAAGGATACAATCCCGATGATGGTAATGAGAGATCCCGTAATTTTTGCGATGACTTGCATTGACGTGGACATTTCACTTCAATTTTATTTATTAATTACATTAGCGATTTCATCGATGGTTTTTCGATATTCACAAATCCACTCTATTATTTATTCTGCTATAAACACTCAAGCAAATTGGATCTATTGATCACCCAATTCAAACGAAATTATCCTTTTCCCATGAGATTGATAACTTTTGTACAGAAAGGAACTAAGAGTTCGCTGTTTAAATGTGTCCAATATATTTTTCTGAAGTATATAAAATCGGCGGAAGACAATCTAATCACTAATGAAAGTGCTTTGAAGTATACCCGCGCTTCGATCGATTTATCTGACCAATCCAAAGACACCAAACAGAATCAGCGCATCGCGCAGGAACTCCGAAACTGAACGGACAAAATTCTCTTTGGTTGGAACGAGTACAACATCGCCCGGATATATATACGGAAGTTCTTGAACCATACCGTCCTGGAGATATCCAGCCAAGTCGACAGTTACATATTTCCTTGAATCATTTTGTGTCTTTTGCCGAGTTATGATAATATAGCTTAAGTCTGCTTCGTCGGTCCAGCCTCCTGCGCTCGAAAGAGCCTCAAGAAGTCCGAGTCTATCCCTTGCAGGAAAACTTCCTTGTCGACCGACAGCACCCAAGACAATAATCTGAGGGGGAGGAGTAGTAATTTCGAGAGTAAGTTTTATCTCCCCTTGAATGATTTCTGCCAGGCGGTTTTTTAGTAACAATTCCAATTCTTTCTTGGAATAACCTGCCACCTTGATGTCGCCGATTAAAGGAACTGAAATCGTTCCAGTGGATCTGACGGCGGCCCGTGTTGTAAATTCTGGCTCTCCCCAAACTGAGAATAGTACAGAATCGCCAATCAAAATAATGGTCGTATCTTGAAGTCTGGTTACTCCTTGATTTTGAATGGTTTGTATTTGACTTGTTGATCTCATAGCCGGATTTGAACTACAAGAAATGAAGTTCATAGTAATTGCTAATAGAGCAAAGAAAAGAAATCTTTGTTTATCCGGGGCTAAGCGCGCGTGAAATTGCTTTCCCGCTTGCCTTGATATGTGCGAATGAGAAGCCATTTAATTTCCTTAAAACCTGCAAGAAACATACCAGAATAATAAAAATAAGTATCGAGAATTGTTTGTTATTATGCAAGGGTTTCAATTGTTTTTTCAGCCAAATATAGCGCTTCTTCCTCATGTGGGTATAAATTATCCATTTGACTTCCAAAGAGGCTTCAGGGGTAACAGATGAGAGTGATTCCTTTTATGTAATTGCTCAATCTTAAGAAAACACATCGTTTTAACGGATTTCCAAAGGAGTTGAATTGAAGGGAGTCGGCACGTGTATTGCATAAGAATTATGGTTATATTTAGACATTCAAAGGGTATGATCTGTGAAACCTATGCAAGAACAAGTCTATGAAATATTTTTAGTCCTTCGTCGAAGGATCCGGGTGATACTGAGTACAACCATTCTTGTAAGTGTCGTTTGCATTATTGGTGCGTTTACACTTCCACGAAAATATGAATCTTCCACAACGATTTTTATTCGTCCAGACCAAACTCTAAATCCACTTGCTGCATATCAAGTGACAATGGCAGCTGAAGAACAACTCCGCAATTTTGACGAGATAATCCACAGCAGAGCTCTTCTTCTGAGTTTAGCTGATAGTCTAGGATTACTGAACCCTGGCATGAGTGAATTCCAGCAGAGTGAAATCATCAAGGTCATCAGCGCAAACATTAGTACTTCACGACTTGGTTCGGATTCATTCCGTCTAGGGTATACTGATAATGATCCCCATCGGGCGCAGAGGGCTGCTCAAACGATTGCCAATCTTTTTATTTTTATCAAGACGAGTATAGAAAATCGTCAAAATGAATACACGGTACAATTTTATGAAAACAAAGTAGAAACGTACAAGCAGCTCTTCGAAATTCAGTCTCGGGCTCTCGTGAATGCAATGAAAGAGTCGGTTAAAGAATTGCCAATGGAAAGTAGTGCATTGTACGAGAGGATCAACAGCATTGAACGCGAGATTGCAGCGAGCAACCAAAAGATCCAGAAGAATCGAGAAGCGCTTAGGAAATTAGAGTTACTCGTTGATGAACTCAAAGATCATCCGGAGAAACTTCGGCTTCCGGCGCGAAAAGAGGACTTGTATACGCTTCTGCAAGAGGAACTCCCACTTATAACCGACCTTCGGACTCTCGTCGATCGTTATGATGAAACATCCCGCAGGTATACTCAAAACCATCCAAGTATTGGTAAACTCGAAAACCAGATTTCCGAGTTTCTTGGTCGAATGCGTCAGAGTGTTGTGGCGGAAAATGCGAGTCTACGAGGTCAACAACTGGAATTTGAAAAAAGAAGAACAAACATCATCGAAGAATTGAAGAAGTATTCCACAATAAACAGGAAACACGAAGAGCAGCAGACCAACTATGAAGCAGGGAGTAAGATGTACGAGGAAATGAAGCTAAAGCTGGAACAAGCGCGGTTATCTCAAGAAGTAGGAAGTCGAGGTGCCAACCAATTTGTTATCTTCGATCCTGCATATTACCCGACCAAGCCGACAAAGCCCAACCGTATTCTCATTGTCGCATCGGGGTTTGGAGGAGGAATCTTCCTTGGTTTATTACTTGCACTTGCAGCAGAGATGTTTGACTCGACCATCCGCAGGCCGCGTGATATGGAATTGTACGAAAAGCCCGTGCTTGCACTTCTTCCTGAAAGGAAAACCAGTGAGTGAGCAGGAAAGGCCAACGAAAGGCGAGCCCTCATTCGAGAAAAACGATCCACTGATTCATAGCGATGCCGAAAGGAACGAAGGACAGGCTACGAATAGACCTGATTCGCATGACCTCGTTCGTCTGATTAAGTCGATTACTATCAGGAAAGAGTTGCCAGGAGATATCGATCGAACGGTTGTGAGTCCCCATTTCTATAATTGTTTCAATTTTCCCTTGATAGACCGGAATCGTCCTGGAGTCAATCTGACTATTGGGGTTACTAGTGCAAATCGCGGGGAAGGAAAGACATTAATCGCAGCAAACCTAGCCGTTTCCCTTGCCCTCGCTCATCAGCGAGAAACCGTTATTGTTGATCTCAATGTTCGATCTCCTGACCTTCATAATGTTTTTGGAACGAGTTCACATCCCGGCCTGTTAAAAGCTATCTTCGACAACAAGATTGATGTCTTTAAAACAAGCATTGAACACCTCTATGTTCTACCTGCAGGGAATCTTGCCGAGTTCACTTTGCTTATGGATCCTCATACAATTAGTGGAGAGTTCGAAGCTAATGAGACTTCCTTGGGCCTCGAACATGTCACAGCGTTTCGCGATGTATTGTATTCGCTTAAACAAAAATTTGACTTTGTTATTGTGGATATGCCTTCTTTACAAGAGCCTTCAGTTCCCTTAGCCCTTACCCATCAAATGGAAGGGATTATTGCGGTGGTCAGTGCAAACAAGACGACGCATAAAGACCTCAAAAAGATGTTTACAAAAATCAATCAAAGCCAAATCCTCGGATTTGTTTTTAACCGTATGCCCGAAGGATTCCTTCGATAGGATTTATGCCTTGACAATCATCATTATTCTCATGCTAACAATTTATTTAATACATGCAGGGAAGCAGTCAAGTCAAATGGGATTCAAGGAATACAGAAAAATTGTTTTAATTACACTTGTCCAGATCTTGATTTTTGTAGTATACATGTTCACAATGGAACAACCACCTCTCCGATGATGGGGATGTAGAAATGCGACTCGGCCTAATCGGAATAATAGCTCAGTGGCTGCGACAAAAACGAATAGAACTCTCGTCTCAATTCGTGTACGTTAGTATTATAGCAAGCACTTCGGTTCTGATCGCATGGGTAATCTTAATGACAAATGGAAGCCCTTTTGCCATTTCAGGTGTATTGGTAGTTATGGTCACCATAGTGATCAGTTTTTACCGCGTTGATTGGGGTTTCTACTTGTTAGTCTTGTTTGTCTACATGTCCGATCAATTTGCAATTCCGCAAACAATTTTCCCACTTACCTTCCGTTTGGGGTATCTTCTCAACTTGAGCACTATTGATTATATTCCATCGTTTCCAGAGGGGAAGATTACTCCGATGGAAATCCATCTCTTGTTCATCCTATTTATTTGGCTGCTAGTGACGGTCAGTCGTCCAAGAACGCCAGCATTCAAAATTTATGTAAAAGGCCCATTAATACTTTTTGTGTTCGTGTTGATTGTCGCTTTGATCCTTGGTAGGATGAGAGGAGGAGATCTTATTATCGCACTTTGGGAAACTCGGGCGTTCGCATATCTGATCATCCTCTTTATGTTAGTGCCAAAGATTATAGAAACCAAAGAACAGTTGCAGGCGCTCATCTGGATAATGATTATTGGTGTCACCTTTAAGGCATTTCAGGGGGCGATCTGGTTTGCATCTCTCGGTTTTTCGTTTGGTGAGTACCCACGAGTTCTTGAAACGCTGACGAATCACGAAGACCCGCTCTTTTTTATGACTCTTTGGTTTTTGTTATTTGGACTTACAATTTTTAGCTATAGAGGGAAACAACAAAAAACTCTCTGGTGGTTGCTGGTACCACTCATTATCGGCTTCGTCGCAGCACAGCGACGGGCAATGTATGCTGCTCTTGGTGTAGCCCTATTAGCTTTTTTAGTCCTTCTTTCTAAGAAAGATCGTGATAAGATTGTCAAATCCCTCTCTATTTTCCTAGTGGTTTTTGTGATTTATGTGGCAGCTTTTTGGAATAGTGGATATAATAGTGCGAGTTTGGTCGCACTTGCGGTGAGAGCGACTATTACAGGAGAAGGTGGTACCCGAGGCGAACAGGATTTTAATTCGACTTTGTACCGCAAGATCGAAAACTACAACCTTGCATACACGTTTCGGTGGAATCCAGTTATTGGAATGGGATTTGGACGTCCCTTTGAGACTCCTATTGCAATCTGGAACATAAACTATAGCAAGCTTGGGCAGGTCATCCCTCACAATCAAATCCTTTGGATTTTTGTCAAGACCGGTACTATCGGGGGTTTCCTTTTCTGGCTTTTCTTTAATTCATTCGCTTTCAATAGTGCCCGGATTTTTACAAAACTTTCTGATCCCTATTTAAAAGCTGTTTGCGCTGTGTGTATAATTTCAGTCGTTGGCCAGCTAGTGGTTTCGTATGTTGATATGCAATTAACGTGGTATCGGAACATGGTGCATCTTGGGATCCTCATGGGTCTTATTCCTGTTTGCCAGAATCTTGATTTGAAAGCTAACCTTATAGAGAATACGATAAATGTCGAATGAAGTATCAAACAAGGAAGTTAATAAAAACACACTCCAGGTTATTTCTATCCTAGGTGTGAAGGTACACAGACTCACATTTGATGAAGCTCTTAGAACATTAAAGATGTTAATGTTTGATCATGGGCCGAATATGATTATTACGCTGAACACGGAAATGGTAATGCTTGCTCAGCGAAATGCAAGTTTCCGAGAAATTATTAACAAAGCTGCGTTAATCCTTCCTGATTCAATAGGTTTAGTGTGGGCGTCTACCATACTTGGAGACAAGCTGCCGGAGCGGCTGCCTGGTGTTGACATCGTTCAACATTTTGCACAAATTATAAATCAAAATAGGTTTCGCCTTTTCTTACTCGGAGCTGCTCCCGGTGTGGCTGAACAAGTCGCTATTATTTTTCAAAACCGCTATCAAGGCATTGATATTGTCGGCACATATGCTGGTTCGCCGAGCATCGGTAATGAGGAAAATATTTGTGAAATAATTAATCGTTCTAAAGCACAAATATTACTTGTTGCATACAAAGTACCCGAGCAAGAGTTCTGGATTGCAAGAAACTTAAATAAACTCCATGTGTCTATCGTTATTAATGTGGGAGGTACTTTCGATTTTATTGCAGGTGTCACGAAGCGGGCGCCAAAGTGGATGCAGAACGCAGGGCTCGAATGGTTCTTTAGGCTCCTTCAACAACCACAGAGATGGCGCAGGATGCTTGCCCTGCCACGATTTGCATTGAAAGTAATATTGTTTCGGTTACATCAGAAGATGCATCTCAATAAATATTCTCAGACGTAATCAACAGTATTGTCAGAAATGATGTCTCAAAAGAAGATTTTAATACTGCTCATACAAAAAGCCATTATAACTTAGGATATTATCGAAATAAATGAGTAACTATTCATGACAGAGAATTTGCAATCGGAATTTGAATGATAGATAGAATAATGAGTAAAGCGAAGATACTGAACTTTATTTTTGCAAGATTGGAAAAACCTAAACACGAAGAGCTAGGAAGAGTTAATGAGGGAATGGGCTCATGAAGACTCTTCTGCTTGTTGGAGCGGGTTATGGACTTCCCAATCGTGATGGATTGCCCCGAATAGAAAAACAAGACTTGCATCCACGAGTTTCATTGTTTCCCGATGTTCTCAATTCGGATATCTTTGATGAAGAGTTCTTACGTAGGGTGCACTATATTCGAAAAATCATTTATAGATTACTCCCTCTATGGTTTGGCCAAATAACTGAGGCATACATCAAACGGAAAGATTATAATGCAATCATCACTTGGTTTGAACGCCTTGGCATTGCATATGCAGCGTTGCTGAAACTCTTATGTACTCGAGTACCTCATGTGACTCTGATGTACTCAATGATTCGACCGTCCTTATGATAATTTCGAAAAACATTATTCCTTTTCTTACAAAAGATCATATTCGATGAAAAGCAATATCGTTCAATCTGTCTCGAAGAATCTTGCAGTCCTATCCATACAGAAGATCATAACGCTTTCATCCACATTTTTAATCTTGTTGTTCTTACCTCGGTATCTGGGACCGGTGGATTACGGAAGATACTATCTCGGTCTCACAATAGTAACGATGTTTTCATTGCTTGTCGACTTTGGGGCTCAGTCTTCGATTGTAAAGGTTGTTTCGCGTTCACGTGAGAATGTCGGTCATATTATTTCAGATTCGATCGGAATTCGTGTGATACTCTGGGCGATAGCATATATCCTATCCATCTTGTTTTCAATTCTTGCCGGATACCACCACACGCAGATAATTATCATTGTCATCTTAGGTATTGCAATGATCCCAGCGTCTATACGCAGTGTGCTTGCTTATTGTTACCAGGGCTTAGAGATGATGGAATATCCCACATATGGAACTATTTCAGAAGTCTCTTTCATTACAATAGTTGGTATCTCGGCTCTCTTGCTCGGCGTGGGACCCATTGGCTTTGCTATTATTACTGCACTCAGTTGGTCAGTGAATTGTCTTGTTTGCATCAAGTTTGCAAATCGTTTAACTCTTTCCCTTCCTCCTGTTAACTGGAAATCCGCATTTACAATGCTCAGGGAAGGTGTGCCATATTTCCTGCATGCAATTTTTGGAATAATCTATTACCGCATTGACAGTGTTATGCTCTCATTAATGACCCCTGAACGAGTCATTGGATGGTATGGTGCGTCATACCGTTTTTTTGATTCATTTTTATTTGTTCCGTCTATTTTTATGACAGCATTGTTTCCAGCATTATCGCGTGCTTGGATTCAAGAAAATGAATCAATGGCTCGTCGATTTCAAAGAAGCCTTGATTTCTTATTCATCGTCGGTGTGCCTATTTCAATTGGTGCATTTGCGTTCTCAGGGGAACTTATTAATTTTTTCTATGGCGCTAAGAATTACGGCCCGTCTATTCTTATGATGAAAATATTTTCTGTTGGTTTAATGCTCTTGTACATCGACTGGCCGCTTAGTACCATGCTCCTTGCCTCTGATAAACAACGGAAACTGGTTAAGATTATTTTTGCTATGATTTTTGTTAATATAGCCCTAAACTATTGTATGATACCATATACACAAACGAAATTCGGAAACGGTGGTATTGGTTCAGCAATTGCCACCTTAATTACAGAGTTTCTTGTTATGGTAATAATGATTTTGGCGATAGATAAGAGTGTCTTCTCAAATGCAAAAATCTTGATACAAATTAAAACAATTGGTGCAGGATTGCTCATGGGTTGTTCCATCTGGGGCTTAGCCCAAGCAAATATGGGTTGGATAGTACAGGCAATCCTTGGTTCTTCAGTCTATCTTTTTTCTGCCTATTATCTAGGTGCAATTCAAAAACTGGATATTCAACTTATTAAAGAAATAATTCCTAGAAGGTTTGTTCAACGCAAGTCAACGCAAGATCAATAATATATTTATAGCATTCTACTGAGTATGATAGGCCAAAAAAAGAATGATAGAATCTGCAGATAAGAGATACACACGCTCAGAACTTGAAAATACGCTTGGAAAAATCCGTGTGTTGTTGTACCACCGTATTACTATGGATAAAAGTATTAAGAAATATCCATCTATAGTCGTCCAGGCAAACACTTTTCGCCGACAACTCGAGTTACTCGATCGATGGGGATACACGGCTCTCACATTTGAAGATGTCAGACTGCATCTCGCGGGTGAATTGAATCTCCCGAACAGACCTGTCATCATTACTTTTGACGGTGGATATGGGGATGTCTATGAAACAGCATTTCCAATATTGCAGGAATTTGGCATGAAGGCTGTTGTCTTTGTCTTAGGCGATCAAATGATGAGAGAAAATATTTGGGATAAAGATTCAGTCACCCTCTCACCGCTTCTGAATCAACAGCAAATCCTCGAGATAAAGGCTGCAGGCTTTGAAATCGGTTCCCATTCGATGACACATGCAAAATTGACCGATGTTCATGAGAGAGTAGCGACGGAAGAAATACTACGCTCAAGAATGTTATTAGAAATTCTCTTGAATGTACCAGTCAATAGTTTTGCGTATCCATACGGGTTAGTAAATGCAACTATCAAGAAGATTGCGAAGGATGCAGGATACACTTTTGCATGTGCCGATTATACTGGACCAGCATTGTTTGGTCGCGATCTTCTTGAAATTCGTCGTATCGTAATGCCTGATACAACAAATTGGCTGCAATTCTGGTGGTTGCTACAATCCGCATACCTCTATGCCCATTGGCTAAACTGGAGATTGAAAAAATTAATTTCAGTTGTATGTCGGCCAACAATTCCGAAAGATAACATAATTGACGCCCTTGATGTCAAGAAGAAGAAAGAACATATTACCCCTCTTCAATGACATCGCGAATTTTTTTTATAGAATATGTGCGGTTGAGATGATGATTGTAAGAGAGTATGGTAGGAATCCTCGATTATAGGAAATCATAATTATCGTTAAATATTAAGTTGTTCAATAAGAAATCTTTATTCATGAATGTATTAATGTTTTTTCCATATGCCCCTCTTCCTCCACCGCTTGATCTTGGTGGAACGAAAAGGAATCTGCCGTTTCTCATTGAAAATCTGAAGCGACATCAGGTGTCTGTTTTAGCTTATGGCTCTAAAGAAGAGGAAGAGATATTCAAGGGAGCCTTTGGTGGCTCTTGTAAACATGTTGTCTTTGTGAGTCGGAAGCGGCCTCGGGTTCTGAACGCGATTCAATATCTTTGGCTTCTCATGACCGGAAGAAGTCCTTTTCAAATGGTTTATCGTGACAAGATGCAAAAAGTGCTTGATAGGATGCTGCAACGAGAAGACTTTGATATTGTTCATTGCTGCACTCCTATGCTGGGATATTTTCGATTCCCACGAGAAATACCTGTCATTAGTGATACGCATGAAGTGACCTATGACCTCAAGTACAGGACATTTCAGAAGGCGAATAATATATTCTATAAATTGCTTCTGTATCTCGAGTTCTTATTGGCGAGGCGTGATGAAATTAAACTCTGTCAACGATTTGAAGCAGTTATTTCCACAACAGAACGAGACTATGAAGTCTTCCGAAAAAATCTGGATGAACACAAATTGTTTGTAATATCGAATGGTGTTCACACAAGTTTTCTTGAGCCTTCAAAGGTAAAAACTGAGCCGAAAACGATGGTTTTTACAGGACTCATGAGTTATTATCCTAACAATCATGGAATCCTTTACTTTCTCAAAAATATTTTCCCGCTCATTTTGAATCAAGTGCCTGAAGCAAAGATTCTCATCGTCGGTAAGAATCCTTCAAAAGAACTTCTCAGGTATGCATCGGAGCGAGTAGTGATCACCGGTTATGTTGAAGATGTTCGTCCATATATGGCCCGAGCTGAAGTCTTTATCATCCCGTTGCTCATTGGAGGAGGAATACGAGGAAAAGCGTTGGAAGCGATGGCAATGAAAATACCGATTGTTACAACTTCAATAGGTTGCGAGAGTATTCATTTGAAGCATGAAGATTCGGCTTTGTTTGCTGATCAGCCTGCAGAATTTGCTGATGCAGTTCTTCGATTGTTCAAGGACGAGTCGTTAGGAAAAAAACTTACAAAGCGTGCTTATCAAACAGTTCTAGAACAATACAATTGGACCGAAAAAGGAAACGACCTTCATCGTGTATATGAATTTGCTCTCGATAATCATCGTTTTGAGAGGATGTCAAAAGATAGATCGAAGATTTATGTTGCTTGACCCTTGTAATTAAAGGACAATGAATATGATAAAAGATGTTGTTTTTAGTACTGGGAAATCGGTGGTCTTGGCTATAGTAGGTTGTGGGGCAATTACAGAGACATTTTATTTGCCTGCTCTCAGTCGGTATCCTAAAATACTAGAAAGTCTCATTCTTGTTGATAATGATATTAAAAGAGCGAAGAAAATGGCTGACTGTTTTCATGTCAGCAAGATATCAACAGATTACAATGAAATAATCTCATCGGTCGATGGAGTCGTTGTGGCGGTGCCGCATCATCTGCACTATCGCATCGCTAAATCCTTTCTTGCACAAGGAGTGCATGTGTTATGTGAGAAACCCTTGACGGAGACGATCGGGGAAGCACGAGAACTTGTTTCACTCGCGGATACAAATAAGGTCACGCTTTCAGTGAATCTTACGCGCAGACTGATGCCTTCCACCGAGAAAGTGAAGGATTTGCTGAGTTCAGGGGCCATTGGGAGAGTGCATTCAATAACCTTTCTCGATGGTTCAGAATTCAATTGGCCAACTGCTTCTGGGTTCTATTTTGACTACAAAATCTCCCAAAAGGGAGTTCTCTTTGACATGGGTTCCCATGTGCTAGACCTCATATGTTGGTGGCTCGGGGGAATGCCGTCCGTTATTAAATCGGAAAATGATTCTTTTGGGGGATGCGAGGCTGTAGCTTCACTTGTTCTTGACTATCAAGGTGTAGTGGTTAATGTCAGATTGAGCCGGTTGAGCAAGCTTCCAAATACTTATGTGATCACAGGTGAACGTGGATCAATTGAAGGGATGGCCTACAATGGGAACTACATCACATTGAAAAGTGACAAAGGATCCAAAACGCTAAAACTTTCATCGGACCAATCTGGAATGCCTGGATATGCTCTTAAGTTGACAAGCAATTTCATTGACGTGATTCTCAATGGTGCTCGTCCACTCATTCCTGCACAAGAAGCATTAGCTTCTATTGAATTACTTACAGAAGCCTATCGTACAGCCCAGAAGTTTACATTACCATGGTATAATGTGAAAGCAAACTCGTATGCAAACTGATATTAAAATTTTAGTAACAGGAGCCGGCGGTTACGTTGGAGGTTGGATTGTAGAATCGTTGTACCTTCAAGGTTTTTTAAAAGTTCGAGCCGGCATCCGACGATGGTCGAGCGCTGCAAGAATTGGAAGATTTCCTATTGAGATAGTTTTGTGTGATGTACTGGACAAGCATCAGGTGAATACGGCTGTTGAAGGGATGGATGTTGTGATTCATTGCGCCTATGGTTCGAGAGATGCAACTGTAAGAGGCACACATAATATTCTTGATGCCTCTCTGCAACACAAGATAAAGAAATTAGTTCATTTGAGTACAGTTTCCGTGTATGGAAATGCAGAAGGAGAAGTCGATGAAACTGTTCCCGTTCAACTTACAGGAAGCGAATATGGAGATTCCAAGATCGAGGCAGAACAACTGTGTTGGAACTATTTTAAAAAAGGATTACCTCTTACGATTTTACGGCCATCGGTAATCTATGGACCTTACTCGAAACTTTGGATTTCAAAATTTGCGGAGCGACTTCAGTCTGGTCAGTGGGGTATTTTCAAAGGAATGGGCGATGGGCGGTGTAATCTCATATATATTCAAGACTTGATCAATGGGATACTGCTGTCACTGGATTCAGATAAAGCTGTTGGCCAAGCATTTAATATGAATGGCTCAGATATTATATCGTGGAATGATTACTTCCAGAAATTCAACGAGGCTCTTCAATTGCCGCCCTTGCAAATTATTAGTCCAACCAAAGTGAAAGGAAGTTCAAAATTAATGACGCCGATAAAAACTGCGGCACGATATGTCCTCAAACATCATGAGAAAATAATAACCAAGATGTACGTGAGGTCTCTTATGCTACAAAGAGTAATGAAGATAGTCGAACAAAGGATGAAGACTTCGCCTGGAAATGAAGAATTAAGTATGTTTGGGCGAAAAGCACATTACAGCATTTCGAAAGCGGAATCCATACTTGGGTTCGTACCTGCTTATGATATTAGCAAGGGTTTAGCGATGAGTGTAGAATGGCTTAAGCATGAAACTCTCCTTTTCTAAAAAAATGTCAATTGAAAAAATATAACTTCAATCTGGATATTGTCCTGACGCATTATCGAGATGATAGACATCAAGACCATAGAATAGAGTCGTTCCGATTTAACCTGACATACCTTTCGGGATCATTTGATTTTGGAATATGATATTCCTCAATATGATGGTGCTATCGGGAATCCAAATTTATATTTTAAACTCACACACGCTTAATGCGAAAGGAAAAGAGATTTCATCTTAAAACATTTTATTCCTTTTCGGGTCTAATACCCCGAAGCTTGCTGCGGGGATGCTTTATTTCACAACACAAAATAATTGGTTTACCGGAAATCTCTTTTTTTCTATTCTGCGACTTCGAAGAATGGAATCAGACAGATTGTCAGAATATGCGGAAGCATTCTATTGCCGAAAAGAAACTGTTTAAATGGACAAAGAGATTTTCCACATTGAATGATAACAATACACATACGTGCTTTTTCTGAATATGGATATCCATAAAATAGAAATTACGGCGGTAAAGCATCCAAGCTGGGGTAAGGGTACTGTCTTTCAGGTCGGACAGTCCGACTCCAGAGACTTTTATTAAACTGAATGATGGTCTGAGAGTAATTCATGAGCGATATTATTATTAATCTTCAGATGGTTTTATTAATTCCATTGGGATTCTTTCTCGCCTATCTAGCTGCCCTTACACTTTTTGCCCTCATGGCTAAGAAGAACAAGATATTCGGAGGAGAATATCAAAAAAACTTTGCTGTTGTTATACCGGCTCATAACGAAGAACATGGTATAACAAAAACATTGCAAAGTGCTTTTGAACTTAAGTACCAACGGAACAAGTTCACTGTTATTGTTGTAGCTGATAATTGTACAGACCACACTGCGTCTATTGCGAAAGCGGCAGGTGCGAAGGTCTATGAACGTGTCGATAAAAACCTACGTGGAAAAGGGTATGCATTGAGATGGATCTTTGATAAGATAATTCCGGAACATATATATGAAGCAGTTGTGGTTGTGGATGCTGATAGCGTGCTGAACCGAAATTTTCTCACCGTTATGAATTTTTATTTAAACAGGGGCGCGGTTTCTCTCCAGAGTACAGATATTGTGGAAACCGGTCCAGCGTCGTGGAGCGCTGCAATGATTCGTATCAGCTTCTTGCTCTATAATTTTGTTCGCCCGCTCGGACGTCGTGTACTTGGTCTCCCGATCGGGCTGCGAGGTAATGGAATGTGTCTGGCGATTGATACACTCAAGGATATTCCATGGGACGCCTATTCACTTGCTGAGGATGTAGATTATGGACTTCAACTTTTACTTCACGGCAAGCCGACTTATTTTGCACCTGAAGCAGAAGTTTATGCTACAATGCCGCAGCAAACGGAAAATGCTCAATCCCAGCGAGCTCGCTGGGAAGGTGGAAGAGTATCGCTTATCCGAAAATATTCGCTTTTATTATTGAAAGCAGCCTGGAAAAGCAGGTCATATATGTATTTCGATACTCTCGTGGATCTTATAACACCATCGGTTGTTAACATGATTGCTATTGTTGGAGTTATGGTCGTATTAAACATATTAATTTTATTTACTGGCATTGGTTCAACATATGGTTATTCTATCTACTGGTCAGTTGTTGGAATGTGTGGACTATTTCACTTAATAATAGGGCTCTATATTGCTCGGGCAGATAGATCCCTCTATAGAGCCCTCCTCAATGTCCCTCGATATTTTTTGTGGAAAATTGGCCTCTATTTACATATATTCAAAGGCAAGAATCAGAATGAATGGATTCGAACAACACGTGAGATATCACAGTTGCCAAATAATCGAAAATCTTCTTAAAGTGAAATTTCAATGACCAAGGTTCTGATTATCGATGATGATGAGTTTATGTTGAATGTCTTGGCAAACCAATTAAAGGAAGAGGGATACATTCTTTTCACAACGGCAGACGGCCCTCATGGAATTGAGTTATACAAAAATGAGAAACCAGATATTGTTCTCCTTGATATTGGATTACCTTCAATCGATGGTTTCGAAGTTCTTAAACAAATCAAACAGTTTGATACAAATGCAAAGGTTATCATGATCACAGGCTATCCTTCTTCCATGATGGAGGAAGAAGCAATGCGTAATGGAGCATTTGCTTTTTATGAAAAACCCGGTGTAATACGTGTGCTAAGGAATGTAACTAAAAACGCTCTTGCTTCTCAGGTAAGCTAACATGTAATCATCCAACCATGATTGGATTTGTTTTAGTACGTTTAATTTAAATCAGAAAATTAACTGCAAACCACTTTCAATACGCGTCCCGCTATAAACCATCACCATTAAAGAATTACTTTTACGAATTGAATTTTAGATATTCCCAGCGGCAGAATTTTAAGCCTTCACTCACATGTGCCCCCCCAATCCGTATTGTGATTAAAAGATAATAATGTCCGTTGATGTATTGTTCCATGTATCCTCGTTGGATACTAGGACTTGAGGGATATTGTTCGATCAGTCATTTAATTAATTTCTTTTGCAGGAAAGCGCAAATCTTCAAGATGGTATCGAAATTCTCTGCAACGAGTTCATCGTCTCCAAATTGAAGCTGGAATTTTTCTTCTAAGAATCCAATAAGTTCTAGCACGCCTGTTGAATCAATTACTCCCGCTCCTAAAAGTGATTCATCATTCGCTAAAACCATTTTCGGATCAAAAATAAAATTCTTCTGGATAAAATCCTTTACTGTTTTCTGAATATCCTGTTGGTCAATCATGAGAGTATCCTCTAATGTGCTAATGGTGGATGTTGTGTGCAATCGATAAATGTTTTGAATTTAATTTCTGCTCCATATCTTGGAGCGGATGTTTCGATAAACTGTTGAACAACAAGCTGGGTAGATAAAATGCCTACAAATGCCATATTATCCGTATTGCTGAATAAACCAGGTTCATGAACATGGTCGCGTTTTGAAATGCATTTTTCGTATAAACCCCGAACTGCTTGTGGATTAAAAATTCCGCTCGCTTTAAGCTTGTGATCCGAAAACAGCTCTTGAACATACGCTGGTGTATCTTGACTAAGAAAACTTGCAGCGTCCGGCGCTCGGTATGGCTGCTTCTTGCGGTGAATGATTGATTCTGGAATCAGTCCATCCGCCGTTTTTTTTAAGATGCGTTTCTCTTCAAGAAACGCGAGCTTATATTCTGCCGGAAGTTCATTGCAGAATTGCATAACGTCGGCATCAAGAAAAGGAAAACGTCCTTCGACAGAATGTGCCATTAACATACGGTCACCCTGTGAAGAAATCAGGTATGAAGAAAGAAGTGTTGTTATTTCGAGATATTGTGCTTGTCCGAGAGAATCCCACTGGCTAAAATTGGATGGCAGATTATCTAGGGGAGAAGGAGATGGATTGTTCTGAAGAGAGATCAAAAAATCTTGAGACAAGAATTTCTTCAACGATGATGTAGTCGACCATCGCGGCTCGTGGGAAAATCCGGGCGCGCTGGCATGTTCGAGTCCTTTTTTCCAGAATTCAAAAGCCATTCCTCTTGCACGCTGTGGCGACCGTGCGAGGTATGGATAAATTCGATCAAACAGTAATGGACGAACTTTCGAATTCGGCTGATGAGACCAGAATTGACGAATCTTCGCTTCTCTGAAAATATCATATCCGGCCAACATTTCATCAGCTCCTTCGCCAGTCAAGACAGCCTTTATTCCGGCTTCACGCACAGACTTGGAAAGGAGGAACAATGGTGCAGGAGCCGTTCTGAGTATTGGTCGTTCGGTATGCCAGATGACATCAGGAAAAACTTGTGCGATATCTTTCCTTGTCACAATGATTTCTCTGTGAGAGCTGTTCAATGTAGCAGCCATCGTTCTTTGGTATTCGGTTTCGTCAAATTCAGCATCATCGAATCGAATGGAAAACGTTTCAAACCGGCCTTCTTTTGCCTGTCGACCTAACTGGGCAATCACAGAACTATCTAATCCGCCAGACAAATAACTTCCGACTGGTACATCCGAACGCAGCATTCGTAATTTTGTTGCCTGTTCTAATTTTTCGCGTAGAATTTCTGTGGCAGCGGCAAGTGTTGGGAAAACAGAACCGTGTTCCCAGCTTCTTGACGCATCAGTGTATGATGGGCTCCAATACAATTTTTCCTTCTTCTTGCCACTGGGTCCATACACTCGAATAGAAGCTGGACGCAGTTCTTCAATCCCCTGAAATACCGTTACCGGAGCAATTGATGCCCAGTATGTAAATGTTTGATCTAAACCTTGCGGATTGATAGCTCGTGGAACTCCAGGATCGGCAAATATCGCTTTCATTTCACTACCAAAGAGAACTCGACCATTACTTTCGTGAATAAATAATGGCCGCACGCCAATACGATCCCGAGAGAGGACTAATGTGCGTGTTTGTGTGTTCCATAATGCAAGCGCCCATTGGCCGTTGAAGTGGGAGAAACAATCGATGTCCCAAGATTCAAATGCATGGAGAATGACTTCCGTATCTGAATGGGTTCGAAAGTGATGACCTAATTTCTCAAGCTCGGTTCTCAGTTCTATAAAGTTGAAAATCTCTCCATTGAAGACAATCCAAATAGTGCGATCTTCATTGAACATGGGTTGCTGACCTGCCTGGAGGTCGATAATTGATAGCCGTGCATGGACCAAACCGGCTCGACTGTCTCTATATAATCCATACTCATCCGGTCCGCGGTGGCGAATAGCACCAATCATCGACTGCAACAACTCAACAGTTGGTGGGTCATGACGGTCAGAGAGATTGACAATTCCGGCTATCCCGCACATCGAAATCACACTTCCTTTGATTGGCGAACGGTCGATTGAATGAAATCGTTGATCTCATCAACATTATCAATCAGAAGAGGTGGAAGATGAAGTGCTATTGTCGCATGGCGTTTTTTCTCTATGTCCTTATAAACTCTTTCCACTTGTTCTGAGGTAAGATTTGCCGCGCGACCTACTTCAGCTGAAGCGATATTGTGGTTGAATCCGTAAAGGCAAAGATCCATTTGTCCATAGGGAAGAGAAAAATAGAACTCTTCTTGAGTTTGCGGGAGAGAGAACGTATCTGTAGTTGGTGTACGTTTACGTATTTCTTCTGGGATATCGAGTACCTCGGCGAGCTGAAAGACTTGAGTTTTGTAGAGATGAGCTATTGGTTTGAAATCAGCGCTTCCATCACCCAGCTTTACAAAGAAGCCCTGATCATATTCAAGGCGATTTGGTGTTCCACACACTGCGTAGTTTAATTGATCTGCATAGGAATATTCTGTCATTTTTCGTGTTCGCTGTTTCAAATTTGTTGCGGCAATAAGCTGAAGATAGGCAGAGAGAGGCATCCGGACTGATTTCAAATCACCTGCCGGGTTTTGGACAGTTAGGAAAGAGAGGTTCAAGCGGTCATTTTCAAGAATAGACGGAAGTGAAACCTTATGTTTCCAGCCCTCTCCATATTCAGGAAATACTCGTCGTATTGCTTCGAGTTGAAGTTCATAACATCGAGCTCCCTTGAGAACGGGAGCAATATCTACTATTTGCAATTTAATTCCAAGCGCGTCAGCAAGTTGTTGACCAAGTCTTATCGAATCAGACGACGAGTCACGTTCAGGTAAGGAGAGGGCAAGTATATTTTCTTTTCCTAGTGCTTTTGTACATAATGCCGCACAAACGGAACTGTCAATGCCGCCCGATATACCAATAATGACACCCTTCTTCCGAAGGATAGTTCTTACTTGGTGATGAATCGTTTTTATTATTTTCTCAACTGTTTGCTTCGTGTCGAGTTTCAGCCAATTATTTGAATCATTCATGGATTGCCTTGATGAGAAGTTCTGAGGTTCTTTTCTTGTATGTGCTATGAAATGAATGTAGAATAAACTTAATCAAACATTTACCTTTAATCAATAAAGAAGTCGACAAGCGCAAAGGTAGCTAACCGTCAATGATCGAGTCATAATCTCGTTCTCACTTTTCCATTTTTTTGTAACTTAAAGATTAATATATCGATAAAGAATGAAACTATGCGATTTGTGCCGACAACGCTCGCACTTGATTGGCAGTGTCTACATAAGACTGAATATTGCAGTAGATACTCTCCTTCTTGAGCCTTTGCTCCATGGCTTTCCCCTGCCCGAGTCCAACTTCGAAGCAAAGATAGGAATTTGATTTGAGGTATTTCTGGGATTCCCTAATCAATCGTGTAAGGATTGTAATTCCCAGTGAGCCTCCATCAAAAGCCAGGCGAGGTTCGCGTTGTGAGATTTCTGGATCCATACTGCCGACCTTCGTCGATGGGATGTACGGAGGATTGCAGGTTACGAGATCCATCTTTTTATAAAACTCGTCCGATTCAAATGCAGCAAAGAGATCACTCTGTCTGAATTCGACCCTGTTGTCTAAATTCAAATGTTGCGCATTCTTTCGCGCGAGCACAATGGCTCCTTCGGAAAGATCTGACCCGAACACCCTCGACCGGGATTCGTTTGAAGCGATTCCGAGGGCAACATTTCCAGATCCCGTACATACGTCCAGCACGGTAACAGTACCCTGGGCATCTGCGATAGATTTTGCAATCGCAAGTGCTGCGTGACCGAGGATCTCTGTCTCTATCCGTGGTATCAAGGCTTCAGGCCCTGCCAGTAATTCCATCCCAAGAAATTGTTGCCTTCCTGTGATATGAGCAAGGGGTAAGCCGGAAAGACGTTTTTCAACAAGACTCTGGAGTTGTGTGCGCGAATGATCGTTCAACTCCGGAACGTTTTCACGCGAGGCTTTCTGGACTGAAACAGGAATACCTGCAGCAAAAAAACAGAGAGCCTTCAACGTCGATTCTGGGGTTTCCTCTGGCTTGTCAGGCTGCGCTACCCATGAAGCGGTCAGACGATCCAAGAGAATGCTGTAGAGTGGATCTAATCTCATATCCATTTTCTTTAAAAGTTGAAAAAAGTATTTCGAATTTAACTCTGGTGATACCTTTCAAGATTTGTTGTTACGTTCCTTGAACATTTCCTGAAGGCGGACGCGGTCAGGTTTTCCGGAGGAAGTCTCGGGAAACCGCTCAAGCGTCCATATAATATCCGGCCGCATATATTCCGGCATTTGCATCTTGCAGTGGAGATGCAATTCCTTTTCTGAAAACGATGATGGATCGGATGGTACAAGAGCAATGATGATATTGTTCTTCACATCATCGAAAGGCACAGAAAATGCTACCACGTGCGCAGCCATATGTGATGCAAAGATACAATCCTCAATTTCTTCCGGACTCACGCGCATACCGTGAGACTTAATCATTTGATCTTTGCGGCCGATAAAATAGATGTATCCTTCTTCATCTGTTTTCACATAGTCACCTGAGTATACGGCAATCTCTGGCTGTCCGCCTTTTCCTTGTTGGAATGGAGCAGGGCGGAATCTTTTTGTGGTATTTTCAGGATCCCGCCAATACCCCATGGCGATGTTTGCCCCGCGATGGACAAGTTCTCCTTCTTCACCCGGTTTACACAATTCACCTCGTTCATTGAGTACTAAGAGTTCTACATTCGGAATTGCTTTTCCAATAGAACTTGGACGAACATCAACTTGATCTGGTGAAAGATAAGTAGAACGGAATGCTTCAGTCAGACCAAACATTAAATAGATTTGGATGTGCGGATGAGCTTGCCGGAAAAGTTTAGTGATGTTCTCCGGCATACGACCGCCGGTGTTCGTAATATAACGGAGATGTGGAAACTGTGTTTTGATAAACGGAGATCGGCTTCCTGCTAACTGCTGCCATAACATCGGTACAGCTCCCATGCCTGTGACCTGCTCACGATTCAGGGTATTACAAATATCAGCAGATAATACAGATCGTTGTATCACTAAAGTTCCGCTGACGAGCAATGCAGTCAACAATTGGTTAAGCCCGTAGTCGAAACTAAATGGCAGGAGGCTGATGATGATTTCATCTTGCGTGAGATGAAGATAATCTGATATGATATGCGCGCCGGATATGAGATTATTATGTGACAACATAATCCCTTTGGGCATGCCGGTAGATCCGGATGTGTAGATGATGAGAGCAAGATCGGCACCAATGACGCGGGTGGGAATAAATTGTTGGTCGGTAGACTTTTCAATGTCAACCATGAGAATGCGATCAGCGCTTAATGAAACTTCAGTTAGTGATGTGCGAAGACGATTGTCGGTAATGAGAAAGGAAGCTTCCGAATGATCGATAATGTAATTGACCTGCCGATTCTTCAGAACATCATTGATGATGACGACAACGGCACCAAGAGACCACACAGCAAAAAGAGCAACAACAGATTCAACAGAGCGCTGCAGGTAAATAGCAATATGGTCGCCTCGTTGTACTCCCCGGGCTTGTAACGTCGCTGCAAATCGTTCCGTCTGATGAATCAATTCTGTGTAGGTGAGCCGGTGTTGTTCATCGACAAGTGCAATGTGTGACGTTCTATTGCCGCGCTGCTGAAAGAGAAGATCAGATAAACAATAGATCATATGTTACACTCTGATATGTTGAATAATTGTATGAACAGAGAAAAAAGCATTAGTTAATAGATTAACGCCGAAACGCTTTCCTATAGTCCCCCCAAAGCACCATTCTTGCAATAATTTGCAAATAACCTCTAAAATAGTCAATTCATCCTACTAAATATCCGAATAATAATAGAGAATTGCCATGTGAATAGGAACCGTCTTTTTTGATTTTATATGAGTTATTAACTGACTATTTGATGAGAATTGATTTGCTGCTATGGAGTTTATTCATGTTCTTCATTGTGTTGGAATGATTTAATTCCTAGATCCTTATACATATCTTTTCTTGTGATAGCCTTGGAGATTTTAACATAGAATCATACTCTCATTTCCGCAAATAGTAAAGTATTAAATGATTTTCTTTTATTTGGACTGGCTTTTTTGTAGAAATCCATTTATTGTTATTAATAATATTTATGAAAAAGAAAATATGCCAGGACTGCCAAACTTACTGGTTACTTTCCGGTTGAATGTGTAAGAACGCAGCAGTATTCAAATACCTTTACTGAAAGGTGAATGATGACCGAAAAATCTCCCAAATATACATCAGCATTAGCTGTTCTCACATCGCTTTTCTTTATGTGGGGATTCATAACTTGTTTAAACGACATCATCATTCCTCATCTAAAGTTGATGTTCGAGTTGAATTATGCGCAAGCGATGCTGATTCAATTCAGTTTCTTTACGGCATATTTTGTTGCCTCGATTCCTTCCGGTTGGCTGGTAGAACGATTCGGGTATAAGCGCGGAATCATCATCGGACTGCTGACGGCTGCAACGGGCTGCGCGCTGTTCTATCCCGCAGCGGGTGAACGGTCGTACATAATCTTTTTAATCGCACTTTTTATACTCGCGTGCGGCATCACATTGCTTCAGGTCGCAGCAAATCCTTATGTAGCAATTCTCGGTAAACCAGAAAATGCATCGAGCCGTCTTTCTCTTGCGCAGGCAGTCAATTCCTTAGGCCATACCATTGCCCCGATCTTTGGTTCCATTCTCATTCTTTCCATTGTAAAAAAATCACAGAGCGAAATGCTTTTAATGAGTCCGGTTGATATAACAACGTACCGCAGCACTGAAGCGGCATCTGTCCAGATTCCCTATCTCTATCTCACAGGCATGTTGATTGTGATTGCCGTGGTTATCGCATTTTTCAAACTTCCTAAATTTACCGCCGCGCAAGGAACACCGGCTTCGGATGGCGGGCATAATCATGATCAATTATATAAAAGCGCATGGCACTATCGGCATCTTGTGCTGGGTGCTGTCGGTATCTTTTTTTATGTCGGCGGCGAAGTGGCGATTGGAAGTTTTTTAGTAAATTATTTCAGCCAGCCGTTTATTGGTGCTATGACCGTTGCAGAAGCCGGAAAGTATGTCTCGTTTTACTGGGGTGCGGCAATGGTGGGGCGGTTTATCGGATCGGTGATTGTCCGGTACGTTTCACCTGCAAAAGTATTGACGGTCCATGCGGCGGCAGTGATTGTGTTGATTATGACTACGATCCTGACGACTGGAAGCATTTCAATGTGGGCGATCATTTCAGTAGGTCTTTTTAATTCTATTATGTTTCCTACAATTTTTACACTATCAATAGAAGGGCTCGGCAAGCATACCGGCCAGGCATCTGGAATTCTTTGCATGGCTATCGTTGGCGGTGCGGTTATTCCGGTCCTTCAAGGTGTGGCAGCAGATGCATGGGGAATACAGTTTGCATTTTTTGTTCCGCTGATTTGTTATACGTACGTCGCATATTATGGGATAAAAGGACATATCCCCGCACATAAAAAAGGATAAGTATGAATCAGAAAGAAGTAGTACTCGGTGTTGATATCGGCGGCACCAACACGAAATATGGGTATGTCGATAAGAGCGGAAATCTTCTCGCTGAAGGAGAGATGCTGACAGAAGCGCATCAGCCGGCTGAAGAATTCTTTGAACGGCTTCATACGCGGGCAGAGAATCTCTTCGCGCCAAAAAAGGATCAACTGAAACTTGTGGGTATTGGTTTGGGTGCTCCCAATGGCAACTATTATAAAGGTACAATCGAACAACCGCCAAATTTGAGCTGGAAATATGTCGATGTGGTTGCGTCACTGCGTCATTGGTATTCTATTCCTATTGCACTCACGAATGATGCAAATGCTGCTGCACTGGGTGAGATGTTATTTGGCGCGGCAAAGGGAATGAAAGATTTCATCGTCATTACGTTGGGGACAGGCCTTGGGAGCGGCATCGTGGCAAATGGAGAATTAATCTATGGGCACGATGGTTTTGCAGGAGAGATTGGCCACACCATTGTCGATCCGAACGGACGTTTGTGCGGTTGCGGGCGGCACGGATGTCTGGAGGCATATGCCTCGGCAACTGGGATTCGAAGAACTGTTGAGGAACTTCTTAAAAAACCTGCTCCACCAAGCGAGCTTCGTGAAATTAGTCTTGAGCAAATTACATCAAAACGCATCTTTGAAGCAGCACAACGTGGAGATAAACTTGCTTTGGAAGCATTTGAATTGACAGGGCGATATCTCGGTATGAAACTCGCAGATTCTGTTGCTCATACAAGTCCGGAAGCCATTATTCTTTTTGGCGGATTAGCGGCGGCGGGAGATTTTATTTTTTCCCCGACAAAGAAATATATGGAAGAATTTCTTCTCAATATCTTTAAGAACAAAGTACGGCTATTACCGTCGGGTTTACCCAAGGGAAATTCTGCAATTCTGGGGGCAGCTGCACTCATGTGGAAGCAGCTTCTTAAGATGTAATGAATAGCTCGTTGTTGAAAAAATGAGGGTCAATATCAGCAAATTCTTTCTTCATTGGCGGTGAAGAAGTATGATGAAATTATTTCTTCATGTTTTCATCAAGCAGAGACACAGTGTTTCGAGGAGTCCAGAGTTCAAAGAAAAGAAATACAATGACCGGCAGGTATTCGATTAGTAAAACCGCATATTCCTGCTTCCAAACACCGAACAATTTATAATTGAGAACGGTAAGACTGGTTAAACTTGCAGTTGCAACATAGAGAATACCGGACCATCGCCGTATAATTGGCAGGAAGATCATAAGCCATGCAATATACCAAGGATGTACGACGGGTGAGAAAAGAAGGAGCAACATAATAGAAAGATACAATTTATCGAAGAGCGGCTTTTTGCTAACAGAGAGGAATAAAAGAAAGAGTCCCAAAAGAAGAGCGCAGATGAGCCTGGTTTTTTGATTATTGAAAAAATAGAGATTGAGAGATTCAAAGACAACGCCATTGAATGTCCAATGTTTTACAAATGTGAACAAAGCTTCTAACGGATTGGAATTCAACAGATACGGAATAAACTGAAATGATATAGTCAGTGTTGGAATAACCAAGAGAAGTATCTTTTTTTTCCATAGTGATTCGTGAATGATCAATATTGGCAGCAATACTAATCCGACAGGTTTTATCGATATCGAAAGGCCTAGTAAAAACGAAGCAAGTGCAGTCTTTCTCTGAAGATATGCTAAGATGCCAAATATAAGAAATGGAAAACCTAATCCATCGAGATGGCTGTCGATTGCAAATTGAAAGATTGATAAAGGACAGAGTGCATAAAGAAGAACAAACTTGAATGGTATTTGAAGTCGACTTGTGAGTAAGATTAATCCAATAATGGCTGCGATTTCAGCGAACAACAATATCAACTTACATCCCCAGATTGCTTCACCGCTCATTTGGTAGCAAAGAGAGAATATCCATTCACTGAATGGAAAATACAAAGTTTTGATATCAGGGTGGTTCACGGATGCTGGAAGCAGAACCGAATGCAAATGATTCAACGAATCAGAATTGGGTGTGTACGAGTACGGATTAAGTCCGGAGGTCTGTACTTTTCCATCCCACATGTAACGGTACACATCATCCGAGCCGATAGGAGAGACGGTGAGAAAGCTTAACCG
>Ga0182017_10000507_pt1 | contig 30671 bp, 26 predicted proteins | sample 712E3DmetaG_FD_120492 | JGI IMG/M metagenome (GOLD analysis project Ga0182017, IMG submission 120492) | Permafrost microbial communities from Stordalen Mire, Sweden - 712E3D metaG | ecosystem: Environmental > Terrestrial > Soil > Wetlands > Permafrost | place: Sweden: Stordalen | collected... | reverse complement strand
TGCACATCCATCCGAGGCCTCCTTGCCACGCCAGGCGAAGCATGCGCGACCGGAGACCTTGGCGCAATACCTAACTTGCGCCGAACTGCGCGCAAAAACTAAGCGGAATGCGTATCAGAGGGTACTTCAGGACGAGCCCAGGGGCGAGAGGTTGCAGGCGCTTGCCATCGGGGGCGTCCGTCTTTGCACGATAGGCGCGGATCCGGGCGCCGCGTTCGCGGCGCTGCTCGTTCAGGCGGTCAAACACCTCCGGGCTGACTAACGGTGCGCAGAAATCGGCGATGTAAACGACGTCGCAATCGTCGTTGCGATAGATGACCCGCCGATCGTCGACAACATCGGTCGTGTGTTTGTTGAAGCAAAGCACGCCTTTGTAGATCGGACTCCCCAAGATGTGGCTGACCTGCGAGGCGTTGACCGGACCGTACTTGGCGACGAAGTCGAGATCGGCATTGCAGTGCTTGGCGATGCGGTTCGCGCCCCAGCCCCTCTTGGCGGCGAGGTCGAAGTAGAGCTGCACCGCCGGTGCCGTGACCGGGTCGATGGCCAGGCGGTGGTACGCCGCGACGGCCGGGTCGCAACCCGGGGCGACGACGTTTTCAAGCCGGTAGCCCATCGGCACGGGCCCGCCGGGCCAGCGCTTCAGCTTCGCCGCATCGAGCCGGCCGCGCCGCACGTTGTGGGCTTTGGCGTGCGCCTCGCCTGTCGCCCGCATCGACTCTACGAAGCCGAGTGCCTGGCCGGCCGTGCTCGTGGGGTCCGCGAAATTGGAATCCGCAGTGAGAATGAGAACCCCGTATTTGTTCTCGAGTTGCTCGCGGAGCGTGGGCAACGCGCGCATGCGGCCAAAGCGCTCGAGGGTGTCGACCAGAACCAGGTCGACCTTGATTCGGCCGGTGCGAATGTCGGCCAACATCTTCCAGAAGCCCGGGCGTTTCCGCATGTATCGACCGGAGATCCCGTCGTCGCGGTAATCGTGGCGCTGGGTCCAGGGATACTCGAGCCGTTGGCGCACCGCCTCGATCGTGTCGAACTGCTGGTCGGGCGAGCGGGGATTCTGCTTGTTGGACGACATGCGCCCGTAACGGACGTACGTGTACGGTTGCGATGGGTCAAATTGGCTTTTTCTCATGCGGGAGATCCTCTGTGCGCTCGCGCAAGATGTCGGCCGCAATCAAGCGTGCGATCAGACGGATGAGGGAGCTGCGGCGCCGACGGCGGATGTGCGCCGTCAATTGCGCCGCTTCTACGTCCGACAGATCGCCTGGCCACGGTACGACACCATCGTCAACGAGCTGGCCCAGGCGCTCGACGTCAACGGGTCGATGATCGGCATCGACGTCGGTGCCCGTTTCGGGTTCCTGACGGTTAGGCATGCACGTGCTCTCCTATCAGGAGGCGCGACTGCCTATCGCGTCGGGCGGAAACGCTCCGCCCGCCCCCTAGGCATTCGCGCGCCCCTCTAAAACTGATTCGAACGTTGGGGAGACTGGCGAAATCTGAGACACGGATGGGACTCGGCCGTGTTGTCGGCGCGCGCCCGGAGGGGATCGTCGGCATGGACGGCCGCGCCCGGGCCATAACGGCTACGGGCAGTACCGCTCGGCCTGCCCGGGCGGGTGTGGGCCGGGGTCAGCCGGAAACGCTGCCTCGGCCGCTAATGGGTTGGATCGGCGACGCGCGGCGGGGCCTTCCGCACGCGCTCCCCGGCGGCGCGCTCATGCGGCCCAACACGCAGCGATGGCGGCCTGGCAACGTCGGTTGACATCGGCGGAGACCTCCGTGCAGACGGAGAGCCGCTACAGGGCGGCCCTTCGTCACCCTTGCGGGTAAGAAACGAAGCGCCGCCCCGAACGTCGGGACGATTACTACAAAATGGCTCGGCCGGTCGCTGCGCCTATGCGCAAGCCGGCCGGGCTCGTTGCGCTCCAATGGATCGAAACGGGTGATCCCCAACTGAGGGCGCGGGACCTACCCGGCCCCTCGTTCGCCTCTTCGATGACAAATGGCGCAAAACCACCCGGAAACGACGCTCGGGAACTGGGCCGCCACTACGGCGGGGGCTCGTTGTCGCGGCCTAGCTCGGTCGGTGCGATTGTGACTACACGGCGGGTGCCGCACCGCGCGCAATGGCATGTCACACGCACGCCCGGCTCCGCCCCGGGGACGATCTCGTACGCGTCGAGTTTCAGCGGACCCTGGCACCGATCGCAAACCAGCTTCCGCTCCTCAGCGTACTGCTCGAACGCGCGCGCCGGCAGAACCGGCGCATCGTCGCGGGTCGCCTGCTGAACAAGCGAATCGCCACACGCGCGTTTCCCGCGATCGAGCTCTCCCTGGGCGCGCACGTGCTTATACTCGTGACACGCGATCAGGACGGTCTCCACGAAGGCCCAGTACATCGGGTTGCCTGCCTTCTCCGCGTCGCTGCCGCAGTCCCGGGCCGGCGTGCTCGCGAGATAGCGACCGAGCGCCACAAGATGGTGGGGTCGCTTCATCAGCAACGACGAGATTGGGTGCAGGGCGAGGACCTGACCCCAGAACACGTCGTGCTCGCCCGGCTGTTGGTAGTGCCAGAGCCGCAACAGGTGCTCGCTTCGCTGGCCGCATCGAGGCCGTGCTGTTCACGCAAGACCGGGATCAAGCCGGCCCACGCATTCGCGTAACAGGTGTAAAAGCACACTTTCGCCTGATACGCGACTAGATTGAGAAGACGCTTTAGCGTCGGCTCGCCGCCCAGTTTGCGAAGGCGCACGACCTGGCCGTCCCATTCCGTTTCCAGAACGCGGCGCAGTTCTTCCTGGCCGCCGCGGCGCAGGGCAGCACGGCCAACGTCGATCCAGGTTCGATACGCCTCCGCGAGTGCGGAGCCGTCGGCTTCGGGCGGCGGTTCGCCGGCGAGTACGTCGCGCAGCTCGTCGCGGATGGACTCCACGTCACGACGCGCGACGATCTCCTTCAGCCGGGTCAGCTCGTCCTCGTTCAGCGTGTAGCTGCCCGCGCCCCGCGCGGCTGCCTCATCCGCGTCGTCGTCGGCAGTGGAACCTGGGAAAGCGTCCAGGAATACGCGCTGCTGGCCCTTCGATCGAGCAACGAACCGATACATCTCAGCCAACACGAGCGTAACCTCGTTCGCGACGACGTCCTCCTCATCGGCAGCGCTTTGGCCTTCACGCAGCGCCGCCAGCCCCTCCGACTCCATACACGCCCACCAGAAGTCGACGCAGGCACGATAGTTCGAGCAGTCGCCGCGCCGAAGGGGTCGAACGTCCATCCAGTAATACACGAGCTTCGGCCCGTCGGGCCCCAGATCGAGCGACCGGCGACACAGGTCAAACCGGAAGGTCTGCTCCCCCAATGCAACCGGGACAACCAATCGCTCCATCCTGCCGCTCGCTTCCAGGCCGCATTCGGCGGCATGCCCATCAACCGGCGCGCGAATGCCTATGGGTTGGCGGCCGGCGGCACGGCACCGATGTTGGCGTCCGCAAGCCGGCGGGTTTTGGTAACCGTCTATGCCCTCGCCTGCTCCGCGCTTACTCGGCACACCGACAGACTCCGCTGCTCACCAGAGCACGTGGTCTACACGGTACGGCGCTCGGCACCAGCTCCGCTGGGTTCGCCACTTTCCGGCTGGCATTATACCGCCCCAGAAGGTCCGAATTTACCGTCGGGCCGACCACTTTGTGCTCCAATGGTGGGACCCGCACGCCAAAGCCAACCTGTCAGACCGGGTGGACGGGGACCTCATCGACGCCATCGCCCGGGCTCGGCAGATCGACCAGCGCCTGGCCGACTTCCGACGCTCCGGGCGTGTCCGGCGGCGACTGACGCACTCCGAGTTAGTTGCCGCTTACGTTGCGGATCTAAACCGACGGGCCCGCGCAGGCGAGGTCGCGCCTGCGACGGCAGCGCGCTATGAATCCGCCTTGAAGCACTACGTCGCCTTCACCAACCAGCCCGCCGTCACCGCGGCGTACCGCTACGCGACGGCCGTCGACCACAAGTTCGCGCTGGAGTTCGCCGCATACCTCGGCACGCTTGAGATCGCGCACAACGGACACCCGCACGCGACCCGGTCCCGCATGCAAGCGACCGAGTTCGTGCTCGACACCGTTCGGGCCATGTACGCCTGGGCCGGCGATCCCGCGCGCGGCGGCCGGCTGCCGGACGGGTTTCAAAACCCGTTTCTGCGCCGCGCCGTGCCGCGACGCCGGGTGGCCGTTGACCTGACCAGCGAGCCCGACATCACCGCCGCGATGGCCGCGCAGTTCCTGGCCGCCTGCGACGACTACCAATTCCGGCTTTTCTTCCCGTACGTCTTCTACGGGCTCCGGGCCGCCGAGCCGGTCCACCTTTTCCATGAATTCATCGAGGACGACTGGCTGACGGTCCCTTGTATCCCGGACTTGGACTATACGACGAAGGGCCGGCGGAACAAACGCTTGCCGCTGCTACCCGAGCTGAAAGCCCTCCTGCTGCGCGGTGAGACCAATAGCAAGCCGGTTGGGCTGGTCTACCAGCGTCGCGCCGTGGCGGCCGGCCAAGAGAGACCGCCGCTGGCCGGCATGAGCTTGGCGGATTTGGTGGCCGCGTTTGAGCAGCGACGCCGCAAGGCAGGCGTAATGGACGCCTTTGCTGCCGCCAAACTCCGCGACGCGGTGCTGGCTGACGTGGGCGGCACGAGCTACGACGCCATCCAGGGCGAGTTCAGGCGTGTGGCCCGCGCGCTGGAATGGCCAACGCAGGCCACGCTGAAGGACTTCAGACACTTGTTCGGCACGGCGCTCGCCAACGGCGGCATGCCGGAGCACGAACGTCGCTATCTGCTAGGGCACGCACCGGGGAACGAGGCGATCGTCACGTACACGCATCTCAACAAGCTGGCCGAGCACTACCGCCACGCCATCGAACAGGAGCTGGATCCCGCGCTGGCTGTGCTGCGCAGGCGCGTAAGTGAATGTTCCGCACCGGGCTCTGACGCGACCGGCGGTTGTTCGTCACCTGTGGACTAGTCTCACAAACTCGCGGACGGCCAAGCCGGCCGCAAGCGCGGCCGTGTGCGACCCGGGCTCGCCGACAACTTGCAGGGCCCTCTCCCTGTCGATCCGAGGGACATCGACCCGCGGCCGGGCACCGGCAGTCACGGTGACACGTACGCCGCGCTGCCCCGCCCACACGCGGATGTAGTAGCGGACGTTGGGGCGCGCCGCCCGGATTGCGTGCTCGGCCGCGGCGCCGGGCTCGCAAGCGAACAGCACGTCGTTGCTCGTGAGCCGGCGCGGGCTGAGCTGCGCCGACGTAGACACCTCCAGTTCAGGGTTGACCAAATGGCACAGCTGGGCCGTGGCGTGCCGCTTGGGGTGGCCGACGTCGTCAGCGAAGTAGCACTCAACCGCGACCCGGCGCCGGCTCACGCGGCCGGCATCGACCAGCCACAGACGACCAACTCCGAGCGCAGCCAACTGCATTGCGAGCTGCCGGCCGACACCTCCGAGACCAACGACGATGGCGCTGGCGTCTGCGATTCTGGCGCGGCACCTCATTGGATGTCTCCTTGCAGAACACCACGCCGCGGCGGCGGCGCGCCATGAACTGATGGGCCGTCACTCAGGGCCGGCGATGTGCCCGCGTTCAGCGGCGGTGCGTACCGGCGGGCGCGACGTTGCAGAGGCCGGTCTGCACGGCGCTGGCGTCCTGAACACTCGTAGCCCTCTGCCGCTAGATGCTTGGCCAGCTCCTGCTTGAGTTGTACGACCCGCGGCTCGCTGACCCGCAGTTCGCGGGCCAACTCCGTCTGCCGGCCGCTGCCCTGCGTCTGTGCCAGCCAGGCGAAGACGCGACGGGCCTTCCGGCTGGCCCGCTGCCGGCGCAAGATCGCGGGGTAGTCCAGGTTCTGCCGGGTGGCCTCAAGCGGGTTCGGCGCCCGCCGGTCGGCCAGCACTTCGCTCAGCGGCAACCGGGCGCCGCCTTCAGGCGTCCGGCTTGTACGGCACTCCTCCAATGACACGATGCGTACGTCGCGTCGAAGGCTGCTGGTGGGCGAGTACACGTCTGTGCTGCACGCGCCGGAGAGACGCCGACCGGCGGCGTACGAGCGACCAAAGAACATAACGAGCGTGAACGCGGTCAAGTTCGCCAACTTGCCCCTGTGGGCGGCGCTGAGCACGTAGCGCCAAACTTGGCCGAGAATCTCGGCGCTCCCGTCGGGGCGCTCATCGAGCGGAAAGCGGCGAACAAACACCCGGACCCGCGACTGCAACTCGGGGAGGTTTTCCTGGAACCAGATCTCAGCGGCCGATGGGCCGGCCGTGGTCGAAGGGACATGAAGTCTCGACATGGCGGATCTCCGCGCAGACGCGGAGCCGCCGAGCGGGGCGGCTCTCGCGTTCACCTTGCTGGGTGAAGGAAGAGCCGTCCCTCATCGGGGGCGGCCGAGAACAAAGAAGGCGGCCACTGCCAGCGCCGATCCGCCGGTGGTGGCCGTACGAAGTTCAGGTCTTCAACGTGTACTAGCCGTGGGAGGGCTTCGGATTAGGCGCCGGCGGGGACGGGCGCTTGGAGGCGTCACGCCTGACGCGACCAACCTGCCGACACAGCGGGCTCGGTCAGCGCGGCGTTACACCGCCCGTCGAGCTGCCGCGGAAATGTCGCGATTCGGATCGGCAGCGCGCACACCGTGTTTGCCGGTGCGCGCGGCGGGCAGGCAGCCCCGGGCGCTGTACTTATCAACCGACGGCGGGTAACCCCCCAGTCGCCGCAGTTCTCGACCGCCATTCACACGAGCCGCGTCCCTTGTCTTTGTCGAAGCGGCGGCATGCGGGCGACTGTCCAAGGTGTGAGGTCGATCGTGCAAGAGCCAGGTCCCTCAATATGTAATAACGCAAAACGGCCACGTAATTAAGCGTGCCAGCGGGGGCTTCCACCTACGCGCTTGTGGCGCGGCGGGACTGGGAAACGTAGATGCTGCTACCGGTTTCCTTGCGTTAGCTGGGCCCGCTTTGTCCCGGCCGAATCGTGCGCGAGCGCCCCCGCGCAGTACGACAGCTTTTCGCGTATGGAACCGGGAGATCCTGCCCATCAGGAGGCTTCTTGACCCTCTCGCGGCGGTGCTGAATCGCCGTTGTCCACACGACGCTTCCGGGTGACCTTCTTCTGCTCCGGTGCTCCAGCGAGCGCCTTCAGTCGGGCGCCAAGTTCGGTGTCCTTCCACAGTTCGAAGTGCGCGCGCTTGATCGACTCGACACACGTCAACACTGTCACAAGCACGTCCTCGTGGACCCCCTGAACCACGCCGGTCGGCGCGCCCGACAACGCGAGCCGGCCCGCCGTGGTCGCCAAGCTCTCAGCTACGAACGTCGCGAGGGCTGGTTCGCTCTTCGCAAGCGTTTGGAGCGCCGCCTGCGGATCTTGCTCAGCGACGCTACTCCGCGCGCCGGCGATGATTTGCGGTTCAATGAGCATTGCGTCATTATTCATGTCGGTCGTTCGTCCCAAGCCGAGGCAGCCGCTGCAGCCCCTGGCCCAGTCATTAGCAACGTGCGTGCCACGGCCGCGACCTGCGTTCTGGGCACGTGATGAATCGCCCTTGTGCTCCCCCGCGGGCTGCAATACAATTCAGTTTGTATTTGCACAAGAGGAGTGGTGCATGTCGCGGCCGCGCGTGTTGGTGTCGTGGGTTGGGCATGCGGACCTGCGCGGGTTCGCGTCCGAACTACCACCAGGGGAGCGCGATGCACTGCTGAAGGTCGTAGGGACAAGTCCGGCGGAAGGGCCGGGACCGATCAAGACGCTGCTGAACGCAGAGCACTTCGACGAGGTCCACCTGCTGAGCAACTACGGCTCACGGTGGGATCGTCCCTACGGGAGCGGGCTCGGCTGCAAACCGAAAATACATCGCGTCGAGCTGCACAACCCGACCGACTACGCCAAGATCTTCGAGATTGTCAATCAGGAGCTGCCTGCGATCTTGGCCGGGCGATCCGTCGAGCTGAATATCCACCTGAGCCCAGGCACGCCGGCCATGACCGCGATCTGGCTGCTGCTGGGTAAGACCCGGTTTCCAGCGGCCTTCTACCAAACCCACAAGGGTCGGGCCTGGAAGACCGAGATCCCGTTCGATATCGCGGTTGATTTTGTTCCTGAACTTCTGAAGGCGCCCGATACTCACCTTCAACACCTAGCCGCTCAAAGCCCGGGCGAAGTGCAGGGATTCCAGCACGTGGTCGGCGATAGCCACGCGATTCGATTGGCCGTTGGCCGTGCTCGGCGAGCGGCACTGCGTCATGTGTCGGTGCTCCTGGTCGGCGAGAGCGGCACGGGCAAGGAGATGTTCGCCCGCGCAATACACGCTGCGAGCGCCCGGCGCGAGAAGCCGTTTGTCGCCATCAATTGTGCGGCCATACCGCGGGAACTGCTTGAGTCCGAGCTGTTCGGCTACGTCAAGGGCGCGTTCACCGGTGCGAGCAAGGACAAGGGCGGCGCCTTCGACCAAGCCAACGGCGGCACGCTGTTTCTCGACGAAGTCGGCGAATGCGATGCGTCGATGCAGGCCAAGCTGCTACGCGTCCTCGAACCGCCCCCGGGGGGCGGCCCATGCGACCGAGCGTTCAGACCGGTCGGCGCGACGACCGAGCGGCGCAGCGACGTGCGGATCATCGCGGCGACGAATCGCGACCTGGTCGGCGAAGTGAACGCGGGACGGTTCCGTGAGGACCTCTATTACCGCCTCGCCGTGATCACGGTCGCCGTCCCTCCGCTGCGCGAGCGTCGTTCTGACATCCCGAAGATCGCCGAGCATCTGCTCGATCGGATCAACCGTGAGTTTGGGGGCCAGGATTCGGGCTATCAGGACAAATCACTTTCTACTGGTGCAAATGAATTTGTGAAGCGATTCGACTGGCCCGGCAATGTTCGTCAGCTTTACAACGCCCTGCTGCAGGCGATAACGATGGCGGAGGGCACGACCTTAGAGCGCGCCGAGGTCGCCGCGGCCGTCGCCACCGTGCCAGGGCAACGCCACGTGAGTATCCTGGAGCATCCGCTGGGCGACGGCTTCGACCTCGAAGCGCATCTGGCTGAGATTCAGCGGCATTTTCTGCGTCGCGCCATGGAGGAAAGCAACGGAGTGAAAACGCGCGCAGCGCGGTTGCTCGGGATGAAAAACTACCAAACGCTGGACGCGCAGCTCAAGCGGCTGAACGTATCATGGAGGAGCGGTGGCAGATAGCAGACCGGGCATTCCGTCGCGCTTCGGCGTGCTGGCACGCCCCTTGCAAACTGGCTGGGCGTGGAAACACGCGCTGCACAGCCTGGCACGAGTTCTTGGGCCCGCTACGACGACCGACGAACCGGTCCGATCGCAGGACAGCAACAGCATGGGCTGGAAGCGATGAAGTCAGCGAACTTCGAGTTTCTGCGCCCGCACTGGAAGGAGCTCGCCTTGCTCGGCGGGTTCGCCGAGCAGTATGTCCACGCCGACCCACCTAGCGCCGCCGTCAAGCTCCGCTCCTTCGCTGAACAAATCGTCGAGTACATCTGGGCGGCTGCACGCCTGCCGAAACCGGTCTTCCAAGCCAATCTGAACGACAAGCTCAACGCTTCGACGTTCGAAAACACCGTCCCGCGCGTCGTCGTTTCGAAACTCCACGCCCTCCGGATTCATGGCAACAAGGCCGCGCATGGCGAACAGACCTCCGGGAAGACAGCGTCTTGGCTGCTGCAGGAGGCCTTCGAGCTCGGGCGTTGGCTGTTTGTCGCCTACGGGGGTGGCCGGCAAGACGAGTGCCCGAGCTTCGGATTACCGAGCCCGGAGGCAGGAGAGGAATCGAAATCCCAGCTCCGTCGCGAGAAGAAGGCTGTCCTGGAGCGACTTGCCGCCCAGGAGGCGGAGATGCAGAAGGTGCTGGCCGAGCTGGAGGCCTCGCGCGCTGTCGCGCAGACGGCCGAGGCGACTCTGGCCGAGCTCCAGACCGCACGCGCCACTGGGCAGGCAGTCGCCGACAGTCTGGCATTCGACGAGGCCACGACTCGCAAGCGTCTGATCGACGAAATGCTGATCTCGGCCGGATGGGAAGTCGCCCCCGACGGCAGCGACACACCCGGCGTACGGCAGGAATACGAGCTTGACGGCCTGCGTACCGCCACCGGCCGCGGTTACGCCGACTACGTCCTGATCGGCAACGATGACAAGCCACTCGCGGTAATCGAGGCGAAGAAGACGGCGAAAGACGCCGAGCAGGGTCGCACGCAGGCCGAGCAGTACGCCAATGCGCTGGAGAGGGTGAGTGGCCGCCGCCCCGTGATCTACTACACGAATGGGTTTGACGTTTCGTTCTGGAACGATGCCGAGGATGAGCCCCCGCGCAAGGTCTTCGGGTTCTATTCGCCGGACAGCCTGGCGACGCTGGTTTCTCGGCGGCAGAACCCGCTCTCACCAAAGCTCGCGCCGGATCACCAGATCATCGACCGGCTCTACCAGATCGAGGCGGTCAAGCGCGTCGTGGAACTCTTCGCCGCCAAGCGCCGCAAGGCGCTGATTGTGCTGGCGACCGGTACCGGCAAGACACGTGTCGCCGTCGCGCTTTCCGAGTTGCTCATCCGCATCGGTCGCGCCCGGCGCATCCTGTTCCTCTGCGACCGTCGCGAGCTGCGCAAGCAGGCCGCCAACGCGTTCAAGCAGTTTCTGCCCAGCGAACCGCGCACCATCGTCACCGCGAACACGTCGGAAGAACGCGACAAGCGTATCTACCTCGCGACATACCCGGCGATGATGAAGTGCTTCGAGACGTTCGACGTGGGTTTCTTCGATCTCGTCATCGCCGACGAATCGCACCGCAGCATCTACAACCGCTATCGCGACCTGCTCCGCTACTTCGACGCTTTGCTTGTCGGGCTGACGGCGACGCCCCGCAAGGACCTCATCACGCACAATACGTACGAGCTTTTTGGCTGCGAGAACGACGATCCGAGCGCGTTCTTCAGCTACACGGATGCGATCACATCCAACCCGCCGTACTTGGTGCCGTTTGAGGTCGAAGAGCACACAACCGACTTTCTGCGCCGGGGGATTAAGTACGGCCAGATGACGGCCGAGCAACAGCGCAAGCTCGAAGAAGACGAGGCCGAACCCGAGGCCATTCAGTACGAGCAGCACGAAGTCGACAAGTACATTTTCAATAAGGACACGAACCGCAAGATCCTGCGCAACCTTATGGAGCGCGGCATCCGCGACGCATCCGGTACGCGCCCGGGCAAGACGATCGTCTTCGCCCGCAACCACAACCACGCCGTCCTGCTGCAGGGCCTGTTCGACGAGTTGTATCCGCAGTACGGCGGCAACTTCTGCCGCGTGATCGACAACTACGATCCACGCGCGGAGGACCTCATCGACGACTTCAAGGGCGAAGGCCACAACCCCGAACTGACGATCGCGATCTCGGTCGATATGCTCGACACCGGCATTGACGTACCCGAGATCGTCAACCTCGTCCTCGCGAAGCCGGTTTATTCGTACATCAAGTTCTGGCAGATGATCGGCCGCGGCACGCGCCTGTGCAAGAACTTGTTCGGCCCCGGTAAGCACAAAGACCGCTTCCGGATTTTCGATCATTGGGGCAACTTCGACTACTTCGAGGAGAAGTACACGCCGGCGGAGGTCACGTCGCTGAAATCCCTGCCGCAGCGGCTCTTCGAAGCCCGCATCCAACTCGCCGAAACCGCCCTGGAGCGTCAGGACACCGCCATTTTCGATCTCGCGATCGACCTGATCGGCAGGGACATCGCCGACCTGCCCGAGCGCACAATCGCGGTGCGGGAGAAATGGAAGTACGTAAAGACCCTGCAGCAGGAAGGCATCCTAAAGCAGTTCGACGCCGCCACGAAGGCCGCCCTGGTGCAGGAAATCGCTCCGCTCATGCAGTGGCGCAGCATCATCGGCCACGCGCCGGCGTACCAGTTCGACCTGCGCATGTGTCAGGCACAAATCGAGCGCCTGCGCGGCGCGACGCGCTACGCCGACCTGTCCGACGACATCCGCGCCCAGATCGAGCAGCTCCAGATGAACCTCAGCCAGGTACGTGCCAAAGAAGGCACGATCGCCGAGGCCCGGAATCCCGCGTTCTGGCGGAGCGCCACGACTGCCGACCTGGAGCGCGTTCGCGTAGAACTCCGCGGCGTCATGCAGTACCGCCAGCCTACGGGCGCCACAGCGCTGCCGCCCAAAGTCATCGATGTGACCGAGGACGACGCCCTGATCGAGCGGAAGGCACATGCGGTCAAGCTCGAAGGGCTCGACCTCGCCGCCTATCGTCAGCGCGTTGAGAAGGTCCTGCGCGACCTTTTCGACCTGAACCCGACCCTCCAGCGCATCCGCGCCGGCGAGCCCGTCGCCGAAAACGAACTGAAATCCCTCGTCTCGCTCGTCCTGACGCAGGATCCGACGCTCGACCTCACCGATCTGCTCGACTATTACCCCGAGACCGCCGGCCACCTCGACCAGGCCATCCGGGCGGTCATCGGCCTGGACGGCGCCGCCGTCCGCCGGTCATTCGAGCGCTTCGTCCACACGCACCCAGCGCTCACGGCTACGCAGGTGCGGTTCCTGGACATGCTCCAAAACCACATCGCCCGGTACGGCAGCATCACCGTTGAACGGCTGTACGAAGACCCGTTCACGACCCTGCATAGCGACGGCCTCGACGGCGTGTTCCCCGACGAAGCCACCGTGCAGGACCTGCTCAACATCGTCAACAGTTTCAGCACCCAGAAGTCGCAGGGAGGCGCGACCCAGTGATCACCGGCACGCTCCGCAGCCAGATTGATAAGCTCTGGGACGATATGTGGACTGGGGGCATCGCCAACCCCCTCACGGCGATCGAGCAGATCACCTTCCTCATGTTCGCCCGGCTGCTCGACCTCGCCGCCACGCGCGAGGAGAAAAAGGCCGCCCGCACCGGCCAGAAGGCGAAAACTCCCTTCACCGGCCCAGACGACAAGCGCCGCTGGCAGAACTTCCGCCGGCTCGGCGGCGCGCAGATGCTCCCCGTCGTGCGCGACGAGGTTTTCCCGCTCTTCCGGAAAATGTGCGAGAAATCCAACGGCGAACGCACCGCCCTCGGCCGCTACCTCCAGGACGCCAACCTGCTCATCCAGAAGCCCGGCCTGCTCGTCTCCGCCGTCGAGATGATCGAGCAGCTCCCGCTCGAACGCGGCGACGTGAAGGGCGATGTTTACGAGTACCTGCTCAAGAAGCTCACCACCGCCGGCATCAACGGCCAGTTCCGCACGCCGCGGCACATCATCCGCCTCATGGTGGACCTCGTCGAACCTCAGCCCGAGTGGCGCATCGGCGACCCGGCCTGCGGCACCGGCGGCTTCCTCATCGCCGTGATGGAGCACCTGCTTCAGCACTGGTCCAGCAAGCAGGGTACCCTGCCCCAGCTCGATGAAAGCGGCGAGCCCGTTCTTAACGACGACGGCCAGCCCGCCCTCATCTACACCGGCGACAAGCTGGAGCCCTACCGCAAGCACATCGCCGCCGACATGTTCTACGGTTTTGATTTCGACGTGACGATGCTGCGGATCGCCGCCATGAACCTCATGCTCCACGGCGTCGAGAACCCGCACATCTACTACCAGGACACGCTCAGCAACTCGTTCCCGGACAGCACGACGCCGGAGGTTCGGCGGGCCGCCAGCGACCACTTCGACCTGATCCTCGCGAATCCACCGTTCAAGGGCAGCCTGGACGAGCCCGACGTACACAAGTCGCTGACCGGCAAGGTCAAGACCCGCAAGACCGAGCTGCTGTTCCTTGTGCTCATGCTGCGCATGCTCAAGCTCGGCGGGCGCTGCGGCGTAATCGTGCCGGACGGCGTGTTGTTTGGCTCGTCCACGGCCCACCGCACCCTGCGGAAGATTCTGGTGGACGACAACCAGCTCGACGCCGTGATCAAGCTCCCGGCGGGCGTGTTTAGGCCCTACGCCGGCGTATCGACGGCCGTGTTGCTGTTCACGAAGGGCGGCAAGACCGAGCACGTCTGGTTCTACGACGTGGTCAACGACGGCTTCTCGCTCGACGACAAGCGCGATCCGATCGAAGCGACCGACCTGCCGGATGTGCGGGCACGCTGGGCAAAGCGCAACCCCAAGAAGGACACCGATCGCAAAGACAAGGCGTTCTTCGTGCCACTCGGCGATATCCGCGAGGCGAATTACGACCTGTCGATCACCCGCTACAAGGAAACGGTCTACGAGGAGCCGAATTACGACCCGCCGAAGACGATCCTGAAGCGGCTGAAGAAACTGAATGAGCAGGAGGCCCGGAACTTGTCCGAGCTGGAGGGAATGTTGCGATGATCGGCCACTTGCCGCCACACGGCTGGGGCGAGGCGCGGCTCGATGAGGTCGCGGAAGTAGTCACCGGGACTACTCCGGCTACGACGCGCCCAGATTTCTACGGTGGGGAAATCCCCTTCGTTCGGCCGCCGGACCTGGATGCCTCCGACCCGATAACGGATGCGAGTATCCGGATTACCGCAGCGGGTGCAGAGGGAAGCCGTGTGTTGCCGGCTGGTGCCGTGCTGGTGTGCTGTATCGGCTCGCTGGGCAAGGTCGGATTTGCCGGAGTCCCTGTCGCGACAAACCAACAGATAAATGCGCTGGTCTTCGACAGAAGGAATGTCGAGCCGCGATACGGTTATCACTTTTGCCGGACACTGAAACCCCTGCTTGAGCACATGGCGCCGGCAACGACTGTTGCCATCGTGAATAAGACCAAATTCTCGCAACTGCGAATTCCATTGCCCCACCCAGACGACCCGAAGCGGAGCCTGACCGAGCAGAAGCGGATTGCGGCGGTCCTAGACAAGGCGGACGCCATCCGCCGCCGCCGCCAGAAAGCCGCCCGCCTCGCCGACCAGCTCATCCCGTGCCTGTTCTACGATATGTTCGGTAGCCCCACTGCGAATTCGCGCAAATGGCCACGACGCCCCTTGGGTGAGATCACGCTGATAGACGCGCCGATGGTCGATCCCCGCCTCGACGAATACTGCGATCTCCGGCATTACGGTGCTGATCGAATCGACCGCGATACTGGCCGCTTACTTCCCGCCAAGACGGCGAGAGAAGACGGGCTAATAAGCGGGAAATTCCTATTTGACGATCGCTACGTGCTATACAGCAAGATCCGTCCCAACTTGCGAAAAGTCGCTCTCGGCGAACAGCAGGCGCTGTGCAGTGCCGACGTTTATCCCGTGCGACCGCGGGCGGACATCCTGACGCGAGAGTTCCTTTGGGCGCTGCTTCTGACACCCGAGTTCACGGAGTTCGCCATCAAGCAATCCGGTCGTGCGAACATCCCCAAGATCAACCGCGAGCAATTCGCCCGATACGATTGTGTAGTGCCGCCGCTGCCGATGCAAGAACAGTTTTCTTCGCGCTCGAAACATGTGCTCACCCTGACATCCGAACAGGCGAACAACGAACATGAAGCCGACAACCTGTTCAACTCGCTTGTCCAGCGGGCGTTTCGGGGGGAGCTGTAATGGGGTTCGACCAGAAGGTGCACGAGATCATCCGCATCAACACGCACATTCGTGACTTCTGGGCGGACGGCGGTTGGGCGCCGCGCGACGCCGCCCAGATCCTGTCGCGCTCACGGCTCGACTGGCAAGTATCGCTATCACACACCCTGCGGCTGTGGTTGGAGCCGTGCAAACCCGACGAAGCCGGCGGTCGGCTGATCTTGGGCTGGGCGAATCTCGGTGCTTTGGTAGAAGGCACGCTGAAGTGGTTCCTCTGCGTGTACGAGGCCAACTATGCCGCGCAGGCAATCAAGACAAAGCGCGGTCGGGCGGTGGGCCAGCCGCTTGACCCGGACGAGCCCGCGTTGGGCGAGCTGATCCAGTTCTTTCAGGAACACGTCTGGACACCGGATCAGGCGCAGTCATGGACACCTTGGTTGAACCATGTGCGCGTGCGCCGCAACGCGATCCACGCCTATCAGGATCGGGAGTTGGGCACGTGCCCAGAACTTACTGACGCTATCGGCCGGTACCGAGCGCTGCTCCTTGAGCTGGAAGGCAGCGTGCCATACCCCGACGAGTACGCTTACCCCGCCGACATCGCTGCAATGCGCAGCGGAGAGCGTTTCGAGTCACCGGAATCCGCGATCACGTCGCCACGCCGTGGGGGAGGCCGTTGATGTCAATCGTTGCCCGGCAACCCTTACCGCCGTTCAGTCCGCAGCAGCTTGAGGCGATCGCCCGGGTTCTCGCCGACACGAATACCGGCCTGACGGGACCAGAGATCGGCTATCTGCTGGGGCACTGCAAGATACCCGACGCGACCCCGGAGATGACGAAGTGGAAGCGTCTGTTCAACGCGTTCGTTGAGTTCCAGAACCAGCACCAGGTCGGGAACCACGTCGTGAAGTTCATCAACGAGGCGATGAACCCGGCGCGTCATACGCGCGCCCCGGAGACGTTCCGCTTGTGGCGGGAGGAACTCAACCCGGTCCTCGCGCTGTGCGGCATGGAGCTTGGGGACGACGGCAAGGTCCGCCGGGTGGCGAAAGCCGAGACGCTTGACGAAGCCGTGGCCCGCTCGAATCGCTTGCAGAGTGTGTTGCGGCAGCGCAACGTCCACGCCGACGTGCTGGACTACTGCCGCGCGGAGATCGTCGCCCAGAACTACTTCCACGCCGTCTTCGAAGCGATGAAGAGCATTACGGCCAAGGTACGCCAGCTCTCGGGCCTGACTGGCGACGGGGCGCGTCTGGTCGTGGGCGCGTTTGGACAGCGCAACAACAGCGCGCCTCGACTCGCGATCAACCACCTGAGCACTGAAACCGAGTGCGGCGAGCAGCGCGGCTTTACGAGCTTGCTGATCGGGCTTTATGGCACGATCCGCAACCCCCTCGCGCATGAGCCCAAGGTCGAGTGGGACATGACCGAGCAGGACGCGCTCGACATCCTCACGATGATCTCGCTCATCCATCGAAAACTCGACAGGGCCAAGCCGCATGGCGCGGCGACAGCCGCAGCCAGGGGAGGACGCTGATGGCGCTCATCGTTTTGGGTGCGGGGGCTACCCGCGGCGCGAAGCTCCGCGAGGGAGATGCGCCACAAGGCGATCGGCCCCGACCGCTCTGCCTGCCACCGCTGGACGGCGATTTCTTCACCCAGCTCCAGCGCATCGCCAACGACAAGCACCGCGAGACGGTGAACTGCCTGATCTCGGACGCAGTGGAGCTATTCGGCCACAACTTCCAGCTCACGCTGGAAATCATGTTCACGACCATCGAGCACCAAATCCGCATTGTTGAGGGCACGACCGGCGAGCGCTGGGGTGAAGATCTCGCGGAGCTGCGGGCCAAGCGCACAAACCTGCTGCAGGGCATCGCGGCGGTGCTCGAAGAATCCCTCTCCTTCAGCCCCCAGGGCGGGACCGGGCTCAAGCACCGCGATTGCGAGTATCACCAAGCCCTCGTCGAGCGGCTGGGCACAAACGACGCAGTCATCTCGTTCAACTACGACTGCCTGATCGACCACGCCCTCCGCACGCACGCGGCCGGTAAGTGGAACGCCCGCTATGGATACTGTTTGTCGATGAAGCCTGGCCCTGGTGCGCAGGTTCCCGGCGAGAAGTTCTGGAATGCCCCCGACCCTCCGGCAAAGAAGGACGGCACGATCCGGCTGCTAAAACTGCACGGCTCTCTGCACTTCCTTGCCAAGTCTGAGGGACGGTTCAGTTTGAAAGAGCGACCGTATACCCGGCTCGACCCCAACAAGAACTTGCACTTCGAAATCATCCCGCCCGAGTGGAACAAGCGGTTTGACGAGGGCGAGTTTGGACGGATCTGGGCGCAGGCCGCGGACGAGATACATCGGGCCGAGACAATCGTCGTGATCGGCTATTCGTTTCCGAACACGGATTTGCACACGTCGTCCCTTTTCCGGGTATCTGGACGGCCGGGCCGGCTCAAGAACGTCGTCCTCGTGAACCCCGATCGCGATGCGCGGCATCGTGCGATGAATGCGCTGCGCCGCGGCATGCAAGCCAAGACACGTGTGATGGTCTTCGACACGTTTGAGGAGTTCGCCGCCGTGGATCGCAAACTGTGGGATCGCAAATGATCGAGATTACGCTCACTCAATTCGTGGACTTCGTGCTGAAGTCGGGTTCGCCCAAGCTCACCGTGGTCCGCCACGTCAAGAAGCAGCACGGGGAGGGGTATAGCCCCCAAACCGACTTCTATAAGCCGATCCGTGACGCGCTCGTCGAGCTGCACCGGGCGGGCCAACCGCTGACGACCCTTGATCAGGTCCTGCGCGGGCTGACGGACAAGAAGAAGCAGACGGCCTACCCGGTCCTCGTCAGGGGATACAAGAAGTTCGCCGCACGTCGCGCGTTGGAGTGGTTTGGACCGCCAAGAAAGGCGTGGGTGGTCGATGATCTCAGCGTGTCGCTGAACCCCGAGCTGGGGCTGAAGATCGGCGGCTCGCCGCACCTCGTGAAGCTGTATTTCAAGGACGGCGAGCCGGGCAAGCGGCAGGTGGAGGCCATGCTGCACCTGCTCCAGTCCGAGCTGCGCCCGAAGACCGGGGGCGTACGCGTCGGGCTGCTCGATGTTCGCCGCGGCAAGCTGATTCTGCCCACCGACTACGACCCGGCGTATCTGACGCTGATGGAGGGCGAAGCGCGTTCGTTCGCTTCGATCTACCGATCTTTGCCGGTCTGAGTGCGCGCAACACAACGAGGGCGGTCGGATGTCAACCGAGGTGCGCTGATGATCACCGCGATCGAAATCGAGAACTTCAAGGCCATCGGCCAGCGGCAACGGCTCGCTCTCCGGCCAATCACTTTGCTGGTCGGCCCGAACAGCGGCGGAAAGAGCACGGTCATCCACGCCCTGCACTACGCGCGAGAGATCTTCGAGCGGCGCAACCTGAACGCCGACCGGACGATCAACGGCGGTGATTTCGTAGACCTCGGCGGCTTCGCCAATTTCGTGCACGAGCACGACCAGACGAAAAGCGTCGCGCTCCGCTTCGACCTCGACACGAAGGACACCGGTCTGACCTGGGTGCTAGACGAAAGTGTCGGCCTGGTCGAAGCAGGCATCGACGTGGACTCCCTCAACGCGACTGTTAAATCCGCGTGGGTTGAGATCGTCGTCAAGCGAAGCATCCTGCGCGATGCCCTATATGTGCAGCGCTATTCGGTCGGCCTCAATGGGCAGCATTTCGCCGCAATCGAAACCGACTTCGAGTCGCGCGGGACGCGCATCGTCGAGCTGAATCTGGATCACCCCGTGATCAAGCAGGGCACGGATCAGATGCCATCGCTGCTTGTGGAGTACTTTGATGCGTTCTGGCGCGCAGGCGCTCAGAAGGAGCCGAAATCAGAGAGTTCAGGCTCGCTGGGGATGATGCCCTTGACCGGACGGCCAGATGCTCTGCCAGCGTTCGACTGCGGCCTTGGCCTACCGTGGAAAACGCCGGAAGAACCGTACAACGGCGTGGTCAGAGCGGTCCTGACGCAGCTCATCGTCGGGCCGGGCAGCCTCCTGCTGGACGAGCTCAGGGGTTTTCGCTACCTGGGACCGCTACGCGAGCTTCCGCCGCGGAACTACGAGCCGCCGCGCTACCGCGATGAGACCCGTTGGGCCACCGGCTTGGCCGCGTGGGACGCGCTTACCGAAAGCGAAGAGCTGCGACAGGCAACCAGCGCATGGCTCTCGGGCTCGGACCGGCTGAACGCAGGTTGCGAGCTGAGGCTCAACCGTTATCGCGAAATCAGCGAGTCGGATGAGCTGGGCGTTGCCCTGGCTGCGGGCCACATCTTCGACACCGACGAGGAGGTCATCGCCAGGTTCAACGACCTGGCCACGGCGCGCCGCGTGGTCCTGGTTGATGCGGGCTCCGGCCTCGAGCTACGGGCTCACGACGTGGGCGTCGGCATTTCGCAGGTCGTGCCCGTCGTGGTTGCCGCGCTGGACCCCGCTGCGGCGGTTGTCGCTATCGAACAGCCTGAGCTGCATGTGCATCCAACCCTGCAGGCGAGCCTGGCCGACCTGCTGATCCAGGGCGCGCTTGGGCTTCGGGGCAGCCAGTTCCTGGTCGAGACGCACAGCATTCATCTGATTCTCCGCCTGCAACGGCGCATCCGCGAGACGGCGCGCGGCGCGACGCCGACCGGCGTGCCGGTGTCCGCTGCGGATGTCGCGATACTTTACGCTGCGCGGGACCACGGTGCCGCGACGATCTCGGAGATCGGCCTCGATGCCCAGGGCGAGCTGCTCCGCCCCTGGCCGGATGCGTTTCTGGATCAGGACTATCAGGAGAGGTTCGCCTGATGCTGACCGAGTTCGCGCTGACACCCGATCTGTTCGATGAACAGCATCACGCAGGCGACCCTGCCTGGCGCGAGAAAATCAGGGCGTTCGGAAGAGGGCTGTTCCCGCCCAGCAACCCGTGCCCGACGATCATCGCCGATCTGTTCGGCGGGACATGGTCCTACGCGGTCGGGCAGGCGATTGCCCGCGCGGACCCCAGGGGCGCGGACCCCAGTATCATCGGTTTGCTCCAGAGCTTGCGGTCCCGTCTTCAGCGAGCCTGCGTGAAACGTCCCGCTCGGGGCGATTATCCCTCTGACGAAGCCGGCTGGGTTCGGGCAGCATGCGACTTCGACGGCGATGCGCCGATCGATCGGATCGTCGGGACCGACGCATTCTCCCAGGACCGAGCTGGTGCAGCCCGATTGTCCACGCTCAGTCGAACGGGGACCGATGAGTTCTGGAACGGAATCACGGGGACGCACAGCCCGCGGATGGACCTGGGCGCGCAAATGGATCTGCTGCGGCCGATCTGTTTGCACGCCACCTTCATCTGCTTTGCCAGCCCCCACGTATACGGGAGCGGATCGAGCGACTTCGATTTTGCCACCGAACTGATCACACGAGCCCTCGCTCGGCCGGCTGACTTCCCCCGCGTGGAACTTGTGGACATCCATACCAAGGGTGAACCAGATCCTGTGGCACGCGAGAGCCACCGGGACTTTGTCCTTCACGAGTTGCGAAGTCGGGTCGGGCCACCGCGACCGACTGTCCGACTTTTCTTCTGGCCGAAGCTGCTCGAACGCATCCTCCTGGCTGGCGATGTCACGATCGACGCGGCGGGAGAACGGGCCGGAAAAACTCGTTGGGCCCTCTCACTGAGCCACGTCGCTCGCCCGGTGCTGGACGGGCCGAGCGCCGATCCGACCACCTGGGCCTTGCTTCACGACCGCGACGCCTCGCGCTGGCACGAGCGACTTTACGGCCAGCCCGCGACCGCCGGCCGTGAATACCCATCAGACGCCCCGTTTCCGGGTAGCGCGTATCAGATGCCTTGACTTGCTCAAACGCGGGCCTCAGTCACATGCCGGCACGCGACTGAAATGACGAGAGCAGTCGACCTGCGCCGCCAAACGTCCGCAAGGCTGCGGGTCTTTCGTGCGCCGCACGGAAAGACTCGACCTCCGGGTGGCCAACCCGGAGGTTGTGCATCCCCACGCTAATCACGCACTCCGGGCGGGTTGGAACCGTGCCGCCGCCATCGTGGGTCTGTGAGCAAATGCTCGGATACCTGGCCGAGCCCGCAGTGCCTGTTCAAGCTGCCGTCGCACCGTCTCCGGCCGCGAATGCGTATACACGCCGGTCATGGACAAGCCGCCGCCGGGCGTGCCGGCGCCCGCCGGAGCATGCCCCATGAGTTGGTTCCGGATCAGCGGATCGACGTTTGCGTCCTGGAGCGCCGTGGCGAACATGTGCCGCAGGGTTTTCGGGGCGGTCACCTCCGGCAAGCCGATGCTCGCGGTCAGACGCTTGAATTCGAGCCGAATCGTGTCCGCTTTGATGGCGCCCATGGCGTACCACAACCTGTCCGACACTCGCTGTACGGCGGGACGCGACACCGGGCCGCCCACATCCGGGGTCTGCATGTCGATGCGTCGCTGCAGCTCGTGCTCCAACCGGTCGGCGGACAAGGCGGCGAGGGTGGGCGGGCCGTCCTCCACGAGGTGTCGGCGCAGGAACACCGGCCCGGTGCTGCGGTCGCCAACAACTGAGCGGAGCACCTGCACCAGCTCAGGCAGAACCGGGATGGCGCGCTCGGTGCGGGTCTTCACCTTCCAGCCGAGTCGTGGCTTGTTGCAGACCTTGATCCATCCGTCGTGTAGATCGAGGTCGCCGGGCAGCAGCAAGTGGATTAGCTCGCCCGGTCGCATGCCGGTCATCAGCAGCGTCGCGAAGATCGGGAACTGCCAGTCGTCGCACGTGTCCAGGAACGTCCGCTCCTGCTCGTCCGTGAAGCCGACGAAGGGCTTCGCATCCTCAACCGGAATGCGGTCGATCTCGATCGTCGCGAACGGGTTCTCAGCGTACGGCGGCAAGTGCCGCCGCTTGGCCGCGTAGTTGAAGAGGCTGCGGCACACCTCCAGGATGTACTTCACGCCCTTGTCGCGCAACGGGCGCTTGACCGCGTTTCGATGCCCGTTCGGTGCTACTTTGATGCGCCGCAGGTAAGCGGCGAACTCCTCGGCGTGGGCCGGCTGGAAGTGCGCCGCCAGCACCGCTGGGCGCACGTCGCGGACGAAGTTGAGCAGGTGCAGCGTGCCCGTCCGGTATCGGTTTACCGTCGCGACCGACGACCGCACCACGTGTTCGTGATACTGTAGCCAGCGCTCGCGCACCTTCTCGACGCTGAGCGGCTCGAAGCTCAGCGGCGTGGGCGCGCCGACTTCCAGTTGAGCGTTGGTGTGCGCCGCAAGTTGGCGCGCGGCCTCTCTGTCTGGCCCGACACGTGGCCGGCAGCGCCGGCCGTTCTCAAAATACGCCAGGTACCAGACGCGACCACGCAGAAAGGCGCTGACTTTCCCCACGCGAAAGGACCGGATTTTGCGTGCCATATTGGCGCTCCTCGGAGAATCCCGGCGCTACAAAACGCCACAAAAAGCGCCACAAACGGGACTCTCCGGGACCGCCCCGGAAATGCAACGGCCTGCGCGTCCATCACTTAGGACGCGCAGGCCGCAAGGTTATCGGAGAGGGGGGGATTCGAACCCCCGGTACGGTTACCCGTACACACGCTTTCCAAGCGTGCCCGATAGGCCGCTCTGGCACCTCTCCAAGGGGCAGACGGCATACATCGTACCGCGCCCCACAGCCGGGTAAACCCCGAAGCTGGGTGCGGCTCGGCCGGGCCCTACGTGTACGGCTCGCCGACGAGCGCCTCCGCGCGCAGCGGGCCGGGGACGAGCTGCGGAAACGCCCCTGCAAGACGCCGGCCGTCGAGGGACAGGTCCGCCGGGCGCGGTTCGGCGGCGGCGATGTCGAGGCGCGAGATAGCGACCAGGTGGCGCGGGGGCAAACCCAGCAGGTCCGCGCAGCGCGCGATCAGCTCGTAGCGCGACAGCCGCTCGGGCCCGGAAACGTGGATCAGGCCGGTCAGATCGCTGCGCGCCAGCCCGATCAGCGCCCGCGCCGCATCCGCCAGCCACACTGGCGTGCGGTACTCGTCGGAAAACAGCCGCAGCGGCTGCCCCGCCCGCAGGGCCGCGATCTGCTGTACGAAAGTCGTTTGCCGCTGGCTGCACGGAAACCCGTACATCAACGGAATGCGGACCACCAGCGTGTTCGGAATGTCCGCCAGCGCCTGCTCCGCCGCCGCCTTCGTGCGGCCGTAGTGGCTGAGCGGCCGCGGGGGGTCAGCTTCGCGATACGGGGCGGCCTCGCCGTCGAACACCATGTCAGTGGAGGAGAAGACGAACCGCGCTCCGGCCGCGGCGACCGCAAGCACGCGCGTGGCCTCGATGTTGACGCGTTCGGCGACGGCCGGCTGCCGGTGACAATCGCCGACCGCCGTCATCGCCGCCAGATGAATGACGTGCGTGGGCTTGAACCCGGTGACGGCCGCGTACAGCGCGTCCATATCATCGAGCTCCACTTGTTGCACGGTGACGCCAATTGTCCCCACGTCGGGCCGCCGCGCCAGCGCGAGGATTGTGATATCGCGGTCCTCGGCCGCGAGTTGCCGGACAACATGGCTGCCGAGCTGTCCCGAAGCGCCTGTGATCAGCCAGCGCTGTGCGGTCAAAGGCCATCTCCACGTTGAAAAGCCCAGGCTGACCGGAAACAGCCTGCCGGTAGCATCTTACCAGCACCACGGGTCGCCCGGGTGGCGTACAATAGGCGCGGGAACTGAGGCTTGGGAGAGTGACGATGTGCCCGACGCATCGGATCTGTGGCGTCACGGTGCTTCTGTGCGGCGTGGGCGTCGCCTGGGCCCAGCGGCCGCCGCACGAGGTGCTTTCCGAAAACAAGCAGTTTGTCGTGCAGATCGAAGCGGGGCGGCCGGGCCGCGCCGGCCGGAGCTGCCAGGCGACGCTCCTGGAGCGCGCAGAGAAAGACGAGCGCGGCCGCATGGTGTGGGAGCGCCCGCTGGTCAACGATGTCGCGCCCGCGATCGTCTGCGTCCGCAACGACGGCCGGACCGTCGTGACGCTCGACGAGTACCGCCGCGGCGGAGCCCGCAACGCCCTCGTGATCTACGGTCCGGACGGCGAGCTGCTGCGGCACTTCCTGCTGCCGGACCTGTTGCGCAAGGACGACTGGTCGCACGTGCGCGTGGACCGTCGTTCGCTCGTGTGGCTCGACAAGGCGCGGTACGGGTTCGACGAACCGGACAACCAGTTTGTCATCGCGCTGGCCTGGGGGCCGAAGGTCCGCATCGACCTGAAGACGCTTCGGGTCACCCGGGGCGATATGCCGACGCCCGATGAAGGCGTCGCCACGATCCCCGCCGCGATCCTCGCTCTGCTGGCCAGGCCGCCCGAGCGCGAGGGGGATCAGGCGATCGGCGAGCATCTGGACGGGCTCAAGGAGCTCACGCCGGACGAGCAGCATCGGGCGGCGGAGATAGCGGCGAACGTCGGGGCCCAGTCGCCGGCGGAGCGCGCGGACACGCTCGCGGAGGCAACGACCCAGCCCGCCCCGGGCGAATCGCCGGCAAACGCCGCGACACAGGCCGCCGAAACCGCCGCTGCAACGCCTTCGGCCGACCAGCCGACGATGACGGCGGCGCCGGAACCGGCCGCCGAGCCGCCGCAGGCCGTTGTCGCCGCCGAACCCGTCGTACCGCCGCAAAATTCGGCGCTGGCCGCGGTCGCCGACATGATGCCACCCGCGCCGAACCCTGCGCAGAAGGTCGACTACGTCACATGGCTCAACCAGCAGGTCGCCCCCGAAGGCGCGGACGCGAGTCGCATCTACACCGAGGCGTCGGGTGAACTCACGCCCTTCCCCGGCGGGGACGAGTTGCTGGTGGCGGCGGAACGCGGGGACGTTGCCGCGTTGCAGTCGCCGGAGCTTGGCGCCTGGCTCGCGGCGAACCGGGGGGTGCTGGAGAAGTTCAGTGCGGCATCTCAGCTTCAGAGCCTGATGCAAAAGTACGCCAGCCCGGACGGCAGCCTGATTGGCGTGCAGCTCCCCAACCTCGGCAATCTGCGGAAGCTGGCGAAGTTGAGCATCGTCGACGGCCGGCGTGCTGCGGCCGAAGGGCGACCGGATGAGGCTGCGGCTCGTTACCTGGACGTGATGGCCGCCGGGGCCCAGGCGGGTCGCGGGATGACGATGATCGAGCACCTCGTGGGAGTCGCCACCCAGTCGCTGAGCGCGAACGCGCTGCTGGACTTGCAGGCGGGCGCGCCGGCCGGCACGTTGGACTATGTCGGGCTGGCCGCCGAGGCCGAGGCCGCCGCCCAGCCACCGCGGGCGCCCGTGGAGGGGCTGCAAGGCGAGCGGGCAATGTTCCTGGACTCGGCGCAACGGCTGTGGGATGTCGATCCGCAGAGCGGGCAGCCGGTGCTCAATGTCGAGTGGGGGCGCCAGCTATTTGAGAATTCAGGCATCGCGCAGGACGGCGTATCGTTCGATGCGATCGCGGGCCAGTTGGCGCAGGCCGGATTCGGGCCGACCGTGGCCGAGGCCAATACGTTCTACGACGCCATGACCGAGGCGATGGCACTACCCTACCCCGAGGCCGCCCCGCGTCTGGCCGAGATATCGCAGTTAGCCAGCAGCGACCGGACCGTCAATCCGATGGTGCGCACGTTCATTCCCGCCCTGGACCGCTACATGTTTGTGCGGACGCGCGGCGAGGCCGCCCGCCGGGCCGCCGTCCTCGTGACCAACCTCAACGCCTACCGCCAGCAGACCGGGGACTATCCCAGCTCGCTCGACGCGCTCGGCAGCCGCGACTTCGTGCGCGACCCCTTCACGAACCAGCCCTTTGCCTACCGCCGCGACGGCAACAGCTTCACCCTCTACTCGCTCGGCGGCAACGGCACCGACGAGGGCGGCGTGCACGACGCCCGCGGCGAAACCAACGACGTCGTCTTCTGGCCCCGCCCGAAGTGAGTCGCGCGTCAGAGTAGGGAGGGGCTGGCCGGTCCCTCCTCCACCGCGCCAGGCGCTCCGCCGTCGCGAATGTCGCGCCCCGCTACACAACCGCCCCGCACCTTGGTATCGTGTCCGCGGAGTCGAGCGATGAGACAGCACAGATTGTCGGCGGCGGCCTGGCGGCTCACACGCGGCCTCGGAATCGGCGTCTTCCTGCTCGGAACGCTCGCCGCGTCCAGCGGGTGCCAGGCGTTCACCGCGCTGGTGCTGATTTTCGGCGCCGAGCCGACGAAGACCATTCCGGCCGAGTATTCGCACCTGACCGACCAGAAGGTCTGCATCGTCGTCCGGGCCGACATGGAGACGCTCTTCGACTATCCCCAGGTGCAATGGGAGCTCGCTGACCACCTGCGCGTCGCCCTGGAGGCCAACGTCCGCGGGATCAAGGTCGTCGAGCCGCGCTCCGTCGTCGACTTCCAGCGCCGCAACGCCGGCTGGGAGAAGCTCGATCCCGCCGAGTTGGGCAAGCGTTTCTCCGCCGACCGCGTGCTGATGCTCGACGTGACGCAGTACTCCACGCGCGAGCCCGAGACCCCGCACCTGTACCGCGGGCACATCACCGCCCTGGTCGGCGTCTACAACGTCGCCTACCCCAACAGCGAGCCCGTGTACACCAAGGAGGTCGAGACCGTCTATCCTCCCGCTTCCGCCGGCGCCTGGGGCACCGGCGACCGCGAAATCCGCCGGGCGACGATGGAGGCCTTCGCACAGGATGTGACGGCCAAATTCTACGACCGCACGGTCAAGGTGAAGTGAGATGCGCCGGCCGCGGATCGTCTTGGTCGCGCTCGTCGTGCTCGGCGGGCTAGGCGCGCTTCTGCCGGCTTGCAACGTCGCCGGGGCGATCGCGTACTTCACCGCACCCCGCCAAATCCAAAAGGCCGAGTTCGCGCTGACGAAGGGCCGCCTGGCCGTGCTGATCGAGCCGGCACGCCCCGAGGACGACAACCCCGTCTTCACCCAGGCCCTGCATACCAAGCTGACCGAGATCTTTCGCGAGAAGAAGGTAAACGAGCAGGTTGTGCCCTTCGCCGAGGTGCAGCGGCTCCGCCAGGTGAGCCCGGACTTCGACCGCTGGGACATGCAACGCGTCGCCAAGGCACTAAATGCCGAGCAGTTGCTTTACATCCGCGTCGAGCACCTCAGCATGAAGAGCACGGCTGCGCATCCCGTGCTCGAGCCGACCGCCGACCTGCGGATCAAGGTCATCAGCCCCGCCGTGCCGCCGAAGAAGGCCCGCGTCTGGCCCAAGTCCGAGGAACGCGAGGGCCGCACGATCCAGCGCGGCCGCGCGATGCGCGAGGCCAGCGACCCGAGCGCGCTGGACACAGAAGCCGACAAGCTCGGCAAGGACGTCGCCCGCCTGGTGGCCAAGCCCTTCTACGACGTCGACCTCGAAGAGAAAGACCAGTGGGAACCGTGAGCGATGGCTCCGCGCTCGGCCACGCTCCGCCTCCTCGTCCTGGCACCGCTCCTCGGCCTGGTCGTCCTCGCCTCCACGCTGCTCGGCCAGCAAGCGCTTCCCTGGCACGCGCTCTGGTCGGCCGCCGATCCGGCCCACGTGATCTTCTGGCAGCACCGCCTGCCCCGCACCCTCCTCGCCGCCGTCGCCGGTGCGGGCCTGGCCGTCGGCGGCGTCGTCTTCCAGGCGCTCTTTCGAAACCCGCTCGCTGAGCCCTACACCCTCGGCGTCGCCAGCGGCGCGTCGCTCGCCGCGGCCCTCGGCTTCCTCACCGGCTGGCACGGCTATGCCCCCGGCCAGATCCCTTGGATCACTCTGCTTGCGTTCGCCGGCGCCGCCTTCGTCTCCAGCCTCGTGTACCTCGTCAGTCGCCTGCGGCCCGCCCGCGACATGGCCCGCCTGCTCCTCGCGGGCGTGTGCGTCGCCTACATGTGCTCGGCCGGCATCCTGCTGGTGTTCTTCCTCGGCGACCGCGCCATCACCAACGAGATCGTCACCTGGATGATGGGCTCGCTCGGCATCCTGCGCCCGCGCGCGGCCCTCGAGGTCGCCATCGTGCTCCTGCCCGTGTTCCTCCTCGTCGCCGCCCAGCACCGCGCCCTCGACCTGCTCCACTACGGACACGACCTCGCCGCGTCGCGCGGCGTGAACGTCGGCGCGACCATCTGGAGCTGTTTCGGCCTCATCGGTCTGCTCACCGCCGTCATCGTCGCCAACTGCGGCCCCATCGGCTTCGTCGGCCTCATGGTGCCCCACATCGGCCGGGCGATCTTCGGCGTGCGGACGCTGCCGCTGCTCGCGGGCTCCGCCATCCTCGGAGCGGCGTTCCTCGCCGTCTGCGACGGCCTCGCACGCTCCCTGCATCCCCCCACCGAGCTCCCGGTCGGCGTCGTGACTAACATCCTGGGCGCGGCGTTCTTCTTTTACCTGCTCGCAACCCGCCCCGTCGCCCACACGCCGGCTCAATCCTGAGTCACCACAGGCGGCGGTTCCGATTCGGCGGCGCCCGACGGCCCTGCGGCCCGCGCCAGGAACACCAGGCCCATTCGCCCGACGGTCCGCTGATCCACGCACCGCAGCCCGCGGAGTTGCTCCAGGGGGAACGACAGCCGCCCCTCGTGCCGGAACACCATCAGCCCCTCCGGCGTCAGGCTGACGGCCAGCCGCTCCAACAGGTCGACGACACGCAGCACGTTCTCGGTGTCGCGGTACGGCGGGTCGACGAACACCAGGCCGAACTCGTGCGACACCGTCGGAGGACGCATCGTCCACGCGTTCTCTACCAGAATGGCCGAAATGCCAGCGATGCCAATTTCCCGCACGTTGTCGCGCAGGCACTGCACCGCCCGGCGATCGCGCTCCACGAACGTGCACCGGCGCGCCCCACGCGACAGCGCCTCGATCCCCAGTCCGCCGGTCCCGGCGAACACGTCGAGCACGTCGAAGTCCGGTAACCCCCCGAGCGTCCCGAAGCGGTTCCCGAGGATGTTGAACAGCGTCTCCTTCGCGCGATCCGTGATCGGACGTGTGATCTCCCCGCGCGGCCCCGCCAGCGAACGTCCGCGAAATCGACCCGCTATCACCCGCACCGGCAACTGCACTCCGCTGACGTCCCGGCCCTGGCCGCCTGCCGTCCATCCGCCTCCATGAAGCTGATGGAACCCCGGCCGGCGGCCGATACCGCTTGTGCCATGATACGCGACCTCCGTACCATCCTCGAGGGCTGGGAATACGAGCCGGGCAAAATCTCCGTCCGAAAAATCATCGGCCGCGACGGCCGCGAGAAGATCCAGACCCGCATCGACCTCGGCGTCCTCCAGCTCGAATACGCCGGCCGGCCCGACGGCCAGCGGCCTCGCGGCCACGAGTCCCTGCTCGAATACCACGAGCAGCGGTTGCGCGAGCACACCGAGACCTGCGGCCACGACGAGGACTTCGTGCTCTCGCCCGAAGACTGCCGCGATCTCCGCCACGAGGCCTACCTCTACTACCAGCGCTACCTCTCGCTCTTCGTGCTCGAGGAGTTCGACGGCGTCGAGCGCGACACCGCCCGCAACCTGCGCCTCATCGACCTGTGCGAACGCTACGCCGCCACCGAAGCCGACCGCGGCGCGCTCGGCCGGCAGCGCGCCTACGTCATGATGATGTACGCCCGCGGGCGGGCCTTCGGCGCCCTGCGCGACGGCCGTTACGAGCAGGCGCTCCGTTTCGCCGACGAGGGCATCGCCAGCCTCGACGCGCTCCCCGGCGACGAGCCCGATTCCGACCGCCACGCCTCGGAGATCAAGACGCTCCGCGGCCTGCGACTCGAGATTCTCAAGGAGATGCCCGACAACGCCCCGCCCAAGCTCGAATCGGAGCTGGCCCAGGCCCTGGCCTGCGAAGACTACGAACGCGCCGCCGAGCTGCGCGACATGCTCAACCTGCGCCCGGCGGTGCCCGCCTCACCGGCCCCTGCCCGCCGGTCGCAAAGGTAGCGTCGCCTCTCCGTAGGCGACGTAGCACGCGAACCCCCACCGTCCCGGTACATCGCGCATGCGGTGCCGACGCCGCACACCCACCGATTCCGTCCCGCGTCCCACGCTCCCAGGGCAACCGCATTCTCCGGTCGAAACCTGGAAAGACGGGTTGTCGCCACCGGCGAACCCCGTTCCTGTGCGACCGTCGCGGGTGGCTTCGCTCGGTCACCCCGCCCGAACCGCCGAACCG
>Ga0182017_10000506_pt1 | contig 30676 bp, 27 predicted proteins | sample 712E3DmetaG_FD_120492 | JGI IMG/M metagenome (GOLD analysis project Ga0182017, IMG submission 120492) | Permafrost microbial communities from Stordalen Mire, Sweden - 712E3D metaG | ecosystem: Environmental > Terrestrial > Soil > Wetlands > Permafrost | place: Sweden: Stordalen | collected... | reverse complement strand
TCACCCTTACCGTCAGCGCTGATCCGAAAATCGCACAAATTTTTACCTCGATTATCGAATATTTGACAAAAGCTGCTTGACTCCTCCCTAAGTTGCATCACATTTTTATGCAACGCTGGGGTCAACATATCTCAGCCTATACTGGGATACATTGACGTCACCTTAGGAAGCTTACCATTATTCCTACTTCTTGGGTCGGACTAAACTTATTAACTTAGCAAATAAACCCTTACATTTTCCTTGGTGAGCACGGGAATAAGTGCGCTTTCCCCTTTATAATTTCCACAGACCATCGTATATTAAAGGCATAGAAAGATAGAAAGAAAAAAATAATATAATGTGCGTGTTCGACGCCGTTTGCGAAAAAGAGGTAAAGTATGAAAAAAAACAATTATCCGCACGGTTGGACAGCTCAAAAAGTTAAAAAAGTTCTCAATCATTATGAAAAACAAACCGAGGATGCCGCCGTGTCAGAGGATGAAATTGCCTACAAGGACAAAACCAAAACGTTCATTGAAATACCTCGGAAGCTTGTGCCATCCGTAAGAAAATTATTGGCAAAAAATGCGGCGTGAAGGAAGTCGCATTTAAAATCATCTTCCCCCCGCCGGCCCTCTCTTTTTTAATTCCCCAAGCCCCAACTCGTCAATCACCCAATAGATGTCCAGGTTGAGGCACGGGTCTTCGCGATTTCTTTTTGCAATTCCATTGAGATGGATCTTCATAAGGTCAATGAGTTTGGGCCTGAGTTTTTTGTCCCTGGCCGCCTGCCGGGGCGTTTTATCATCAAGCATCGGCGCCGGAGAATCGATGAATTGCCGGTAATGTTGCTCGTGGAACTTGCCCAATACCTCGGCCCGGATTTCAGGAGGGATTTCGTTTTCTTTTTCCGCGTTTCCCTCCGTACCGTTTCCAACGCCCCGCTCTTTACTCTCCGCCAGGCGTTTACGCAGGTCGTCTTTCAGATCATTCTCGGTCTCCATCCGAAAGGTGATGCATGCGCCAAGGTATTTTTCTATCATTTTCCGCGCAAACCTGAACTTCTGCGATCCGAACGCAATCACTTCGAGCGAATCAGCGGACAGTTTCAATTGCGCCAAGTCGCCGACGCCCGCGCTTTCATCGTCATGGCGAAAGAAAACCGGCATCCTTTTTTCCAGTTTCTTCGATTCTCCTTTTCGCACCCACGAATATTCCGCCACCCCTTTTCTTTCGGATTCTTCCGGCTCGAATTCCGGTTTCATTGACAGGACTTTCGCGATTTCGTCTCGCGATATATTCAGTTTGTAAATGGCCTTCCATTGGCTCATATCAAGGGAATCAATCGCGTCTTCATGCCGTTTTTGCCCCATCTCGTGAACGAGACGGCATGCTTCAACGAAATGTTTTGCCAGGTAATCCCGGACCGAAACACCGTGCGCCGTTGACCGCGTTTTCATCTCTTCCATGAAAGGCTCGGTGAGTTTGTGCTCAAGCTCGATGCCGGTCGGTCCCACCCGATAATAATGCGGAAACGGGCAGACAAGGTTCACTGACCGTGAGAAACGGTCGTACCTCGCCGCCATGCTCCTGTCGAAAACCGTAAATGGTTTTTTCTCCGGATCGAGCAAATCTATGCACCGGGAGGAAAAATCGTTGATTTTGTCCTGGATCTCTATGACGGCGGGATAGGTCTTGCGCTTGAATGCCATCATCGCCCGTTCGTCATTATTCAATTCCTTCCAACCCTCGCGCTCCTAGCAATCCGCAAGGCACTTTTCGTCCCTGAACGGCTCCCAGAACAGTTTTGCGTGCACAAGCAGGGGCGCGGCCTCGGAAACGACATACTCATCCCGGCTGCCTTCCATAAGCACGTATTTTTCCAGTTCGCTCTTGAATGAATTTTCGTTGTAGGGATAATGATCCGCCACGTACTTGATGCACTTATTACCCCATGTTCCGTCGAGTTTAAGCCATTCATCGTAATTGTTCACGCCGAACGGATTGTTCGGGCATTCGGCGGCGCAGGTGATGGCGCTGTTTCGTTTGGAACCGCAGCAGCTCCCGCAGATGAGGCCGCCAAGCGCCGAGCACTCCCGTTTCGCGCCGCTGCCGTTACACGAAACACATGTGGCTTTATTCATAAATTTCCCCGGATATGCCGACTTAAAAAAAAATCACTCCCGGAAATACCGATATGGAAAATAATAATTATAAATTAATTTTTACAGTATAATATATTTACCTTGATCGAAAATGAATAATCGGGCGAATCATTGTTCAGACAATGGTTTACGGCATAAAGTCTCAAAATACTCCTATAGTAAAGGGTTAACCTTATGCGAAAATTATCCGTATTTAACCTGGTGACATTGGACGGCTATTTTGCGGGACCGGGCGGCGATATTTCCTGGCATAATGTCGATACGGAGTTTCAGGAATACGCCGAAAGGAATTCCAATTCCGGCAATACGCTTCTCTTCGGCCGTTTGACCTATGAGCTCATGGCGTCTTATTGGTCCTCACCGGAAGCACTCAAGAACGACCCCGTCGTGGCCCAGGGCATGAACAGGTCGCCGAAAATTGTTTTTTCCCGCACGCTGGACAAAGCCGCCTGGGCAAATACGCGGCTTGTGAAAGACGATATGCTTGGAGAAGTCCGAAAACTGAAACAACAGGATGGAAAAGGTCTGACCATCCTCGGAAGCGGCGCCATCGTCGCGCAACTGGCCCAGGCGGGCTTGATCGATGAATATCAAATCATGCTGAATCCCGTTGTCCTTGGAAAAGGAAAAACAATGTTCGAGGGGATTGAAAACAGGCTTGCCTTGAAGCTGATTTCGACGCGGTCATTTGCCAATGGGAATGTTTTATTGCATTACGAACCATTTAAGGGTTAAATGAAAATGGCTCAAAAACAATCAAGCCAATCCTCAAATCAAGCGAATCATGGTTCAGATAGTGGTTTACAACATGGAGATTTAACCCGCCGGATTATCGGGTGTGCTATGAAGGTGCATACGGCGCTGGGAAACGGTTTCCAGGAAGTAATTTATCAACGAGCCATGGCGATCGAAATGGGCTATGAGGGGTTGGCGTTTGAACGAGAAAAGGATCTGCCGGTTTTTTATCGCGGTGAGAACATCGGGACACGTCGGGTTGATTTTTTTGTTGGGAACATGATTATGGTGGAATTGAAGGCAGTCATCAAACTTGAAGATGTGCACCTGTCTCAGGCCATGAACTATCTGGAGGCGTATAAAATGGAAATCGGATTATTGATCAATTTCGGCGCAAGGAGTTTGGAGTTCAAGCGCGTACATAAAAAAGCTGACAAAAGATAACTTCTGCCTCGAAAGCGTTTTTTAGAAACAGGTTAACGGATTACAATTGTGAAAACAACTCGAAAACAATCAAGCCAATCCTCGAATCAGGCGAATCACGGTTCAGACAATGGAGAAGAAGGGGGAATAATGAGACACCTTATTCACAATGCAATCTTGATATGCGTTCTGATCCTGGCTTGCAGTATTGAATCATATTCAAGGCCCACTAATCAAGACAGTGTTCTTTTTGCTGATTTTCTAGGAAATGCCTTGTCCCCTGTTGCATATGAGGGAAAAGCCGACACATTCCGAATGGATACCTATAATAGTAGCGTAGGTTTTGATTCTCTGATCATTGACTCAATACATATAGTTTCATACAGCGCAGGGATACTTCCCGTGGTGACTTTCAGATTTAAGTCTGAGGCGCCCTGGGGAAGCAGTGGACCAAAAGTATTCGATACGATTTGCAATCTCACGAATACATCAAGTATAACCAATTCTACTGGTAAATTTATGGTCGCCAATGACGTGGCTGGCGGTAAAGGATCAATAACGGATGTTCATATCGAATCTCAAAGCCCGAATACCTTAAAATATGATTCTTTATACGCGGAAATCCGGTTTGTTGCGAGAAGAATATTTTTTTCGGGAAATCAGGTGCCGTCAATTGTCATATACGACACATTGCTGGTAAAAGGGATCCAGAATTCGCAAACATCCGTTATTAATTCTCGAAAATTGCCGACGAACTCAATAAGAATAAAACCTGACGGGATACTACCTGAAGAAGTTGATCTTTTCGGCCGGAGAATTACCAATAAGTCGAATTATTTGAAATCGCATATCCTTCTTCAAAAAAGTAACTCACAAGAAGGCCGGCTCATTTTTAATTAAGAAAAAACAATCAAGCCAATCCTCAAATCAGGCGAATCGCGGTTCAGACAATGATTTTCCTCCCGGCAGGCGGAAATCCACCACCTTTTTGCATAGCCCCACGAACTCGTCCGGGTCCATGCAGGATTTCGCCTCGTTGACGATCCACGAGCAGATTTCGAACGCTAAAGCATTCGAGCCGATATGGTCCACGGCGGGAAGCAGCGCGAAGGTGTCCAGGAAGTCGTTGACATAGGCGTATTTTCCCGCGGACTTTGTCCTGGAAATAAGCGACCAATCGAGTTTCTCGCCGGTATACGGGTCGAATTGCCCGCCGTCAATTACCGCCTCGTGGATCTTTTGCTTGTACGCCATCCTGGAATTTTCCTTGGCCCACGGCCGCTTGAGCTTGAGGTCGCGCTGGCGCATGCTGTCGCACTTCTGGTTAAGCCATTTGATATAGTCCGTGTGCGTCACGGTCCCTTGAAGAAACGCCGGCAGGGTATATGCCGGGTTTTCGCGGGAATGGGGCTTACGGGTTGGTTTTTTCTTCATGTATAGAAAATATAATTTTATTTACGTGTGAGCGCTCAACATGATACCTTTGCGGCGTTTCGCTCACCAATTTACATTTTATCGTTGGCATGACCATTGCTTTCTTTATGTCAGGATGCTGATCACAAAATCACTCAATTAAAAGGGGGCCTGGAATGAAAGCGGTAAAGTATTCAAATTATGGAGGAATTGATGTACTCAAGGTTTTCACTGACGCCGACAGGCCCGTTATCCACGATGGGCAGGTGCTGGTGGAGGTCGAGGCGGCAAGCATCAATCCAATCGATTTCAAGGTCCGGCAGGGCTACATGAAAGATTTCGTCCCGCTGAAGTTTCCCGCTACCATCGGGGGGGACTTTGCGGGTGTTGTAAAAGAAATTCGCGCGGGCGATTCGGCATTTAAGGTGGGCGACAAGGTATACGGGCAGGCCATTATCCTTAATGGCGGGTCCGGATCGTTCGCGGAATTCGTCGCGGCGAATATAGCAAACGCAGCCCACGCGCCCAAGACGATTGATTTCCTTAAAGCCGCGGCCCTTCCGCTGGCGGGAGCGAGCGCCGTTCAGGCCATTGAGGATGCGATCAAATTGAAGAAAGGTTATAAGATTCTGATCCACGGAGGCGCCGGCGGGATCGGAAGCATTGCAATACAGCTCGCAAAGTCAATCGGCGCACAAGTCGCGACGACCGTCAGCGAGAAGGACGTTTCGTTCGTGAAAGAACTCGGGGCCGATATTGTCATCGATTACCATAAGCAACAGTTCGACAAAGACCTCAAGGATTTCGACGCCGTCCTCGACCTGGTTGGAGGGGACGCAACGGCAAAGTCGATCAAGGTGCTCAAGAAGGGCGGAATTTTGGTGAGCCTCGCTGGACGCCCCGATGAAGCGCTTGCCCAAAAAAGCGGCGTCACGGCAATGGGCCAGATGACCGTTACCGATACAAAGCACCTCGACCGTCTGGCCGAGCTGGTTGACAAAGGAGTGATACGCATCCATGTCGACAAAGTCTTCACGATCGACCGGTCGCTTGAGGCGTTCACCTACGCTGAGAGCAGTCATCCGAGGGGAAAAGTAGTTCTCACGATGAAATAGACGTGGAACTGGTAGTCACGCATGTTTGAGGGGCGTGTCGGTTCGATTCCGACCGACCGCACCAATTCTTTTTATCTTAAAAATTACATACCAATTCCACGGCCTTTGGCCGGACCCTTAGGCTTATCTGGCAATTCTGTTGTTTTTTTTGGAGCTTATAGTCATTTGCTTTTTTTGCGCCGATTGGAGCAATGATTATTCCTGCAATGCATACCGGAATTCCAATTGAGGCGATTACCGCGCCAAGACCGCCCGTTAAATCTCCGCTTGTTTCTCCATTACTGTTCGTTTGATAAGATGTTTGACCTCCCGCGGAGGCAATCATGCCAATGCCGATTCCGCTCATGATCGCCCCGCAAACGATCAATCCTATTCCCGTTCCTTTCAATCTTTGGAACGAAGCGATTTTCGTGTCCAACTCGTTGCAAGAATATTCAAAAGATGTTTCCGATTGGGTTACAGCGGCCTGTTTGTCCTCTATGATCTCAATATTTGCGGTATCGCCTGCCAAGCACACAAGAGAATTCAACAACAGAGCAAAAGCGCCTAAATAAACCTTCCGCATATCGTGCCTCCAATTTTTAAAGGTGCGTCTTGTCGGGACAATACTCTAAGATACGCAATGGATAGCCATTGCGTCAATAGGCATGTTTTATCCGGTATTTCTTTTTCGAAATTCATTTATTTACACTTCCTTCAGCCCATAAGGTACAATTAAGACACCCATTGAAAGGGAATGCATAAGTGCATGGAACAGGAAATCCTCAAAGCGGACAAACAATACAGGAAAAGGCTTTTTTCGGCCTACCTCATCGGCGTCGCCGTTGTTTCCCTATGCCTGTATTTTGGGCTCCCGCGCTTCCTCGCACATCTTGATAAGCTCAAATTGGCGGGCAGGCTGGACCTTGCGGAGATTTCCCTAATGGTCTTTTTCGCCTGTTTCATCGTTCCCGCCTGTTATCTTATCGCCGTCGGACGCAGGATAATGGTTGCCAAGCGTTTTCCCTGGCCCGGCCAGAAAGTCATTCACGATACGAAAATCATCGAGGGAGGAAAGGCCGTCAACAGGGGCAAGATGCTTTTTTCCTTGGGTATATTCACGATCGTCATTCTCGCCGCGGGCGCGGCCCGAACGCATTTTATTTTCGACAAAATCAGGAACTTCAACTTTTTTTAACGCTGAAACAGTATCTCCTTGAAATCCGCAAAAAAACTTTGAAAAGCAGGTCAATTCTTGCAAGACTCTTCAACTATCTTTATTTCATCGGCAGAAAGTCCGTAAAGCTCATAAACAATCTCGTCGATCCGGCGGTCAGCGGATTCGATCTGCCGGGAAAGGCGCTCTTTGTCAAAATCGGTTCGGGCTTGGGGAAGTTGTTCATGTAAAGAAAGCAATGAAGAAACGAGAGAGACAATTTCAGTGTGAAATTTCTTTTCGTTTGGTTTAATATTATCAACTTGTCTTACGGGAAATTGTGAAACATAAATACTTCTCAATTCTAATCTTCCACCCTTATCAGGATCACCAAGAACAGAACAAAGACGTTTTAAAAATATCCAACCAAGTTTTGAATTCAATATTCCCAATAAGTAATAATCTTCTGTTGGGATTATAAAAGTTTTATCGTTTGAGAATATTCCTGATTTGTCCATGTTGAAACGTGATTCTTTGGCAATAACCGGATATATTATTTTGGGCTTTTCAAACTCTTCGAAATAATCGACTGAATCTTGTATTTCATACCATTCATAGGTTCCAGGTTTTCGCCCCTTCCATTCAGTGCCTTTCCAATTTTTTGGTTTGGGCAATAATTTATCGTGAAAGCTCATAAGATATTTTTGAATTGCCGGGAATTTACTGATATTGATACCCCGGCGCGTAAAAATTAAATATTTGTCCTTATAATTTATTCTGTACTTCCGAACATCATCACCACCAATAAAAGGCTTTATTACTTCCTTGCTCTTCGAGTCTTCTTTTATAAGCCGTTCTCTTGTTGCACCATCAATAACAAATGCCTCATTAAATCCGGTTTTTATCCCGTAATTAATCTGTGTTTTCAAATACCCCTTAAGTGGAATTCCAGCCTTTTTCATCTTTTCAATTATGTCAATTTCTCCAACGCTTGCCAACGTCCAGTTATCGCCGGTAAGGGCGCGATTGTCCAGTTTTGAACCAACGGAATTAACTTCTTTTTCAAGGGACTCGAAATCAAGCCGTTTTATAGGCGCATAAACAAATTTTTGGGCTTTAATCGTCCTTTTGCAGGTAAGGAATATTGCCGGAAAAGTAGCCGCATCTTCAAATACCGGCAATTCTCCAAAATCAATAATTTGTATAAGCTGCGTTTTGTTGGAAAGATAATCCCTCAAAGATTTCCCGTAATTCGCCCGCATGAATTTGTTTGAACAAATCATTCCGAAAAGCCCGCCATCTCTCAATAGCTTGTGTGCTTTCTCAAAAAAATAGACATACAAATCAGCGGTTCCGGCATATACTTCATACTTCCGTTGAAAATATTCCTTATCATTCCCCAGCATTTCCTGTCTAACGTAAGGCGGATTCCCCACTATTGCGTCAAATCCGCCGTCTTTCATTATTTCCGGAAACCGCGCATGCCAGTTGAAAGCATTGGTTTCCCGTACTTGCTGCTTATTTTCGTATAGCGCCATTTCCTCTTGTACCCCTTGGAAAACATCGGCTTCAATCAGTGAATTTCCGCATTGAATATTTTTATTAAGCGACGGAAGCACGGTTTCCCCGATTTCCGCCCTCAAAGAAGCAACGGTTGATCCAAGCGTCTCGTTCTCAAGCAATTTAAGGTACATAGACAATTGTGAAACCTCAACGGCTTGTTGGTCTATATCCACGCCAAAAACATTATTAAGCAATATTTCCCGCTTTTTATGCAAGGTAAGATGCAGCGCGCCGTCCCGTTCAATACAATCCCGCGCCGTGGCTTCCTTCGGGTTTTTATTGTAATAGTTGGCGTGAAATCTGAGCAGGAAATCAAACACATCCAAAATAAACGAACCGCTTCCACAGGCAATATCTATAAAACGCATTTTAGAAATTTCTTCAGGGGTTTTGCCTTTTATCAGTTTGCCTACCGTATTTTCAACGATGTACCGGACAATATACTCAGGCGTATATTTGACCCCGTTCGCCTTTTTGACTTCCGGCTTTTCTTCCACTTTTGCGCGTTTTGCGGTAGTGGTAATGACTTTTCCAAGAAACCGCTCGTAAATGCTGCCAAGAATGTAGATCGGGATTTTGTCGAAATCATAAGGTGTATTTTTACTTGAAAGCTTTTCGCAAATATCCGCAAATACGTTTTCGTCGAGTTTAAAATCAGGCGCGTCAAGAATGCCGTGCTTTTTATAAATCGTGCCATTATAAACCTTGTCGAGTTTCCGGCAGGTCGAAACGAAATCTTTCCATACACTTTCACTCTTTGCCCCAAAATTCGAAATAATGTCTTCTGGTTCGATCAATTTGTCTTCAAGGAACCGCATAAATACAAGACGGTCAATAACACGTTGTACGATTTCGGTTAGTTCCCAATGGTCCAGTTCCGGGTTTCCATTTTTAAACGCATGAGCAAGGGAAATACGGTATTCATCGAGCTCATCTAAAAGCTTTTCATCAATTTCTTTGTAAGCGCCTTTGAAAAGTCCAAGCTGCACCGCACCGCCCCGCGCCTTCGGAAGCTCTAAAGTTCTTTTTTCAATTGAGCCGCCAGCGACTGCCTCACGCGAAAACAGGAAATAAATTTCCCTGAACTTCTCTTCATTCAGATAGTCTTTATAGTTGAATTTTCTTACAACCCGGTTGGAGGCTGTCTCAATGGAAGGCGTATAGCGGCAATCAAGGACGTGAAGCTGTTCGAAATTGGTGAGGATTGCAAGTGTCGTTTTGCTGCTATACCCATAACGGATGGTCTGGAAATAGTCGTCGGCATCCATTTGCACCGAAGGTTTTTTCGCTTCAGCATAAAAAACCACGTCCCGGAAATTCGGCGCGAGATAAAAAGCGTAATCGGCGCGCTTTTTCCTGCCTTGCGCGTTTACATTAAGCTCTATATGTGCTTCTTGCTCGTAGGGGTTCTTGTCTGTCTCGTGGTTTACGTCCCAGCCAAGTGCGATAAAAAACTTGTCGATAAAATCGTGCCGGGCGGATTGTTCGGAATAGGCAGAGGCAAAATAAAAGTCTTTATTGCCTTCAAAATCTTCTACGAGTTTTTTTACGGTTTTGAATGCGGTTTCAAGGGTGGTTTGCAGCATTGATCTCCCTTGAAAATGTTATAAATAAAATATGTCTTGATGAATAGGAGGCAAAGCAAAACAAAGGTCACTTCCTCTGAAACCATAATACACGAGGCCTTCGAGAGGTTCATAAGGAAGAGAGCAATGCATATAAATAAGAAAATCGGCGTTAATTTGGTAATTTGATAGGATCAATAATACTTTTTAGGATTTCAGCGCGTTCATCTCCTTTATATCTATCTGTTCCAATGCGCATCATATATCCCGAATAGCTTGTTATCATTTTTTCGCGGAAAGGCCGTTTTATTTTTGCAACTATTTTAATTTTTGTTTCTACCGCTTCCAAAGGAAAGGATGCAATTTGCTGAAAATCAATGAAAATATTGGGTATGTCGGCCTCTGGTAAAGAACCGAGGAAAAAATGTCTTCTTGGTTCATCATTATCAATCAATTTTCCTATTATATTCTCAATGCTTTTGTGTCCAGTTTTTGATAAAGCATTTTCGCCTTTTCTTGTTTTTTCATCAAGAGATTCAATGTAATTTTTCCATTGATTGTTGGTATTTAAAACAAATTCAGTTGGGATTAAATAGGCCACAATAATATTTTCAACTTTTTTGTGTTCAAAAAGGCATGTCGGGTTTAGTGCAACTGACAAATGTAATTTCTTGTATGACGGATTACATAATCCATCAATAATGTAGCCTTGGTCAAAACCCTCGTTATCTTCAGTCATTGACAGGATCATATTTATTGAAAATCTTTTTCATCAAAGAAATACGTATTTTGATAATAATTAATCAGGTCTTTATCTTTTTCTATGCTCTCAAAAAACTTTCCATATTTATTGGGTAGGACAATCATTTCCGATTGGTCAATTGATTGGTTGTCACAATTTACCTTTACCGGGTAAGTAAACGAATTTGCATAAAAACTCTGCTGGTTTATACCTAATATTGTAAGGAATACAACGGTAGGAATAACAGTGTTTCCCGTTAAAAATTTTAACCATTCATAAATCTTTTCAATTGAATTTTCAGTATCAGTATTATGATTACTAATAGAGGTATTATCGGATGGTTCCATATTCTCCCCTTATTATAATTGGTAAAACTTTAGTATTTGTAAAGATTCATCGTTTGTACCTTTAATGAAGCTTTTGATGCCTTCTTCCGTTAAGGATGTTTTTTGGGGTAAATGGTTCAGATCATTTAAAACGCCAACAACTTTTTGCATTGACGGCAAAATATCTAATGTTTGTATTCGCACCCAAGAATTTATATCATGGCCCAAATAATTATATTTTTTTAAGCAATGTATTTCAAAACATTTAGCATGTCTAAAAGGCTGATCTAAGAAATCTTGTTTACAATATTTTTGTGAAATAAACTCACTTGGGGTGGTGCTGCCTTCAGGTATTAATGCCCTTTGAATTGCTACCCCTACCCTGTCTATTAATACTCGGAATTCTTTTGCAAAGGGCAAAATCCAAGCAATTGCATTGTCTTCAAATGTTTTTCTTTCGGATTCTGAAACACCTACTTCATAAGGCTTTACGAGTGCCATATCAATTCTATTTACTTTAAACTGAAGGTCTTTAGTGTTGTCTTTCGAACGCATAATAAATTTCGGTATTTCGACAGGGGCACCTTCTGGAAGTGGCAGTATGATCGGTTGTGCATCTAAAATAGAACCTGATTTTTCCATGAAATATTTTAAAACATTTTGGAGATTACCATAAAATACACTAGGAACAAAAAAGGAAATTTGTTGTTTAATTAGTTGCATTTTATACCTTTGCATTTCAGAAGTAATTATACTAAACTTTTTGTGGAAAAGAACATTCTTATTTGAGTACGCTTTGTAAAATATATTATTACGTTTTTAAATGCCAATGCCGGTAGTTTCTTAACTTACATATAACCTGATAGTGTGCATGTTTTTTTCCTGCGCTCTGTCCGGGCCGGTCCAGCTATTTTCTAGCTCCCTTTTCAAAAAATCCGGCGCGTCTAAAGACCTATTTGCTTTCAATTTCCATAACTTTTAAAAAATTAATATGGTTGATTTATCCGTCTTGATACCCATTTACCCCGTTTGCCATATCCCGTACTCGTTTTTTCTTTCGCGACTATCACAGCACTATCACATTTACGGAGAATTTGGAGGTATTTCAGGGGAAGCGGCGAAAAAGAATCATAATAAAAAACCCCTCGAAATCGCCCTAAATCTTCAAAAAACGGCAATTCCAAGGGGAATTTTATTAAGCCGGAAAAAGGGATCGAACCTTCAACCTACGCATTACGAATGCGCCGCTCTACCATTGAGCTATTCCGGCAAATTTATATGGATATATAAAATAAAGAAATCTTCCTCTTATGCAAAATCCTGTTAATCCTTTAATCAGAAAAATCGTGTTTAAAAATATATCCTTTCCACGGAATAGTAAAGGGCCGCCGTAGCTCTGCAAAGGTCTAGGGCGTGAATTCGGCTTCTTGTTTCTTCAGGCTTGCGGCCTTTGCCTGGTCCTTGATGGAATTCGCCTCGGAAAAATATTTGTCCAGCCTCTTTTTTATTTCATTGTCAAAATTATAATAGTTCATCCGGTTGCACTCCGCGGTGCTCTGTGTATAGCGCTTCATTTTCAAGTATGTTTTTGCAAGCCAAAGGTGGCACAACGCCGCATTGTAATGGTTATCGATGGCCTCCGACTCCACGCGGCTGAGGATATACTGATATGCCTGTTCCGCGTCCTCATATCGCTCCATGCCGAAAAGCGCCCGCGCCTTGCCCCAGCAGAAAACCAGCGTCGTTGGATATTTCGCGAGCATTTCATCGCAGATCTTCGCCGCCTCCTCGTAGCGCTTTTCATTGGTTAAAATCGCGATAAGGCTGACGGCGGACGCGATTTTCGTATAGATGCCGAAATTTTTCGCGTCATAGATTTCTTTAATCCCTTCCTCACATTTATTGCCGACTCCGGGCATCCACCACAACATCTTTGTCAAGGCGCTGCGCCAATAGTGATACGTGCCTACTCCGAAGTTTATGTCGTGAATGTCGGGATTTGTTTTAGAAAGGTCCATAAGCGTCGAGACGCCTTTCCACCCGTGCCGAAACGAGGTGATCCAGCGCTCGTAGCGCGATTCGTAAGTCCCTTTGTAACCATCCGCGCCCCCCATGAAAAATTTGACCCACGCGTTATTGGGGTCTTTTGAAAGTAAACGCTCGCCATTGTCGATCGCCCTGTCGCAGCACCGGTAGAATTCCTCTTCGCGCTTGCTAGACTGATAATACATCATCCACGAATCGATGGCCACGGCCAAAAAGAAGTATCCCGCCGGATGCTCGGGATTTATATCCACGATTTTCTTCGCCTCTTCCTCCGCTTGCTTGAATTTTTCCGTATAAACATACTCAATGCTGGCAAGGGCGCATGCATGCATGTCTTCGGGCAATGCCTGTTGCCCAAAACACACGGCAAGCCGGCAAAAAAGCACACAGACAGCCGTCGCATCAGCGATGCGGCCGCTCTGTAGTATCGTCAATAAGCGTGTACGCATTGAAGTACCGGTCCCATAAGCGGGCCTCTTTAAGATATCGATATTTCCGGACGATTTTTGCCTTGACTTTATGTAGAAAATAAAAATCAACCGTCGCCATTATGGAATATTTGCCTTCGGAATACGTCTTATATGAAACGACGGTATAATACATTGAGTCCGCGAGACTTGTTTTAGGCAAATCCGCGGTAATGGCCCGCAGATCGCTTGCGCAGATCATATCGAGTTTCTCCCGGATGAGAGGATCTTTTTCTCCACACCCGAAAAGAAAAATCCCCCACAGCAGAAATGCGGTTCTTTCCCTTAAAATATAACGCATCATGTGATCACCGGTCTTTCGCGCGTGTGTGCCGCATACCGCTTTACTTTGAAAACAAATTCGTCCGCCGCAGGGGGTCGAAAAGATGTATCTTGCGTCCGTCAATAAACACCGGCAAGCGCTGGCCGGGCCCGATATCGTCTTCGCGCGTGACCAGAAAGCGGATGACGGTATCGTTTTCCCCCCTCCCGACAACGAGACTGCGATCTCCGAGCGACTGGACAAGCTCCACGTTCAGGGTGACCATCGTATCGGAATACCGCCGGGCCGCGTAGTGGTCCGCCCTGGCGATGTTCTGCGGCCGTATGCCTACGGTCACGGCGCTTCCCGCCATGGCCTGGGTCCGGAGCGCCGCTTCTTTGTCAAAAACGAAAAAACCGATCGGAGTCGACACCCCCATCACGTCGTCTTCATGCTCGATCTGCCCTTCAAAAATATTCATGGCCGGGCTGCCGATAAAAGAGGCGGAAAAAAGGGTCCTGGGTTCATCGTAGACCGTCCTGGGCGTATCGTATTGCTCCAGGCGCCCCGCGTTGAGGAGCGCGATCCTGTCGCTCATGGTCATAGCTTCAACCTGGTTGTGCGACACGTACAAGATGGTCTTGCCGACCTGCCGGTGAATCCGCTTGAGTTCTTCCATCGCCTTGTCGCGCAGCGTTGTGTCAAGGTTGCTCAGGGGCTCGTCAAGGAGCAAAACTTCAGGGTCCAAAACAAGCGCCCGCGCAAGCGCGACCCGTTGGCGCTGGCCGCCCGATATCTCACGGGGAAGACGGCTTTCTATTCCGTCAAGATTGAGCAACGACAGGGCCCAGGCGCATTTCCGTTTTATTTCTTCCTTCCCCGCTTTCCTGATCTTCAACCCGAACCTGATGTTGTCATACACCGACATGTGGGGAAAAAGGGCATAGCTTTGAAAGACCATTGCCACATGGCGGCGTTGCGCCGGAATGTCGTTATACCGTCTGCCGCCGATATAAAGATCTCCTTTGTCAATTTTTTCCAACCCCGCGATCATCCGGAGCAGAGTCGTTTTCCCGCAGCCCGAAGGGCCTAAAAGCGTCACGAATTCCCCGCTTTTTACTTCGAGATCCAGGGTGCTTATCACCTGGTGGTCACCGAAATACTTGGAAATACCCTTTACAACGACATCCGCCATGATGGCCGCCTATTTGACCGAACCCGAGGTTATACCCGCGGTCATATATTTCTGCAGCAGCAGAGAAAATACGATGACCGGCACGCTTAAACAAACCGATATCGTCGCCAGCAGATTTTGCGGCGGCGAGTACGACAATTTCTGTTTCAGGTAGAGCGTAAGCGTCGAAATTTTTCCAAGTCCAAGCAAAAAATAAGAAAAAATAAATTCGTCCCACGACAATAAAAACGTATAGAGGGCCGCGGCGGCAAGGCCTGGAATGGCAAGGGGCAGGAGAATGGAAAAGAAAATCTGGAACCCGTTGGCGCCCATGACCGTTGCCTGCTGTTCAAGGTCATTGGGAATACTTTCAAAGGCGCTCATTCCGATAAAAATCACATACGGCAATGCCAGCAAGGTATGTGCTAAAATGACGCCTGTATAGGTGTTTTGCAAATTTAATCGTATAAAAAATTCGGCAATTGGAATGATCGAGGCTATATCGGGGAAAAGCCTGACTGATATAAGCCCTAAAATGATTAATTTCCGCCCTGGCAAACGATAGCGGGCAAGAACATAGGCCGCGGGCACTCCGAGTATCATGGACAGCGATACGGTGCCTAACGCAATGACAATACTGTTTATAATGACCGAATAAAATTGCCGGTCGGAAAAAAGGTAAAGAAAGGTCCTCGTCGTTATATGATATGGCCATAAGGGTATTGGAGATCCGCCGGTGTTGATACTTGAGCTGTCGCTCAAGGCGTATTTTATTAATAAATAAAGCGGGCTTAATACCAGAAAAAGTGCAACAAGCAGGGCCGATAGCCAAACTATGAATTTAAGGCTGTCAATAGGCATTCCTTTACGCGATCGAACCACGGCTTGACCCTTTCCACAGCCAGTTCCGGATGAATTCCATGATTTTCAGAAACATGAATGTTGTTATCACGATGCACAGGACAAGCGCCAACGCAACGACCGCGGCCTCGTTCGAAGACCCCCAATCATTATACAGCGATTCAATTAAAGTTCCCAGCAAACTGTATTTTCCGGCCAGCACAAAGGGAAAAATGAATTCCTTCCACATTTCAATGGACCTGAGCAATATGACCGTAGCGCATGAAGGAATAAGCAAAGGGAGAATGATATGCCATAAACGCGCACGGAACCCCGCGCCCATGGTTTTCGCCGCGTCAAAAAGTTCCGGATCAATGCTGTTCAAGCCGGCAAGCAGGATCAGCATGGATATAGGAGAGTCGCGCCACACCTTTCCCAGCAGCGAAATCCCCAGAGCAAGCGCTTTAGTTCCGCGCCAATTCAGGGGTGCGTGAATCAGTCCCGGCAAATGGCCATATTTCCCCATAAGCAAATGGTTTATATGCCCGCCCGGAAAATCAAAGAGAATAAACAACAGGATTGCGGTGACTAAGGCCGGAACGGCCAAAGGAATGCAGAAAAGACTTCGGATAAAATCGCGCAGGAAAAAGCTGCGGTACAAAATAAGCGCTAAAAACAGACCGGCAAAAAGCTCAAGGGGCGTGCCGATGATGACAAATAAAAATGTGTTGGCAAGCGCTTCTCTGAAGCCATGAGAAGCCAGGACCGCGTGAACGGGGTTAAGCGTGGGGAAAAAAGCTTTACCTTCAACGATCGATGAAAAACTCAACCCCACAAGATATACAAGGACAATAATTAAAAAAGCCAGGAGATACGCGGCCGCTGGAAAAAGCGGCCACGTCTCCCGGGCCCTCACCACTGTTTTTTTTATCCATGCGCCGGCCATTGGGCGATTATTACTTGGGAAAATCCGGCCCTAATATCTGCTTTTGCTTGGGCAGGAATTCTTTCACCAGTTTTTCCTTCATGACGGGAAGCGTCATCACTCCCGATTTTTTCTGGTCGTATTCCACGCAGAGCCCGTACCACGCATCGATCAGGTTCTGCGCCACCTGCGGATATCCTTTAACAAGAGGTACGGTCGTCAGAGCGTTGGCGGTCACCTGGTCGACCGACGTCTTGAATATGTCGCCCACCCATCCTTGCGAGAAAACGTCTGGCAATTTGAGCAGGATGTCTTTACGCACAGGAATCATGCCGAACTTCGAGCATTCCAGGGCCTGGTTTGCCTTCGACGTTATAAAACGAGCAAACTCGTACGCCAACTGCGGATTCGGACATGACGCGGGAATACCCCACCACCAGCCGCCCGTGGAAACGGAACGCGTTCCGGATATAACGGGCTTACCCTGCGGCGTTAACTCAAACGACACCGCCTGGGGCATCACCGAAAGCCCCATATCGTTGATATCGGGCAAGTAGGTCGGCATTCCAGGATCATCGGGCCACCCATGGACGTTAAAACAGTCAATCTGCTGTAAAAAGGTCAGAAAAACTTTTCCGTCCTTTATTCCGTTATAGAGATTTGCCCCGCGCCATGGGTCTTGCCACATGCCGGGGTTGTACAAGCCGTTACGGATAAAAACGTTTTCCCACAATAAAGCTTCCGACGTTTTGTCGCCGAGCGTCAGGATGTCCTGGTGGGTCGCTCCCAGCTGAAGCGCCCTGTCAACCAGATCCAGCGCCGTTCCTTCATATCGCGCTCCGCGGTGGGCAATACGCGGCATCTTTGCTCCATTATACTCTTCATGCGCCCAGATCGACCCGACCACGTACAGGTCGTAGAGGTCCCATTGCGCGGGATCGTTTTCCAGCGTATAATCCCTGGGAAGTCCGAACCCGTTTTGCTTTTTAAGCTCGTCGCTGATGCGTTTTTTATGTTTTTCAAATTTTGCCACCGCATCGGCGACCATTGATTTTCTGTAAAACAGGACCCGCGTTTCAAGTTTTCGCGGAATATAATACGGAAGGCCGTCAACATACCCGAGCGCGCTTCCAAGCGGATGGTATTCGGCCAGGTCCATCATCACTTTCGCGCTGTCAACCGCCTTGGTGAGCGGTTGCATGTATCCTTTGTAAACAAGTTCCCTGGTAACTTCAAACGGCGTCTTTACCAGGCCGATTTCAGGGTTCTTCTTTCCTTTGTCGAGCTTAAGAAAACGTTCGATGTCCCATTGATCGGTGAAGGTAGCAACGGAAATCTTGCAGTTATGCTCTTTATTGAATTTCGCGACAAACTCCTCTTCGAAAAAGCGCTGCTGGGCAGGCATCATCCTGATAAGAACGGTAAATTCCGCTTTAGTTTTTTTTCCCCCGGCGCATCCCATCATGCTACAACAAACGGCCACGCACATTGCCGCCATAAACACCCGCCATAGGTTCCTCATAAGGTCCTCCTTCATTTAAATGTTTGTATGGTTGAACATGTTATAATAAATAGTCTTTTTTATTGTTTGCAAACGAAGAATTGAGCTGCGCGATTTCTTCGCTGTTTTTGCGGAGCTTTTCGCTGAAAACCTCCAGAAAATTGTAAGCAATTTCCGGCATTTCCAATAAAAATTTCTTAAGCGAACTCCGCTGTATGACCCACAATTCACAATCTTCGTGCGCAATGGCCGAGGCTGAACGGGGTGCCTGGTTAAAAAGACCGATCTCCCCGTAAGTTTCCCCCGCGCGCAATATTGTTAAAATAGTTTTTACATTATTTTTCGACTTAACAATCTTTAAGGATCCGGTTCTCACAATATAGAGATGGTCCGATACTTCTCCCTCACGGGAAATGAGCGTTCCCGATTTGTACGACATGCTTCGGGCTATTTCCGCCAGCCCCATTAATTTTTCCGCGGGGATGCCGTGGAAAAGCGCCGTTTTTTTCAGGGACATGACCCGTTCAAGTAATTCAAATGGTCCCACGTCGTCCCCTTCGAAATCAAAAGGATTTGAGAGCAATTGACATGCCAATCTTGACAAATATATATTCGGGTCATGCCGTAGCGTCATTAAAATCGTTTTCCAGGTCTCAACAAGCGCCTCTCCGCCGGCCGATTTATACAAATAATAAAGCGCGCAGAAACATATCCATTTATTTTTCGACTTTACAAAATAATGCGTGTTGTCCGATGACGTATCGTCCTCAAAATGAAAGCGGCTCTTGCCGATTTTCGCGATATCTTCCCATGCATCGCTCCGGAGGATCGGAACAATAAACGGGGCCACCGACGGGTCGCTCAGGCTTTCGATAATTTCCGCTACGTCCAGGCGCTGGGTATAGTCCCTGAGATCAAAATCCCTGCTCACGGCCGAAATCATACCGTTTTTATCAAGGAGCACCATGACATCAAGCGCCCGCTCACAAACCCGAAGCAACTGATCATGCAGTGCATCTTCGAGGACCGCCAAAGCGCCATTGTCAGCTCCATCGGGCGCCTTTGACCGGAATTGCCACCACAGAAAACTGTCCCGGTATACCTGTTCCAAATCCTTACGGATTAAATCGACGATAACGGCCTTAGTTTCTTTGTCGACAACAATCCTTTCATTCGACGGTTTTCCCGGATCGATGGCCATGCGAAGAGCATGTATGACTTCAACGATCATCCTCTGGTTGTGCGCGTTTCGCAGAAAATCAACGGCGCCGTCAAAAGCAGGCATGCCTATGCTTTGAAGTATTTTACCCGTCATCGATATATGACTGCGCGACATCCTTGCAATGGTATCAAGCGTCTTAAGCCGGGTCTTTCTTGAAGCCGACCTGAATATAACGTCCACACATTTACCAAAAACCTGAAGAGACGAGGATTGAAGGTTTTCCAGAAGCAGAACTTCCCATCCTTCCGGCTTAAGAGCGCCGATTAAAAAGATTCCAGCGGACCGTTTGTTGGAATTCTTCGAGGTCCGCAGTGATTCAAGAAGGTTAATGACGATTGTGTTTTTTTCCGTATCACCCAGGGCCCAGATATACCGCGCGGCTTCAATTTGAATCCGGGGATTATTATCATAGATCATCGGCGTTATTGTTTCATGCAGCTGGCGCTTCCACAGACATTCCATTTGATTTATGGAATAAAGCGCGTTTGCCCGAATGCGCGGGTTGTCATCGTTCAATAGCCTTTCAATGAAAGGCTTCGCGTCATTTATCGAAAAATGTGTCAAAGAACGCGCCACTATTTCCTTGACGGCTTTATTGTGTTCGTTCTCGAAGATATCAACAACTATTTTAAATGCTCGCCGCGACCCGTCATGGGCCAGGATTTTTACACAGAGGCTGCGAATATCAACATCCGTAGAATGCGAATATTCCTTTATTAAAGATACTATTTTCAGGTCACGGTAACTACCAATTTTTGAGATTATCTCCTGGGTTGCGTCTGCCGGCATGGTCCGCGGAATAAGGGCTTCAAGATAGGTTTTCCGGAGCCTGAAAACCACTCCAATCATACCGATTGACGTTATACCTATAATTATAACAATTCCATTATTGACTTTATCGATCGGAATAAGGACCAGCCCCGTGATCATGATAGCGCATGGTTTGATGATTCCCTCTAAAAACGTCTTTGCCCTTCCTCTTTTTTCCCTGGGTATTGCCGCAAAAAACATCTGATAAATCGGTGAAAATGCGTTTTCAAATACTACATAACGCGCAAACTGGATCACTGCGAATACGATAAAGAGGGCCTGTCGGCCGGTCCCGGCGACAATCATGATCATCAAAAGTATGGACCCGCCGAATAAAGTAAACGGCAAAATTAAAAATATTCTGGTAAATCCCCATTTATAAATCATGGAAGGTACGACAAAACGAAGCCCAATGACTGTTATAAACGCGTACATCAGATAGAAAGTAAACTGAAACGAGGCCAGTGCATTTGAAGTCGGGAAAAGCGCCGCGCTTTTTTTCCAGAACAGATAGTCCTGCATAAAGATTGCCACAAAAACACAGAAATATAATACCGATATCAAACGGATCAATTTTATGTCAAGAACCGACCTCATGCTTTTGAATAAATTTTCGCGGCCGGCCGTTTGAACGCTTTCTTCTTTTTTAAGCAATTTAACCCAATAACGCTGAGTGGCCTCACGGGATAAAAACCAGCCGACACTATAGGCAATGATCCAGACTCCGATTATCATTATGGCATCAACTTTTTCCAGCAGCAGCCTTGCCACACACGCACCCGATAAACCGCCGACAAATCCCCAGGCGGCAACCAAGGGGAACCCTTTTTTTGCTTCATCGGTTTGGTAAATATCGTTTGCAAGGGTCCAAAAGGTTAAAAACAGGATTGTTTTTGACAGATAAGAAATTGGGTAAATGATCAGGATAAGAAACGTCAGAAGGCCGTTTGAACGGCCCGCATTTCCAATCGCATGGATTCCGATAAAATATACGGTCAATATCCCGGCCGAAACCAACAGTTGTATCGACAATAATTTTCCACGATTGACCTTGTCGATATTCTGGAAAAACAGGGGCGGGAGTAAAAAAAGAAGAGCGCCATTAATGAGATATAATTTACCGATGATGGCCGGACCAAGTATGGTCACCACCATTGTAAGCGAAACGGTTTCGCCGACAATTGCTCCGCCAAAAAGGAAAAAAAATAGAAAGGACAGAAGTTTAAATTGTTGTTTCGAATCACTCATGGAAATACAAAACGGATGATATTACTTTGAATAATATCATCCGTTCATGGCGCAAAATTATTGATTAATAAATAGTAAAGGCCTGCTTAAAAACTATACGTTATAGTTGCCCTGTTAAGCAAATATTTGGATGCACCTGATCCACTGACCAAATTCGTTAATGTATACCACATATTTTCAGATAAAACTATATCAACTTTCAGTCTATTTTCAATATTCAGGCCCCATCCGATTGCCGCAAAATCATCATCCGACCCATTCGATTCCGAGTTCTGTTCCCATTTGCCGTTATTTCCCGCGCCGTCCGTAACATAGAGTAGCCGCTTCATGACGCCGATCCTCCAAACCCACCAATCCCAGATTACATTCCTCTCCAGACCTGCGCTTATTCTTCCACCAATGCCGGAAGTCGACGTTGTAGGAGTCATATAATTTTTATCCGTTGATTCATAAAGTCCTTCGAGCGCTGCCCAGAAAAATCCCTTATCAATATTAATATTAACGCCCAGACCGCATGAAGCGTCTAGTTGGTCGTATTTGCCTTTCATAAGGCTGATTCTTTCAATTCCGATATGCGGAACAAAATCGCCGTTAAAGGAGCTGAGCGCGGAAAACAACCTCACGTCCCCCTTGACGGAAACATCCCCGTCCGCAATGGCATTGGACGTTTCGTCGGTATGGGCGGGATTTGTATACTGTATCCCTTTTCCTTTTAAGGAGGAAATGTCCAGGGACGCTTCCAGGTTCATCGACTTTGCCAAAGGCCAGTTGATACCTACATTACCTTTGTACAAATTGGACTCCATGTTGATAAGAGAATTTGGGTCCGTTTCACTTTGAAAAGCGAAATATCCGCCGATGCCGATCATAGCGCCATTGGGCATTGCATAGCCGAGCATCAAATCTATTTTCCCAACCGGAGCAGCCAGATCAATATTTGAACCTAGTGCATTTTGAAATAGAGCGCTTCCCGGATTAAGATAATCGAGCATGTAATCGTACCTGTTAAAAATAGCTCCAAAAGAAATGAGCGGATATTGATTTCCGGCCTCTGAGGATTGATTCAGGGAGTAGGATAGAATAACTCCTCCAAATGGCCTTTGAGGGTCTTTGTTTTGTACGGCATCAAGGGTGCTGTCCGCATTATAAACACCCAAGGATCCCAGAAGCATATTCGGGTAATAATTGATGTTCGCAGGGTTTCTGAAGATGCTCACATCGTCCATAAAAAAGTCATCGTGTCTTCCCATTGTAAGAACTCGAGCATCCGTTGCAAAACTGCTTGCGCAAAAACCGGCAGCCATTACCCAAAATATGACTCGCTTCATAAGTAGGTCCTTCCTGAAAAAAGACTTCTATCGGCACATCATTTCTATATGTTTCAACAAAAAAAATTATATAATTCTTACCTAATAAATTCAAGAAAAAAAACTTGATTGATTATTAAGAATGTATATAATTAACCCGGTTATCTTGAAAAAAATTCCCCCCGTTTAGCCGAAGAAAAGAATTCTTTTCAAGCATCCCGTCAATTTAGATTGCCCGCGCGAAAAACGCGGGCAATCTAAACCGGGGCGCTCTATGGTCTTTACTGAGAAAAGACGAACGGATAAACCACTTCCGTCACGTCGCCGGGTTTATCGATCTTTTCAAAAACCCATCTCTTTATTTTGTCAACGACTTCGGCTTCAAGCTGCGAATCGTCCATCGTCGATTCAAGCGCTTCGCAGAAAATCACTTTCCCAAATTCGTCAATCGCGAACTTGCAGGTGATCTTGCCTTTTAGTCCCGGTTTTTCACGCAGTCGCTTATTATAGGCGTATCGAAGGGCCGCCAGGTTCTGCATGACAACGCGCATGATACTCGCGCGGCTTCTGCCCCCTGTCAATGCGCCTCCTTTTACGAATTTAGGCTCCGAAATTTTAAGCTCGCCTTTGTGTGAAGCCTGCTTAAGCGCCAGCCCCGATTCGCCTCCCCCGCCAAGCAATCCTCCGATAATATCGTCAACGTTGCCTCCGCCGCCTCCAAAGCCGCTTCCATATCCCGCGCCGAAACCGATACCGGCAACGCCTTTTCTACCAACGCCGCCGCTACCGCCGGCCTTTAACCCTCCAACACCCTGGAGAATTCCATCGATATTGCTGGCAAAACCGCCTTTGCCGAATATATCGGCGCTTGCAACGGTTTTTCCCGACACTTTACCCGAAATTATTCCCAGTACGCCTTTTTGCGTGATTCGGGCCCGTGGATCGCCTCCGCCGCCGTAGGTGCCGCCGGCGCCCTTGGCCTTGGATGGTTTAAGCGTCTTTTTATCGGTTTTAATCTCTTCTTTCTTCTTCTCGTCTTCCTTTTTCTGTTGCAAGGTTGCAGGCAGTTCACCATCTTTGAGAAGTTTTGCACTTACCTGTTCGGGGATTTTCTCATAAAAATCGCTTGCGACCTGGATCATCTCATGCTTGGTAATCCATACTCCAAGAAAGATACCCAGGACCAGAAGGAAAACCTCGATATTCCTGAGACGATGATCCCTGTTGACGGAAAATATGTCGTGCCTCTCTTTAAGCCGCGCCACATATTCGGCTTCCGTAAGGGTGCGCCCTTCGGCCTCATCAGCATCATCGTCATCATCCTTTGTGCCCGGACTCCGCGTACCGGCTGCCACCAAAGGAACGAATTCAACCTCAGCGCCCGCTGCTTCAAACTCTTCTTTCAGCCTCATCGCTTCATTTTCATCCGCATCTTTTTTGATGCAAACTGATTTTTCCATTATTACGGCCAAGACGACTTCCGGAGTACTTCCCGACCGTTTAGCGATTTCCTCTGCAATTTTTGCGGCACGCTTGGGATTATCACATTTTTTAATGAGTACTTTGTATTTCACATTCAATCCCTTTCCATGACAGCATGATTATTAACCTGCCTACTCAGCATCAACACCTTTAAAAAAGTGTAATTTTTTATGAGGCGCCTTCCCGTTCCATCACGGCAAAATTCATATTATTATAGCCTACTTTTCCACAGGTATTCATGATTTTGTATACTACGTCGAAATCGATGTTCTTATCAACTTGAATGGTAATCTTGCCTTCAACCTTATTTAACGCCCCCAGCTTCACCATTTCTTCTTCCTGTCTGTATTTGGAATCAAGTCGTTCATACAGTTTCTGAGCAATCGGATCAGGATTTTCCTGAGGAATCTTCCGTACATCTTCCGTCGGACAACAGGGAGCATTATCAACACACACCATGTCCTCAGTCACGGAAATCTGTAAATTAACGTCCGTCGGCCTTTTGGTGGATATGGAATTGGGAAGAACCAGGTTATCGGCATTGGTTAGAATACTCCCTTCCGATGAATAGCTCTTCATAAGATACAAAAGCATGATCGTAAAGACATCCAAAAGGGAGGTGATAATAAACCCCCCTTGCAGACGAGTTTTTTTTCTTCCTTTTTTTGCCTTCATGGGTCTACTCCTTAAATGGCTCTTAACTTAGCAATGGAAATATTGGGAAAATCCGCTGATCTGGCCGCATCCATGATCTGAACGACTTTGTCATAGATGACCTGGTTTTCCGCCGCAATAATAATGTCATTCGCATCATCGGCCTCCCGATACCGCTCCTTCACTTTCATAAGCCTGTTCCTCAACTCATCGTAAGCCGACATTGGCTGCAGGGAAAACTCATTAGGATCTTTGACAATGATCATCATTCGAGGAGTTGTCAAGGCATAGACCGTGTCCCCTGTTTTAACCGTTGTAATAGGGCTGCCCATTGCATTGGTCAGCATTTGATTGTTCTGTTTCGTATACAGGGTTTTCAAAATGTTCCTATTTTCATCGGTCACATAGAGAAATATATCATACCGTTCGAAAATGGTCATTTCCCTATGGGTTTTAGGATGGTATACCTTTTGCCCGGCCTTATACTCTACGACAAACTCTTCATGGTCGTCTTTTGCTATGTATTTATGAAATTCCTTATAAAAAAGGCTGGGCAAAAAACCGCCTTTTGCACCCAGTGTAACGACCGAGTCCGTAACGATCGCGGTCAGCAGCAGCTTATTGCTTTCGTCCTTGTCCGACGCCGTGGTCACTTTAGTCTGAGTCTGTGACCCCCTGCCTTCCGGTAATTTAATATCAATGATCGAAATTTTTGCAAACTCCGCCGACATCAACAGAACCGGTATCAGGGTAACGATGATATTCATGAACGGCTTCAGGTCGATTTCCGTTTCACCCGTCAATTTTTTTCTAGTTCTCATTTAATTCACCTTGATTAATTGGTACATGTTATTCGATTACGGCTCCACATACGGAGGCGTTGCGCGCAACGCCTTAACATATGGAATATCATTCTTCTACCAAATTCATCAGTTTCGTTGATTTCTCATCCATTTCTTCAATAATTCCATCGGCCCTGGCGGCAAGAAATCCGGCAATAAACAGGGAAGGAATAGCAACCATCAGACCAAAGAGCGTTCCCGACAAAGCAATTGAAATACCGGAAGCAAGAGCCTGTGCCCTCTGTGCAACGGGAACGTTTGCAATGGCGTCGAAATCAACCATAACCCCGTACACCGTTGCGGACAAACCGATAAGCGTGGCCAGGTTTGCAAACATGGAAAGAAGAGGAATGATTTTAGTGATTTTAGGGGCTTCCGTAAGAAACACTTCGTCAACGGCCTTGCCGACATTTTTTCTTCCTTTTCCACGATTTTGGAGAACAGCCAGAACAACTTTCGCGAGCGGCGTGGTCACCGACGAAGCAAATTTAATCGCTTTTTCATAATCGCCGGCTTTTATATATTTTGATACCCCGGACATGAAAGCGCCACGGTTTGTGCCGCATTTGACAAAAAGGTACCATACTCTTTCTATAACAAGCCCGACGGCAATTAATCCAGTCAGCAAAATACCCCACATCATGAACGATCCCGTAATATGAAAACCAGCGATGAGAAAGTTTAAGAATTGCATTACAAACCCTCCTTTAAAGAATGTTTAAATGAATATGATTAATCAATATAATCATTTTAAAAACAAATTGCACATTAAAGTTTCTTTTTTAATTCCTGGACCTTTTCTTCTTCTGTCCCAATATCGCGCTCCGCTTCGATTTCAATTCGTTTCAACTGCTTGACTTTATCATCCACCGGTATGTCTAACTGGATAATATTCTGGATCCGCTTCATGTTTCGCTGATATTGGTCGTCCCTGATCTGGACGGGCTTGTTTTCACTTGCCGCCGGCGTGGCGGCAACGGCATTTGAGGCAACCGGCTTCCCAGTGGCAACGCTTGCCACCACAGGCGCCGCCGTTTCAACCTTAAATTGGTGCGGCGTGATCTGGATGTTGAGGGCCTCGGAGTTGGGTTGGATTTCCTTGATTCTGTCTCGGGCCTTGTCAAGCCATTCGCTTTTTGCGATCCCAAGCTGGGCCGCTGTTTTAACGGCTTCTTCGTATAGTGGAAGGGCTTTGTCCATTGCCTCCAGCGCTTTTTCCTCCAAAACCTCTTTGTATGACTTTTTCTCGTCGGGCGACAAATCACGGGGGATCGGCGACGCCTTGAGAATAACGCCGACTTTTTCAATGGAATTGGCCCTTAAAAAGAGCATCTTCATGAACATGTCCATTGATTTAGTCACATAATCACCGGAAATATTCTGGTCGTAGGCCCATTCTATATTTTTCTGGAAATATTTCATCGCACCGGTATAATATTTATCGAGGCCCATGAGGATCTTTATTTTAGCGGCCATTTTCTGTTCCGTTGATCCCTCAATCGACTGGTTCTCGATGGCATCCGCAAAGTCAACAAAGCTCAACCCGATTTTATAGGTTGAACGGACGGTCCATTCTTCTACACCCACTTCAATGGCCTTTGCATACGGACCCGCCGCGTCTTTCAGGGCTTTTTCCTTGTCCTTGAGGTTTTCCTTGACCTGCTTTACATTTCCAAGAAGGCTGATGTTGGAAAAGACCTTGTAAAGGATCTCACCTTCCATATAATAAGCCTTTGCAATGAGCGCAACATCAATATCGGTCTTGCCTTTGAATTTTTCATACACGGCAATTGCCAGGTCATAATCCTTTTGCGCCTCTTTAAGATCATTCAGGTTGAAATATGCGTCCCCGGCCTTTGTAAGGGCCTCTACCTGTTTATACTTGTCATTTTCATATTTCCGGGCAAAATCAGAGAACACTCCCGCCATTTCCACGTTCTTTCCCATTTTTTCATAGCATAATCCAATGGAAAAATACGCTTCAGCGGCATATTCCGATTGTGGAAAATTCTGGGTCAGGACCGTATAGGCCCGTACCGCCTTTTCAAACAATTTTCCTTTTCCTTTTTCATAAATCAATCCCGCATTATAAAGGGCCTGGGCTGTTTTAGGATCTTTTGAATACCGCTCAAAAACCATTTCAAACATTTTCCCCGCATTTTCGAAATCATTTACTTTTTGATAAGCTTCCGCCGCGTAGGAAAGGCTGGGAATTGCATATTCGGGCTTTGTAATCGAAAGTGCCGCGGCCTGGTACACGGCAGCCGCCTTGTCCCATTTTTCTACTTTCTTATAACCATCAGCCGCGCGTATGAAGGCATTTTCGCGCAGAGTAGACTGTGGAAATTTCTGAGCAAGTTCCTGGAAGGTCGCCGAGGCCTGGTCAATGTTTCCGGTGGCCTCATAACACTCCGCCGCGGAGAACCATCCACGATCAGCAACTTTACTCGTGGGAAATTCGGTCGCGATTGACTTGAAGGCATCGGCGGCGCCCAACACATTATTCGATTTTTTCATGGCTTCGGCTTTTTTAAATATCGCGCCCGCGGCCAGGTCGACGAGCTCCGGATATTCAGGGGCGTTCTTCGGGGTCTTTTTCAGGATTTCCCTGTATTTTGAAAGCGCCAGGTCGAACTCGCCGGTGTTGACGTAGCAATTGGCGATCATACGTAACGCTTTGGGGGCGTCCTTAGATTCCGGATAGGAATCAATGAGGATTTTATATTCACGACTGGCGTCGCCGTACATTTTTGCGCTGTAATACAAATCCGCGCCCCTGAAAGTAAGGTCCGCGGTGTTGCCGCCCTTGGGGAACCTCGCCTGGTATTTATGAATATAGTCAAGTACCCTTTTTGTTTCGGGAAGGTTAATGGACTGATCGTCACCGACCCCGCTGCTTGCAAGGGCCTTTTTACGGGCATTCATCAAGGCCACCACGGCATTGTATCCGGCGTCTTCCTGCGAAATAGTTATCGGGCCTGTTTTTTCCTCTTTCTTTTCTTTTTCGATCTCGGCCTGGTCCATTCCCAGCGTGTCTATTTCGGGTTTATAAGGCCCAAAAGTTGACAAATCCGCCGAAGAAACATTATCATAATATTGCGCGGCCTTGTCGAAATCCCCCAACGTATTGTATATTTCTCCCGTGTAATAGGAAAACTCATAATTATGCCACTTGTCTTCAGGAAATTTCTGCGAAAATTCGACGTACCTGGCAAGCGCTTTCTGGTACAGGGCCTTGTCCTTGGATTTTTGCGCCAGCGCATGATAATACAGCGGTATGGCCGCGAGCGCTTTCCGGACTTCGTTTCTCGATTGGTCAATAACGGCCTTCTGGTTTGAATTTTTCGAATACCATTCGCTTCCGGGCCAATACGTATCCACCAGCTTTTCACGGGCGTCATTTGCCTTGATATAATCTTTCTTGATCACGAAACATTCCACCAGCATTTGCTGGGCAATCGGCGCGTCTTTATAATAGGGGAATTTTTTCAAGGCGTCCTGTAATGCGACAATCGCGTCGTCGGTTTGTCCGTGGATCCTGTTCTTCATGCCAATGGTATACAGCACATAATCCTCATAAGGCCTTCCACCGGCTTTTTTGAAAAACTTGATGGCTTCCTCGGACCCATGGGCCATATCAGAAAACGCAATGGCCATGTATTCCAGGGCCTCCTGGTAAAATTCCTTTTTCGGAAATTCCGCGGCATCGCATTTTTCGACGTATTCGAAGAACAGCGCCACAGCCTTGTCGAAATCTCCCAGATTATAGTTTATTTCAGCTTTCCGGTATTGCACCATGCCAAGATTGTCCGGGGTCAACCCTTCCGCCTTGCATTGTTCCAGATGTTTTAATGCCCGTGGGAAATCATGGTCCATATAGAAAAAATCAGCAAGCCTGAAATGCGCCGACGACGCGCGTGGACTATTCGGCCCTTTAGTAACGACCTCATTAAGCGCCCATTTGGCGCTGTCGATATCACCGCTTACCAGATAAATCGTTCCCAACTGATAATAGGCCTCAAATGAATTTTTAAAATCAGAATATTCCCTGATAAGCTTCCTGTACATTTGCGATGCTTTGACGTAATTCGGTATCGGATTCACCGGTGCTTTGCCCCTGGGGTTTTTATCGTAGGCGTCCATGGCTTTTCCGAAATCTTCTCGCGCCTTGATATAAGCATCCCGCTCCTGATCATAATAGAGAGACGCTAAAGTAAAAAGCACGTCCGCGCACCGGTCACTTTTTTTCGTACACAAGGTACCCTGAAGATTTTCGTAACGCGCGACGATTTCCTCAAGGCTTTTTCCTTCAGGTTTTTTCTGCTGAATATTGTTTTCGGTCTTCTTTTTTAAATCCACCTTTTTCTGTTGCAATTCTTCAATTTGCTTTCGGAGTTTTTCCTTTTCATCATCATCCGACGCATACCCCACGTTAGGAAAAACCATTATAGAGCACGCTAAAAACACCACTGCGTAGAGTACATTTTTTCCCCTGAACTTCATGATTCCCAACCTCTCTCTTGGCTTTTTCATAGGATATTTATTAAACTATTTTCTCCTCCTAATTATTAGGAGAGAAATCTTTACTTTCCGTTCATTTTTTATTCTGCTCTTTTAATTTTTTCTGGAGTTCTTCGATCTGGCTGTCGATCTTCTTTTGTTCCTGCTGGCCCTTATCGAGGATTTCGTTCTGCTTCTTGCCCTTCAGGATCGAACTCGTCTTGGCAAGGGCGTA